>Ga0105047_10012905_pt1 | contig 13405 bp, 15 predicted proteins | sample MAT04_FD_78384 | JGI IMG/M metagenome (GOLD analysis project Ga0105047, IMG submission 78384) | Freshwater microbial communities from Lake Fryxell liftoff mats and glacier meltwater in Antarctica - MAT-04 (megahit assembly) | ecosystem: Environmental > Aquatic > Freshwater > Ice > Liftoff...
GCTGACCGACCGGGCGAGGCGCAGGTCTGGCTGAGCGGAGAGCTGCGTCCGGTGCGGGGCGGATCGCTACCGTTGCGCCGATGGCTGCCGCTGGGAACACCCTGTCCGAATCCGCTTCGAAGGCGCTGCTGCGCGAGTTCGGCGTGCCGATCGCCGACGAGCGCGAGGTGGCCACCGCCGCCGAGGCCGCCGCCGCTGCTGCCGACCTCGGCTTTCCCGTCGTGGCGAAGCTCTGCGGCGATGCGATCGCGCACAAGACCGAACGCGGTCTCGTTCGACTGCGCCTCGGTGATGCTGAGGCCGTCGAGCGGGCGGCGTCCGATCTGTTGGCAGCGGCCACCCCCGACGACGGGCCCGTATCGGTACTCGTCGCCCCGATGGTGTCGGGCAACCGCGAGCTCATCGCGGGCGTCGTGCGCGACCCCCAGTTCGGGGCGAACGTGATGTTGGGCGTCGGTGGCATCCTCGCCGAGGCGATCGCCGACGTCGTGTTCCGGCCGGTGCCGATCAACGCCGTCGACGCCGCCGAGATGGTCGACCAGCTCGCCACCCAGCAGTTGCTGGGTGAGTTCCGCGGCGAGGCCGCGGTCGACCGCGGCAAGCTCGAAGCCGTGTTGCTCGGCCTGTCGGCTGCGGCCGTCGCCCGTCCCGACATCGCCAGCATCGACGTCAACCCGCTGATCGTGGGGGCCGATGGCGTGGCTGTCGCTGTCGATGCCCTGGTCGAGATCGGTGACCCGGCCACCCCGAGCACCTCGGGCTCGGGTCGACCCCGCCCCACCGACGAGCAGTTCCGCGCCCTGTTCGAACCGAAGGGCGTGCTGGTCACCGGTGCCTCCACGCACCCGGGCAAGTTCGGTTTCGTGAGCCTCCACAACATCCTCGCCAGCGGCTACCAGGGCGGCGTCTACGGCACGAACCTGCAGGGCGAGGAAGTGCTCGGCGTCCGCACCGTCGCCGACATCGACGCCCTGCCCGACGGTGCGATCGACCTCGTCTTCGTGTGCACCCCGGCGTCGGCCAACCCCGACCTGCTGCGCGCTTGCGCCCGCAAGGGCGTGAAGGCTGCGTTCCTCACCAGCGCCGGCTACGGCGAGGCGGGGGAGGAGGGCAAGCGCGCCGAGGACGACCTGGTCGCGCTCGCCGACGAACTCGGCATCCTGCTCGCCGGCCCGAACGGCCAGGGCGTCGTCAGCACACCGGCCGCCCTGTGCGCCCAGATCGTCGCTCCGTACCCGCCGGCCGGTCGCATCGGCGTGGCCAGTCAGAGCGGCAACTTCATCTCGAGTTTCCTCAACTACTCACGCCAGACCGGCGTCGGTATCAGCCGTGCGGTGTCGGCCGGCAACGCCGCAGCGGTCACGCCGGCCGACTACCTCGACTGGTACGCCGACGACGCCGCCACCGGCGTCTCGCTCGCCTACGTGGAAGGCATCGTCGACGGGCGCGGACTCCTCGACCGGTTCGCCTCGGTCGCCAAGCGCAAGCCGTTGGTGGTGGTGAAGGGTGGCTCCACCGAGGCCGGCGCGAAGGCCGCCGCCAGTCACACCGGCGCGCTCGCCGCCAACGACAAGATCTTCGACGGCGCCTGCCGCCAGGCGGGCGTCACCCGCGCCGCCACGGTGGAGGAGGCCTTCGAGGCTGCCGCGACCTTTGCCACCCAGCCCTTGCCCAAGGGGGCGAACGTGATCGTGCTCACCACTGCCGGGGGGTGGGGCGTCGTGACCAGTGATGCCATCCATCGCGAGCGCGGCCTGGTGCTGATGTCGCTCCCCGACGACCTACGTGCCCAGATCGACACCAAGCTCCCTCCGCGGTGGAGTAGGAACAATCCGGTCGACTGCGCAGGAGGCGAGGTGCGCGACACGATCCCCGAGGTGATGGAGATGATCGCCGCGCACCCCGAGGTGCACAGCGTGATCTACCTCGGTCTCGGCATCCAGAGCAACCAGGCCCGGCTGATGCGCGAGGGCGGGTTCCACCCCGATCACGGTCTCGAGCGCATCGTCGAGTACCACGAGCGCCAGGATCGTCGCTTCGCCGAGGCGGCCCACGAGCTGTCGCTGCGCTACGACAAGCCGATCCTCTCCGCCACCGAACTGGCCGTGGCCGATCCCGACAACCCTGGCCCGACTGCTGTTCGAGCCAGCGGTCGCCTCTGCTATGCGAGCGGCAACCGCGCCGTCACCGCACTCGGTCATCTCACCCGCTACGCCGACTTTCGGCGCACGCGGGGCCTCGGCTGACGGGGTCTGTCGGCGCATGGCACGTCGCAGCCCGGTCGTCAGCCCGGTCGTTGTCGTCGTCTCGATGGCGGTGACCGTGACGATGGTGTTGCTCGTCGCGTGGCAATGGGCGGTCGCCGCCACCACGGTCGATGCCGATCCGGCGATCGAGGCCGCGGCCGACCCGACCACTGTGCTCAGTACGCCCGTGCTGTCGTTCCGGCGGGCGCCCGGCGTGCTGTCGAGGTCGATCAACACGACCGCCTTCCGTGTGCAACTCTCGAGCGTGCTCGATCGCGTACCCACCGGCTCGTGCGTATCGGTGTCGGTCGACGGCCAGACGGTGTCGGCCGAGAGCGACATGGTGCCGGTGATCCCCGCGTCGAACATGAAGCTCGTGATCGCAGCCACGGCGCTCGAGGTACTCGGGCCCGCGTACACCTTCCGCACGCGCGTGCTGGGCGAGCTGGGCGCCGACGGTGTGGTGAACGGCGACCTGGCCGTGCTCGGCGGCGGTGATCCGCTGCTCACCACCGACGACTGGTTCGCCAACAACACCCAGACCTATCCACCGACGGTCTCCACCCGGCTCGAGGAGCTGGCCGACGCCGTGGTGGCCGCCGGCGTCACGCGTGTGAACGGACGCGTGGTCGGCGATGCCAGCCGTTTCGACGACGTCTTCTACCACCCGACGTGGAGCAGCAGCCTGCACGGCGTGGAAGGTGGCCCACTCGATGCACTGATGCTGAACGACGGCTGGTTGGGCACGACGCCGAACGCCGGCTTCGCGACCGATCCGGCGCTGCACATCGCGGATGTCTTCACCGACATGTTGCGGGCTCGAGGCGTGCCCGTCGCGGAGGGTTTCGCCGCCGGCGTCACTGCGTTCGGTCCTGAGATCGCCGGCATCGACTCCCAGCCACTGTCGGTGGTGGTGCAGGAGTTGCTGCTCACGAGCGACGACAACACCGCCGAGGTGCTCGTCAAAGAGCTGGCGGCCCAGAGCGGCGTCGAGGGCACCACTGCCGGTGGGCTGCAGGTGGTGCGCTCGACGCTCGAGGGGTGGGGCGTGCGCCTCGACGAAGTGGTGCTCGCCGACGGCTCGGGCCTCTCACGCGACAACCGGCTCACGTGTGCAGCACTGGTCGGCGTGCTGGCCCATGGTGCCGTCGACGATGTCGTCGGCGCAGCGCTGCCCGTTGCCGGTACTTCCGGCACCCTCGTCCAGGAGTTCGTCGGCAATCCCGTGGCCGGGGTGTTGCGCGCCAAGACCGGTTCGCTCACCGACGTGAAGGCGCTGTCGGGCTACTACCCGGCGCCAGGCGGCGACACCATCGAGTTCGCGGTGGTGCTGAACCAGCCGGGGGCCGACGACGCGTCGGTGTACCGCTCCGTCTGGGACGCGCTCGCGGTCTCGCTCGTCACCTACCCGAGTGGCGCGACATCGGCCGAGCTCGCCCCTCGCTGAGATTCCTTTCACTCGTTGCGATCCACCGAGCTGACGGTGGTGGGCGTACAGTGCCGAGTCATGGCCGTGCTGCCCATGTTCCCGCTGGGGAGCGTTCTGCTCCCCGGGGCCGTGCTTCCCCTGCACGTGTTCGAACCGCGCTACCAGGCGCTCGTGCGCGATTGTCTCGAGGCTCCTGAGCACGAGTTCGGAGTCACGCTCATCTCGCGTGGCAGCGAGGTCGGTGGCGGCGACCACCGGTGCGAAGTCGGCACGGTGGCACGGATGGTACAGGTGGCCGAGATGGACGACGGCCGGTTCGCCGTGGTGTGCGTCGGCACTCGTCGCATCCGGGTGAACGCGTGGCTGCCCGATGATCCGTACCCCTTGGCCGACGTCGACGACTGGCCGGACGACGACTGGCCGGACGACGACTGGCCCAGCGGCCAGGCCGCGGCCGAGATCGGCGAGCGCTTCGGGTCGACGCTCGCCAGGGTTCGGCGTTCGTGTGCGCTGGCCACCGAGCTCGGCGACTCGGTGCTCGATGCGTCGTCCGACATCAGCGACGACCCTGTGTTGGGCTCGTACCACCTCGTCGCGCTCGCTCCAGTGGGCCCCGCCGACACCTACCAGCTCCTCTGCGCCCCGGGCCCGGCTCACCGCATTGCTGCGCTCGAGGCGATGATGGACGACGTCGAGGCCGTCCTCGCGTTCCGGCTGGCCGACGAGTCGTCGCAACTCCCGCTCGACGAACCTTGATCCACCGGGCCTGATCGAAGAACCCTGATCGACGGGGCCTGAGCCACGCGTCGAGATGTGCTAACAAAGAGGTCCGTGGCCGACACCGTCTCTCCCAGCTCCTCGACGGTGACGTCGACCGTCTCGGCAGGCGCTGGCGCGACGGCCCCGCCCTCGGTTCCGATCGGTGAGGTGATCGACCTCGTCAAGAACTACGCCCGGCAGGAGACGCTCGCCCCCGTCCGTGGTGCGGGTCGTTGGATGGCGTTCGGGATGGCCGGTGCCGTGCTGCTGGGCATCGGCAGCTCGCTGCTGGTGCTCGGGTTGGTGCGCCTCATCCAGAACGAGTTCGCACCGACGTTCGAGGGACGATGGATGAGCCTGCTGCCATACACCGCAGCGCTGGTCCTGTGCCTCGTCGTCATCGGTGCCGCCATCAGCCGCATCGCCAAGTCGTCCCTCAACAAGGACTGAGCCCGGAGCACTCACATGTCGCAACAACGCATCACCCGTGACGACCTCGAGGCGAAGTTCAAGGCGCTCCAGGACGACGTCAGCCACAAGGTCAACGACAAGCGCCAGACCATGACCACTGCGGCCATCGCCGGCGGGGTGCTGCTGCTGCTGATCTTCTTCTTCCTCGGCAAGCGCAGCGGCAAGAAGAAGACCACCTACGTCGAACTCCGCCGCATCTGACCCGCCTCGTCGCGTCGCACCACCCTCACGATCCCCACCATCCTCATGGCCCTCGTCCCGAAGCTGCTGCGCCCATCGGTCATCATGCGTCGCAACGCGATGTACAAGGGCCTCCTCGGCGGTCACAAGGGCTGGCTCGCGGTGGGTGTCGTCCTGTGGAGCAGGTCGTTCCTGAAGAAGACCCTCGGCAGGAACGAAGAGATCCTCACCACCGAGAAGCTCACCAAGGGCCAGTTCCTCCGCATCGACGTGGTGCATCCACCGAGCCGCCGTCAGCGCAAGAAGACCCGACGTGCCGAGCAGCGGTCGATCGCGGCTGCGAAGGCAGCGGCGACGGAAGCGAAGGCCCAGTCGAAGGCCCAGTCGAAGGCCCAGCGCGCTGCTGCGAAGCTCGCCGGCTGACGCGGATCGGGCGTCTCTCGCGGCACACTGTTCGACGATGCAGGTCAACCTCCGCAACCCCTCCCGCGTGCTCGAGATCGAGGGCCGCCGCAAGGTGCACGCACTCCTCGCCGAGCTCGGGCTGAATCGGGAGTCGCACCTCGTCATCCGCAACGGCACCCTCGTGCCGGGCGACGGCGAACTCGACGCCGACGACGTGATCGAGATCCGGCCCGTCATCTCCGGGGGTGCATGAGGTGAACATCGGATCGAAGTGCCGCACGTGCCGGCAGCCCGCCATCATCGACCTGCCGCGCCACAACGCGAACTTCTGTGCCGAGCACTTCCTCGAGCTGTGCCGACGTCAGGTCACCAAGGCCATCGAGCACTGGAAGCTGCTCGAGCGCGACGACAAGATCCTCGTCGCCGTGTCGGGCGGGAAGGACAGCCTGGCGGTGTGGGACCTGTTGCTCGAGCTCGGTTACCAGGCCGACGGTCTCTACGTCGGTCTCGGCATCGGCGACTACAGCGACGTCTCTGGCGACTACGCACGGCGCTTCGCTGCCGAGCGTGGCCTGAAACTGATCGAGATCTCGCTGCGCGGCGAATACGGCTACGACATCCCGACGGCAGCGAAGGCAACGCGCCGTGTGCCTTGCTCGGCATGTGGGCTGAGCAAACGCCACCTGTTCGACAAGGCTGCGCTCGACGGCGGATACACCGCGCTCGTCACTGGCCACAACCTCGACGACGAGGCGGCCGTGCTGCTCGGCAACACCATGCGGTGGGAGATCGACTACCTGGCCCGCCAGCTCCCGAAGCTCGAGGCCCGCGACGGGTTCCCGAAGAAGGTGAAGCCGCTCGTCCGCCTCACCGAGCGCGAGACAGCGGCGTGGTGCGTGGTGCGTGGCATCGACTACCTCGTCGACGAATGCCCTATCGCTGCTGGCAACAAGCACCTCGGCTACAAGGCCACGCTCAACGCGATGGAGGCCGAGTCGGCCGGCTCGAAGGCCGCCTTCTACCTCAACTTCGTCGAACGGATGGCGCCACTGCTGGCTGGCCACCTGCGCGACGACCGCGAAGCGTTGCGCGAGTGCGAGCAGTGCGGAGCGCCGACTTCTGGAGAGGTGTGTGCGTTCTGCCGACTGGTCACCACCGCGAGTGCACACGAACGAGTACCAGTGGAACTGATCATGAGAGGCCGTCGATGAACGCGCTGCCCGCCAATCGGCCGTTCGCTTACGGCGACAAGGTGTTGCTGATCGACAACAAACAGCGTCGTTACCTCATCACGCTCGCCGATGGCGCAGAGTTCCACAGCCACACCGGCCTGTGGCCACACGCCGACCTCGTCGGGCGGGCCGAGGGTGTCGTGATGCGCAGCACCAAGGGCACTCCGTACACCGCACTGCGCCCAACGCTCGAGGACTTCGTGGTCGAGATGCCGCGCGGTGCACAGGTGATCTACCCGAAGGACCTCGCCCCGATCTGCATGCTCGCCGACATCGGCCCCGGCGTGCGTGTGCTCGAGAGCGGCGTCGGTTCCGGCGCGCTGAGCATGACCATGTTGCGCTACGGCGCGGACATCGTCGGCTACGAGCTCCGCGAAGACTTCGCGAACCGCGCCCGCAACAACGTGCGATCGTTCCTCGGCGACGACGTGATGGACCGCTACCGGGTCGAGCTGCGCGACTGTTACGCCGGCATCGACGAGCGCGATGTCGACCGCGTGGTGCTCGATCTGCCCGAGCCGTGGCAGGTGGTGCCCCACGCGATGGAGGCCCTCCGACCGGGTGGCATCTTCATCGCCTACCTGCCGTCGATCATCCAGGTCAGCCAACTCCGCGAGACGATCAACTCCAAGCAGTGGAACGGCACTCGGACGATCGAGGTGCTGCACCGCGGGTGGTACGTCGAGGGCAACGCCGTTCGCCCCGACCACCGCATGGTCGCCCACACCGGCTTCCTGACGGTCAGCCGTTTCCTCGGCTGAAGCCCGGCTCCAGCCGCCCCGTCACCGACGGGGCCTTCACGCGCAACGGCGCCCCGGAGGGCGCCGTTCTCAGATCGGTCGTCGAGCAATGTACGGCTCGATGTACGGCTCGATCTACGGCTCGATGAAGATGCACTCGCCGGGACACTCCTCGGCGCTCTCGATGACCCCGTCGAGCTGGTTGTCGGGGATCTCGGCCATGCCTTCGGCACCCTGCGGGTTACCCTTGGCCGTGGCGTAGATCTTGGCGCCCTCCCGGACGTAGGCGAGGCCGTCGTCGAGCAGGGTGAAGACATCGGGGGCGATTTCCTCGCACAGGCCATCACCCGTGCAGAGATCCTGGTCGATCCAGACCTTCATGGTGTTGCAGTCTCCTGGGACTCGGGGTTGGCGTCAGCGGTGTCTGGACGCGCGGGCAGTGTACAGCGACTGGCACCGGTGAACCGCAATCCGTGCGACGAGCGTTCCCTCGCGTGTAGGTTCGATCCATGGCACCCACGGACCGTGAAACGCATGACGCGGCCGGCGATCCGAACGGCGAAGAGTCGCTCGGCGCCTTGCGCGCTCAGGCCATCGTCCTCGATCAGGAGATCGCCGATCTCCGGCGTCGGCTCGCTGACGTCCCGAAACGGATGCGCGCCCTCGAGGAGCGATTGCTCGAGACCAAGGGGCAGCTCGCGCATGCGGTGAGCCAGAACGAGAAGCTGAGCTACACCCTCCGAGAGGCTCGCGAGCACATCGCCACGCTGCGCGACGAGGTCGACAAGCTCAGCCAGCCCCCCTCCGCGTACGGCGTGGTGGTCGGCCGCAACGACGATGGCACGATCGACGTGCTCACGAGCGGTCGCAAGATGCGCGTGGGCCTCCATCCCGAGATCGACCACGACAGCCTCGAGCGTGGTGCGGAGGTGGTGCTCAACGAGAGCTTCAACATCGTGCTGGCACGCCACTCGGAGGCGACGGGTGAGGTCGTCACGATCAAGGAGGTGATGGACGACGGCGTGCGGGCGCTCGTCGTCGGCCGAGCCGACGAGGAACGGGTGTGCGAGCTCGCCGACAACCTGCGCGGCGTCCACCTGCGCAGCGGCGACAGCATGCGCCTCGATCCGCGCACCAACCTCCTGCTCGAGAAGCTACCCCGCCCCGAGGTGGAGGACCTGCTGCTCGAGGAGGTGCCCGACATCTCCTACGCCGACATCGGCGGCCTCGACGACCAGATCGAACAGATCGCCGACGCGGTCGAGTTGCCGTACCTGTACGCCGACCTGTTCGCCGAGCACCGGTTGCCGGCACCGAAGGGCATCCTGCTCTACGGCCCTCCCGGGTGCGGCAAGACGCTCATCGCCAAGGCGGTCGCGAACTCGCTCGCCAAGAAGGTCGCCGAGAAGACCGGCGGCGAGAAGGGTCGGTCGTACTTCATCAACATCAAGGGTCCCGAGCTGCTCAACAAGTACGTCGGCGAGACCGAGCGCCAGATCCGCCTCGTGTTCCAGCGTGCGCGTGAAAAGAGCGAGGAGGGCTGGCCCGTCATCGTGTTCTTCGACGAGATGGACTCGATGTTCCGCACTCGGGGCACCGGCATCAGCTCCGACATGGAGAGCACGATCGTTCCGCAGTTGCTGGCCGAGATCGACGGTGTGGAGGGCCTCCGCAACGTCATCGTGATCGGTGCCACGAACCGCGAGGACCTGATCGACCCGGCGATCCTGCGACCGGGTCGACTCGACGTGAAGATCAAGATCGAGCGACCGAATGCGTCGGCGGCCCGTCAGATCTTCGCCCAGTACCTGACCGATGAGATCCCGATCGCGGCCGACTCGAAGGTGCCGGCGATGATCGACGAGACGGTCGCCGAGATGTACCGAGACGACGAGTCCAACCAGTTCCTCGAGGTCACGTACCAGAACGGTGACAAGGAGATCCTGTACTACAAGGACTTCGCGTCGGGTGCCATGATCGAGAACATCGTCCGTCGCGCGAAGAAACTCGCGATCAAGCGCGTCATCGCCGGCGGTCCCCGCGGGGTGAGCACCCAGGACCTCATCGACTCCATCAAGCAGGAGTACAAGGAGCACGAGGACCTGCCGAACACCACCAACCCCGACGACTGGGCGAAGATCTCGGGCAAGAAGGGCGAACGGATCGTGTTCATCCGCACCCTCGTCAAGGGTCGCGAACCGGCCGAGAAGGCCGGTGGCCGAGCCATCGAACGGGTGACCACCGGCCAGTACCTGTGAGGTCCGTCGCGATCGTGACCTGCATCGCACGAGTGGGCACGACCCGGCGGTCCAGGTAGGGTCCGGAACGTGGCGATCCCCAAGGTCTGTGGCATCGAGACCGAGTACGGGATCATGGTGCGCGGAGCCGACAACAACCCGGTCACGGCGTCGTCGCTGCTCATCAACTCCTACCTCGCAGCACACACCCGCCAGCGGGTGTCGCGCATCGGCTGGGACTTCGAAGACGAGCGCCCCGGCAACGACGCGCGGGGTTTCAACCTCGACGACGCACTCGCCCCCGACATCGAATCGCACCTGGTCAACGCGGTGCTCACCAACGGCGCCCGCTACTACGTCGATCACGCCCATCCCGAGATCAGCACCCCCGAATGCCGCGATGCACGCGAGGTGGTCGCGTTCGACCGTTCGGCCGAGGAGATCATCCGGCTCAGCATGACCGCCGCCCGCCAGGTGCTGCCCGACGGCGCCGAGATCCTGTGCCACAAGAACAACTCCGACGGCAAGGGCAACAGCTACGGCTGCCACGAGAACTACCTGCTCGCCCGCGACACTCCCTTCGGGCGCATCGTCGCCCAGATCACACCGCACTTCGTGACCCGCCAGATCGTGGTCGGTGCCGGCAAGGTGGGCTGTGAGCTGCCAGGTGCGTCGGCCGACGACGTGCCGTTCCAGATCAGCCAGCGCGCCGACTTCTTCGAAGAAGAGGTCGGCCTCGAGACCACCCTCAAGCGGCCGATCGTGAACACCCGCGACGAGCCGCACTGCGACGCCGCGAAGTACCGCCGCCTGCACGTCATCGTCGGCGACGCGAACATGAGCGAGGTCGCCACCTTCGTCAAGGTGGGCGCGACGGCGATCGTGCTGGCGATGATCGAGGACGACGTGATCGGCGATGATCTCGTGCTCGCGAATCCGGTCGGCGCGATCCGTGCGATCAGCCACGACCCGTCGATGCAGCGCACCGTGCTGCTGCGTTCCGGTCGCCGCGTCACTGCGTTGGAGGTGCAGTGGAGCATCCTCGAGCGGGCCCGCAAGTACGAGCGGTCACATGGGCTCGAGGCGGTCGGCGACGACGTGGGCGCCGATGTGCTGCGGCGTTGGGAGTCCATCCTCGTCGGCCTCGAGCGCGACCCCGACAGCGTTGCCGACGTGGTCGACTGGGTGGCGAAGCGGCGTGTGGTCGAGGGGTACGCGGCGCGCCACGACGTGCGCCCGGGCGATGCCCGGCTGAAGGCGCTCGATCTGCAGTACCACGACATGCGCGCCGCCAAGTGCCTGGCAACGAAGGTGGGCCTGCAGACGATGATCGATCCGGCCGACGTGGTGCATGCGATCACCGAACCGCCCACCACCACACGCGCATACTTTCGCGGCCGGTGCCTGCAGAAGTGGCCCAACGACATCGTGGCCGCGAACTGGGATTCGCTGGTGTTCGACGTGGGCCGCGATCCGCTCCGCCGAGTGCCGATGATGGAACCACTGCGCGGCACCGCCGAACATGTGGCTAGCTTGATCGACGACAGCGACACCGCGGCCGAGCTCCTCACCCGACTCGGCTCCTGAAGCACATCTCAGCAACGACATCACGACCCCCTCACCCTCACGAGATCCTGGGAGCACGTACACATGGCCGAGCGGACGCAGAAACAGAAGCAGGCTCCGAGCCGGAGCGACGAGGAAGTGGTCGACGCACCGGCGTCCACCGCCACCGGCGAGAAGCTGAAGGCCGAGCTCGACGATCTCCTCGACGAGATCGACGACGTGCTCGAGACCAATGCCGAGGACTTCGTGAAGTCCTACGTGCAAAAGGGTGGGCAGTAGTCCACATGGCGATGCCGTTCTTCACCCCGGGTGACGACCCTGGGGCCAGCTTCCCCGAACTCCTCCGCCGGATGGGCCTCGGCACCGACGACGCAGCCATGGCCGCGGCGGGCGCAGCCGGCGGGCGCCTCGACGTCCCCCACGCCACCACCTGCGTCGCGCTGCGCTACGCCGACGGCGTGGTGATGGCTGGCGATCGTCGCGCCACCAGCGGCAACCTGATCAGTCACCGGGGCATGGAGAAGGTGGTGCAGGCCGACCGTCACAGTGGCGTCGCCATCGCCGGCGCCGCCGGTCCGGCCGTCGAGATGATCAAGCTGTTCGCCCTCCAACTCGAGCACTACGAGAAGGTGGAGGGCTCGGCCCTCAGCCTCGAGGGCAAGGCCAATCAGCTGTCGATGATGGTGCGCGGCAACCTGCCGGCGGCCATGCAGGGCCTGGTGGTGGTGCCGTTGTTCGCCGGTTACGACCTGCGCCGCGAGACCGGCCGGCTCTGGAGCTACGACGTCACCGGTGGCCGGTACGAGGAGTTCGACCATGCCGCCACCGGCTCGGGCAGCCTCCACGCCGGCACCGTCGTGAAGGTCGGCTTCCGCGACGGCATGCCCCGCGACGCAGCCGTCGACCTGGCGTGCAAGAGCCTCTGGGAGGCCGCCGACGCCGATTCTGCCACTGGCGGGCCAGATGCCCTCCGCGGCATCTACCCGGTGGTGGCCACGATCACCGCCGACGGATGGCAGCGCCTCGACGATGCCGAGCTCGCCGCCCGCTACCAGACGATCGCAGAGGAAGTGCGCGCCCGATGAGCATGCCGTTCTACGTCGCACCCGAACAGGTGATGAAGGACCGGGCCGACTACGCCCGCAAGGGCATCGCCCGTGGCCGTGCGATGGTCGCCGTCCGCTACGACGACGGCATCGCCCTCGTCGCCGAGAATCCGTCGAACACCCTGCGCAAGATCAGCGAGATCTACGACCGGATCGCGTTCGCCGGCGTCGGCAAGTACAACGAATTCGACCAGCTGCGGGTCGCCGGCGTGCGCGCCGCCGACCTGAAGGGCTTCCAGTACTCGCGCGACGATGTCGACGCCCGCAGCCTGGCCAACCAATACGCCCAGATCCTCGGCCAGATCTTCACCCACGAGATGAAGCCGATGGAGGTCGAGATCCTCGTCGCCGAGGTGGGTGCCAACGGGGCCGCCGATCAGCTGTTCCACATCCTCTACGACGGCACGGTGATGGACGAGGCCAGGTACAGCGTGCTCGGCGGCGATGCCGAGGCGATCAACGCCCGGCTCATCGATGTCGACCTCGCCTCACTCGACCTCGATGCACTCACCCTCGGCGGTGCCGTGCAGGCGGCCACCAAGGCCCTGTGCGGTCCCGATCGCACGCTCTCGAGCGCCGATCTCGAGGTGGCCGTGCTCTCGCGATCCAACGGTCGCCGGTGCTTCGGCCGCCTCAGCGACGACGTGGTCGCAGGCCTGCTCGAAGGCTGAGTTCCCGCGAGCATGGGCGGTCCGGTCGATCTCAACGCCGATCTCGGTGAGGGGTTCGGCCGTTGGTCGGTCGGCGACGACGCTGGCCTGCTGCAGGTGATCTCGTCGGCGAACGTGGCGTGTGGTTTCCACGGCGGCGATGCCGTGATCATGCGTCGGACCTGCCATCTCGCTGCCGAACTCGGTGTCGCGGTCGGGGCCCAGGTGAGCTATCCCGACCTCGCCGGCTTCGGCCGTCGGTTCATCGACATCGACCCGCTCGAACTGATCGACGTGGTGCTGTACCAGCTGGGGGCACTCGAACGCCTCGCCGCAGTGGAGGGGACCTCGGTGCGGTACGTGAAGCCACACGGTGCGCTCTAC
>Ga0105047_10012906_pt1 | contig 13405 bp, 10 predicted proteins | sample MAT04_FD_78384 | JGI IMG/M metagenome (GOLD analysis project Ga0105047, IMG submission 78384) | Freshwater microbial communities from Lake Fryxell liftoff mats and glacier meltwater in Antarctica - MAT-04 (megahit assembly) | ecosystem: Environmental > Aquatic > Freshwater > Ice > Liftoff...
AAGAAATACCCGGACAAACTCAATGATCTGGTTCCCAAGTACCTTGCGAAGGTGCCCGACGATCTCTTCAACAGCAAACCGCTGAACTACAAGAAGACCGATAGGGGCTACCTCTTCTACAGCGTCGGCATTAACGGCAAGGACGATGGCGGCAAACTCTTCACCGATGAAATTCGCAACGATGAAGCCCGCGGCGACGACCTCGGCGTTCGCATGCCGAGGAATTCGCGGTAAAACTCCGTTTAACAGTTGGCCAAGGCTATTGCTTCCCGATGCGCTTCCCCCCGATAATTGCTATTAGCGAATTGCAGTTGATCCTCTACCCTCTCCCCGCTGGGGAGAGGGTCGCTTCGACCGTAGGTCGAGACGGGGAGAGGGGATTTTGTAACAGATAAAAATCCCCTCTCCCCGTCCCGAAACGGGACGACCCTCTCCCCAGCGGGGAGAGAGTGAAGGAAGAATCGCCGTTCGCTTCATCGCTTTTTCCGCACGGAGTGCTCCATGCCACGCTATTGCCTCGCACTCGCAGGCGCCGTTATTCTTTTTCTCCAAGGCACCGCCACAGCGTGCCCGTTTTGTTCCGCCCAAGGGCAAACCCTCTCCGGCGAAGTCGGCCAAGCCGATTTCATCGTGCTCGGATCGCTTTCCAATGTGAAGCGGGACCCCGAAGATCCCACCCGCGGTACCACCGATCTCACTATCGAAACCGTGGTGAAGCCGCACCCGTACTTGAACGGCAAGAAGATGATCGTGCTGCCGCGGTCGATCAGTGTCGATTCTACCGGCAAGAAACTGAACCGCTTCCTCGTGTTCTGCAACATCAACAACCCCTCCAGCGATATCGCCAAGTCGGCCGTCGTATCGACGCTCGCTTATGCGAATTTCGATGCGGTCACGCTCGATCCGTACCGCGGCGAGGAAATCAAAGGGGCGAGCAAGCTCGGCGAATACTTGAAAGGGGCCATCGAAGCCCGCGAAAAGGATGCCCTCACCCGCCTGCGATTCTTCTTCGATTACCTCAATGCCGGTGAGTTGATCATCAACTCCGATGCGTACATGGAATTCGGTAACACCGATTACAAAGACATTCTTAAAGTCGCACCGTCGCTCCCGGCGGATCGTTTGTTGAAGTGGCTGAAAGACCCCGGCACCCCCGCTTCCCGGCACGGCTTGTACGGCTTGCTCCTCGGCCACTGCGGAAAACCCGAAGATGCCAAGGCCCTCCGCGAACTCCTCGATTCCCCGGATAACGCCTTCAGCAGCGGCCTCGATGGTATGATCGCCGGGTATATTCTGCTCGCCCCCAAAGAGGGGTGGGATTACCTCATGGGCCTCGTGAACAACCCGAAGAAGGAATTCAGCGTTCGCTATGCGGCCCTCAAAGTGTTGCGATTCCTGTGGGACAATCACCCCGGTTCGATCAAAGAAGATCAGATCCTCGAAGCGATGAAAGCGATGGTGATGCAGGAAGACATTTCCGACCTGCCGATGGAAGACCTCCGCAAGTGGGGCCAATGGGGCCTCACCGATTTCGTATTGCAAATCGCCACGCTTCCGGGCCATAACAAGCAGATCATCAAGCGTGCCATTCTCCGCTTCGCCCTCTCGGCGGCCGAACATAAGCACGCGGGGGCCATCGCCTATGTGAACCAAGCCCGTAAAGACGACCCCGATCGGGTGAAGTTCGCCGAGGAAATGCTGGCGGACGAACGGCCGAAACCCGTCGCGGCCAAAAACAAGTAGAATTGAGTCACAGAAAACACCGAGGTCACTGAGTTAAAAATAGCTCCCAATAACTTTCCGATTTGGTGTTTCAATCGGCCGCACGACTCCGCAGAAAAAGCACGATTCGGAAAAAGATCGGGCTACCCCTACCGAATTCTCATGGATTTCCATCTGATCGTGTCTTCTCGGTGTTCTCTGTGCCTCTGTGGCGAATAATGGTTTTCCCAACCGACGCGAAGGATTCGCATGACCCGGTACTTTGTGCTGCTCGCATCCGTATTCGCAGTCCCTTACCTGAATGCATGCTCGTTCTGCGGGGGCAATCCCGCTGGTCGTGCGACTGTACGCGAGGAGTACCAAAGTGCGGCGGCGGTCGTCTTCGGCACGCTCAAGAACCCGCAACTCGGTGCCGATCCGACCACTGGTACCACCGAATTCCACTTCACCAAATTGCTGAAATCCCACGGCATCGTGGAAAAGCGGTCGATGATCCTGCTGCCCCGGTACATTCCGATACCGACGGGTGAAACCGGCGACGCGGTGATTTTCTTTGCCGATCGCAAAGGGGCACCCGATGCGGTGCGGGCGCAATCCTCGAACGCGGCCATCGCGGAGTATCTCTCCGGCGTGGCGAAGCTGAACGAGAAAGACTCGAGCGCTCGATTGGCCTTTGCGTTCAAGCACCTCGATTCGGGCGACGATATGGTATCGGACGATGCCTTCACGGAATTCGCCAAGGCGACCGACGCCGAGATTCTCAAAGCCAAGGCCCACCTTGATGCGACCAAACTCAAACTGATGTTGAAGAATCCGAAAACCCCGGGGGGCAGGCTCGGCGTCTACGCGCTCTTGCTCGGGCTGTGCGGGGAGAAGGCCGATGCGGCCGTGCTCGCCGGGATGGTGAACGGCAAGCTCACCGAAAGCCTCGTCAGTGCCCTCGGCGGCATCCTCAGCGGGATCATTCTTCTCGATCCGGAACCGGGTTGGAAAGAAGTTTCCAAGGTGCTGTGCGAGCCGCAATTCCCAATCGGAACCAAGCTCGGTGCGCTCTCGGCCGTGCGTTACTTACAAACCACGCGGCCCAGCGAAAGCAAATCGGCCATCGTTGCAATCTACAAGGGAATGTTGAAGGATCGCGACTTGGCCGATTTGGTGATCGAAGACCTCCGGCGTTGGAAATGGTGGGATCTCTCGGCGGAGATTCTCCCGCTTTACGGCCGACCGAATTACACGGCGCGGGGCATGCGCAACGCGATCTTACGCTACGCGCTCACCTGCCCGGATGCCACCGCGAAACGATTCGCGGCCGAGTTGCGGATGAGTGATCCCGCGTTGGTCAAAGACATCGAAGAACGGCTGAAAGATTTGGAATAGGGATGTTCGCGGCGAGCTTGCGAGCAGATAGTAATTTAAGCTCGCAAGCTCCCCGCGAACCAAACTCACTTCTTCTTCGGGAATTGCCAGAATTCGTCGAACATGCCCGCGGCGACAACTTCGTACGCACCCGGATCGGCTTTCGTAGGCTTCGGTTTGACGACGGCCCAATCCCCCAACCGTGGGTAGAGCAGCACGTTAGAACCTTTCAAATCGGCCTCGCGGAATGTGTGGCCGGAGTTGAGAACCGCGTAGCCGAAGCCTCCGTTCTTGTAACTCTTCGGATAGATCATCATCGGAATGTGAGTCTTGGCGTCGTATTCGACACCATTGACGACGAGCTTGTCTTTCGTCCAAGTGATCGGCCAATTCGGCAACAATCGTGCAATCTCGGGGTTGCTTTGCGGGTCGCCGAAGAGAATGGAATTGAAACGCGGAGTGATTTCCCCTTTAGGAGATGGCCCGGGCTTCCATTTCTTGGAGAATTCGCCACGGAAATACTTATCCCAAATCGCAGCAAAGTTCGTTCGGGTTGCCTCAATGAAGCGGTGGTTATCGTCGTGCCAAGGCACGCCGGTCGGGCCGAAGACGCCGAACTCCCACGTGAAAGCATCGTCGATGGGGCCCTGTAAGTCGTGTGTCTTTTCTTTCTCTTCGTGTCCGATGCCATCGATCCATTTACCGGCTTTCTTTTGGAACTGTGTTTCGCCCTGTTTCATGGCTTGACCGTCGAGCGTTACCGAATCGATTTTCGCGCCGCGGCGATTGTAGAATTCGATTCGTCGCACGTTCATTGTCGTGGCGATGACTTTACCGTCCTTCAAAGATGCGTCGACCGTTGCTTTCGCGTAGTGTTCGTCCAGCCCATCGATACGCAACCAACCGCAATGCCGGTACTTCGCGGTGTATGTCACGAAACGGATGCGCTCGGGAATTTCCGATTTCGCGTTCGTTTGCAAATGCCTGCGGATCTCGGCATCGCACTTGGCCCACCATTCTGCGGGTTGTTTGTGTTCGAGATCGGGGGCGACGATGTGCGTGAACGAGTGCGGTTCCTTGATATTTTTGAGCGAGGCCTCGATATTGTCGGCCGCGAGCTTCTGCGGATCTTTGCTACCCGAGTAGGCCACGATGGGAATGTTGAAACAGTTCTCCGCGTAATCGACCGCATCGTAGATGTGCAGGCCTTTGGTGATGTAGTCTGGTGGATTGGCTTCCAAGCCTTTGTGGTAACCGCGGGTGGCGCTGAACCCCGCGCCGGGTTGCATCGCGGCGAATACATCCGGATGGTGCAAGCCGAAGTGCCAGGTACCCGCCCCACCCATCGAGAAGCCGCGGAGCACAATTTGTTTGGGATCGACGTGGGCATTCAACAAATCGCCGGTCCAGCTAATCGCTTCGATGATGTCTTCTTCCCCGGCCCAGCGGTAAGCGTTATTTCCCCGGCCGTACACCTCCATCACGAAGTAATCGGTGCCCTTCCCCGGCTTGGCGAACTCTTTGCCGTGGAGGAATTTCACTTCGGTGAGCGTGCTATCCCGCCCGTGTAGCACCACATCGAGCCGGTACTTCTTTTTGGGGTCGAAGTTGTCGGGATAGCGCACCGAAAAGGGTTGTATCGAATCATCGACGTGGGAACGGTAGCCGAGTGCGATGGGTTTATTGCGGATGTCAAACCACGGCCGTTTGCCCTCGGCGAGCGCCTTGGCCCGTTCCAATCCGGCCTCTAAAACTTCGAGCGTTTGTTGGCCTGATTTATCGGTGTACCATTCGCCGTGGCGCACGATCCAGACCGCCGCTTTGTGGAATACTTTCACGCTCGCGGCATACCCTTGCTCCGATACATCCTTCGGCAGCTTTGCGATCGCCGCTTCCAACTCCTCCGTCTTCGCCTTGATCTCGTTCAACGTCTTTTCATTCGGCGGATACGTTTTGGGTGTGGGAAACGTCGGCTGGGCCAACGCAACGAGCGGGAATAGCACAAGCGCGGCGAAGGATCGCATGGAGAGTTCCTTGAAAGTCGAAATTTTCACTCGGTAGCCATCGTGTTGGAAGCCCTCGCTGGCGCGTCGGGCTAACAAGATCCGGCAATTACACACCATCCGCAGGGCCGGGGCAAGCGTCTCGTGCCCGAATCGCATCGAATGCGTAGAATCCCGGGAAGGATTTTGCGGAACCTCGGCGCGTCGCCGGGCCGCCACTCTCCAGTTACGGAGCTACCGATGACGATGAAATTCGCCCTGATCTGCTTCCTCGGCCTCGCTTTGGCCGCCGCGATGGCAGCCCCGGTTCCCGCCCACGCCGGGAACACCGTGGTCGTGATGGAAACGAGCATGGGTACCGTAGAAATTGAACTGTTCGACGATAAAGCCCCCATCACCGTGAAGAACTTCCTCGCCTACGTGGACGACAAACATTACGACGGCTTGATCTTCCACCGCGTGATCGGTAAAGGCGATTTTAACGACAAAGATTTCATGATCCAAGGCGGTGGGTTCGAACCCGGTTTGAAGAAAAAGGACACCAAAGCGGCGATCAAAAACGAAGCTTCCAACGGCCTGTCCAACGAACTCGGCACCTTGGCGATGGCGAGAACCAACGATCCGGACAGCGCCACCAACCAATTCTTCGTCAACCTCGACAACAACAAATTCCTCGATAAATCCCCGCGCAGCGATGGCTACGCGGTTTTCGGCAAAGTCACGAAAGGGATGGACGTCGTGAACAAGATCAAATTGGTGAAAGTGAAAACGGCCGGGGGTTACGAAAATGTGCCCGCGGAAGACGTGATTATCAAGTCGATCAAGAAGAAGTAATCGGAACCGCCCGCGTCAGCGGGTGGGTGTTCTACCCGGCGGCTTACGTTGCCCGTTCCAAGCAAGCATTTTATTCCGCCGGTTCGATGACTGCGGTCATCGAACCGGTGCTGCGTTCCAAAAATGGGTCGGCCCCGTAGGCATGGATTTGTTCCTGTTTCAACTCGGCGTGTTCCATCGTGGTCGTGAGAACGATGGCCCGGCCGGTTTTGTCCACTTCTTCCGCGAGTTGGAACCCCTTCTCCACTTCGTAACCGAACAACTCTTGCAACATAGCGATGACGTAGGCGTACGAGTGGTCGTCGTCGTTGATGAGGATGACGTGGTACGGCGGCTGGTATTTCAGCTTGTAATCGAGGGCTTCCTCGACTTCCGGCATTTCGATCGTTGCTGGCATGATGTTATCCTACATTCCGCGTCGATTCGTTCAATCGGCGAATACGGCTTGAATCCCCGAACGGGTTCGTTCCCCGTTGGAAATCGCACCGCTCACCGCGTTTGATTTTTGCATCGGATCGACTCGCCCGAAGCAAACCAAGGCGATGTCGTCGTTCTGCGCCCGGCCGTTGGCGTGGTTCCGCACCGCTTGGATGATCCGCTCGCCGATGGCCCGCGGTTTGGTATCCGTTTCCAATTTCTTGGCGGGATCGATCTGCACCGATTTCTTCAAACCCTCGTATTCGAAGCCGACGCCTTGCGGATCCATGGCATCGGTCACACCGTCGGTGAACAGCGCCAAGCAATCGCCGATTTCGAGGGGGAAGGTGGTGGCGCAGTAATCGGTTTCTTCCATGATGCCGAGGGGGAAGCCGACGGTGTCGCCGACTTCACACTCGCCGAATTCGCATGTGGCATGGCGGTAGTGGTACGGCGTCATGTGCCCGGCGTTCACCACGGTAATTTCGTGGCGAACCGGATCGACGATGGCCGCCACGAGCGTGACGAATCGATCGCCGATGCCGCCTTTGAACAGGAGTTCGTTCAGCAGTGCAATGGCCTTGGCGGGATCGGCTTGCGTGAGGATGCAAAATCGGGATTCGGCGCTGAGCTTGGCCATGAGCAGCGACGCCGCTACCCCCTTCCCCGCCACATCGCCGAGAACCACCGCGATCCGGCCATCCGGCATTTTTATGTAATCGTAATAGTCTCCGCCCACGGTCTGGGCCGCACTGTAGAAACCGTAGAATTCGTAGCCTTCCACTACCGGCGGGAACTGCGGTAGGAAGCCGAGTTGCACCTTCTTGGCCAGTTCGATTTCGTTCTGAACCTTTTGCTGGGCCATCAGTGCGAGGTGCGTTTGAGCCTTCTCCACGGAGACGGAAGCGAGGTTGGCCACGATGGTGAGCAGTTTGAGATCGTCTTCGCGGAACTTCTTGGTGATGTCTTGCGTGTCGAGTTGGATCGCCCCGGTAGCGGTGCCGTTGGAGTTGATGAGGGGCACGCACATGACGGAGCGGATGCGGAACTCGGCGATCGATTGGGCCGCTTCCAGCAACGAATCCGAGGACGCATCTTCGCTGAGGTACGCGCTCATCGAATCCAAACAGCGGCGGATAATCGTGCGGCTGAAGCGATCGTCGGCGTTGGGCCGGCGGGCACGGAACACTTTGGCGAAGAGCCGGTTCCGGTCGTCCACTTGAATGATAAAACAGCGATCCGCTTGTTTGAACACGGTGTAGAGCGTATCGGCGATCTGCGGCAACAGCGTTTCGAGATCGAGGTTGCGGGCCAACGCAGTGCTGATTTCGAGGAGCACGCGCAAGCGATCCGAGGGCTGCAATTCGAGGAGTTGCCGGGCCGATTGGGCCGCGATGCTGTGGTGGACGGTCGAAAGTTCGCTTTTCGGTTCAGATATCGGCGGGAGGTCGTTGAGGAAGTTCACCGGGAGCGGAACCGGGGCCGCTGCACGTTCGTCTTGGAAGCGGAACAGGAAATCGCAAATTTTTACGCGATCCTCGTGGGCCAGCAATTGCGGGCCGCTGGAGGGGGTGATCTGCTTGTTGTTGATCGTGGAGTAATTTCTGCTAGTGTCCTTGTAAAAGAACTTGCCATTCTCGATGTAGACGATCGCGTGCTGGCGGCTGATCGATTGCTTGCCGTCGTCGATGACGATGTCGCAGGCGTCGCGTTGGCGGCCGAGAACCAGTTTTCCGCCGGGGTTCAACGGAAGCGGGTACGATTGCGGCGAGGTTCCACTCGGCGATTTGATCAAGATGAGCGTTGGCATGGGAACCCGGTGCGTGGCAATCGTTCCAGTAGAATAGATACTAACCGCCCGTTCTACGGGATGCAACAATTCGTTCGGAAATCCAGAACTGCCGAACGAATCGCATGGCGAATTTCGACCGCATTGAAAGATCAGGAAAGCCGGTGGTATACTTTCGCGTGCGATCTGCCTTGCTACACACTTGAACTCTTCGTTCAATTTGGAATCTTTCAAGTAATTGATGCTTTGCCGTATTGCGAGCCTAGGGTATACTGAGTATACTCGGGCTCGTTTTCTTTCATGAGGAATTCCGATGATTTCAAAAGCCATGATTCTCGGCGTTGCGGCGGCCGTGGTTGCCACGGGCACCGGTTTTTACGTTGCGACAGTGGGAAATTCCAGCCATTGCGATGGCGGTTGCCCGATCCGCTCCATGCTGGGCATGCAACAAACGTCCAGCACGATTCCCGCCAGTACCGAGGAACCGGGAAGCTGCTGCAACCGCGTATCCAAGTCCGCTTTACTCACTAAGGTGAACACCCCGGATACGCCGACGCTCGCGGCTTGCGTAGGTTCGAGTGCGTACGCGACGCAGCCCCAATCGGCCGTTTGTTGCGAACATGAGTGATCGATTTGCGATCTTGAATCACGATTGGCCCGAACCGCACCGTGATCTACTTTTGGAACACGGTGGCGTGCTTCGGGCTTGGCGGTTCCCGGCCGAATGCGATTTCCTTTCACTTCTCCCCGCCTTGGCTATCGCCGATCACCGCCTCGTATACCTCGATTACGAAGGCCCCGTATCCGGTAATCGCGGAGCCGTGACCCGATGGGACTCGGGCGAACTCCGGTGGATATCCAAATCTGCGGATCGTTTGAAATTTGAACTCCTCGGCAAATATCTCGATGGCCAATACGAATTCTGCCACATCCTCGGCGATTCGTGGACATTCCAACAATTGCTCGATCCCATGCACGATGGCCAACCTTCGGGAACCGAAGTACCGTAGTTTGAAGAGCCAAACTCCGGGTCAATTCTCTTCATATTCTCACCCGCATGTGAATCCCGAATGATCGAATACAACCGCCAAAGTTGGTGGAAAACCGTTTGTTCTTACCGCGGTACCGCACTCCCCGGGGCGCTGAACCGCGTGGCGATCTTCGTTCTATACGCGGTCGTGATTCAAACTACGATGTCCGCATTGGAATCGAGCAGTTGGGGCATTTCGCACCGGATGATCTCGCTCGATCCGGTGGCGCATGCGGTGTTGGGTTCCCTTTTGGGATTCCTGATCGTGTTCCGCATGAACGCTTCCAATAACCGCTATTGGGAAGGCCGCCAGCTTTGGGGAACGATCATCAACAGCTGTCGCAATATCACTCGTTTCGGTGTCGAACGGAGCAAAGATGGCGAAGAACTTTCCGGGTTGGTGGCCGCGTATGCCATCTCGGTGAAGCAATCGCTGCGCGGTTCGCGGGATGTGAGCGAAGCCGCCGTTTACGTTACCGAAGATGTTCTCCGCACTACCGAACGCTTCGGGAATTTGCCGACCGGCATGGCCGCGGCGATTTCGAGTTGGATCGTCCGGAATCAACAAACGGGGGAGATCGATAGTTTAATGGCCCATCAAATGGAGGAATTCTTGGGTAAATTGGGGGATGCGCAAGGCGGCTGCGAACGCATTCAAAAAACGCCATTGCCGTTCGTATACGTAGCGATGATCAAACAACTTGTATTGGTATACTTGCTCACGCTGCCATTGGTTCTTTTCGATCGCTGCGGTTGGTGGTCGCCGCTGATGGTCGCCGTCGTTGCTTTGGGCTTGTTCGGCATGGAAGAGGCGAGCGTGGAAACCGAGGATCCGTTCGGAATCGCGGAAAACTGCCTCGATCTGGATACGTTCACCGTTACCATCGCCCGGGATTGCGGCCAACTCGCCGCGAGGGCCGCCACTCGCAACGAGACCGTTTGAAACGCTCGAATTACGGTGTCAGGCTGAGTGGCGGGCTGGCCGTGGAATGCTGCCCGCCGATCATCACCCGGCCCTCGGCAATTTTCAATGTGGTGATCTGCGAATCGGGGCGGGTCTGATTCGCGTACAACTGGCACAACGCGACGGGTTGGCCATCGTGCCGGTACCAGTTCACATCGGCGTTGTGTTTGCGCGCCAATTGCGCGAAGCGTTCCAAGATCAAATATTTGGGCATCGGAACCGCCCCGGCGCGGAAACCCACGAATTCGATAGCCACGAGATTGGGTTGATCCTTCACGAGCCACACTTTCATTTCGATCGAAATGACGGTACTGAAGGTGCCTTCCCCGTATCGGAACGCGAGCAACAATCGGTCGTCGCGGATGGCGAATCGCGGTTCGGGCAGATCGCCGAGCAAACCGGTGATCAATGCATTCCTCCCGCTGGTTCGTTCGCGGAAGAAAGCGTTAAGTTCATCGGAGGAATAGGAAGATTGCCAACTCGCTTGGCGACTATCTTGCAAGTCGTTCATCAAACCATCAAGTTTGGTCAGTACATCGGTGGAAACGACGGAATCATTGGAATTGGGCGGGCTGGCCCATTCTTGAATGTAATAATCGGGTTCCTGTTGGAGGAAATAGACGAGCGTTCCGACGGCGATTCCAATTATCGCAAGGATCATGAGAAACGCACGGATTGTCGAGTTGCGTCGCATCGGTTACAGTTACCCCCTTCGTTCCATGGGATTACGCCCGCTTACCGCATATGTCAAGCCGACTCCATATTACACCACCGCCGAGCCAACCGTTGCGAATTTGGCGTGGGGGTTCGCGTGGAACGGGATATGCTCTACAACGTAAGGTCGTGGAATCCAATCGAAAATCGGCTATCGATTCGCCGGTTGCTATCGCAACAGGCAAAACCTGCTTAAGAAGCGAGCAATGGGCAACGATCCTCCTCTCCCACGCCGGCTCTTTCAGAATTACAAACCACACCCGAAAGCGTGGGATGAACTCTTTCTGAATCAACAGCCCCATTCCCACTGCAAGGAACTCCTCGGTCAATTCGGTCAACTCGACCCGCTAGAATTTCAACGTCGCCGAACCAGCGCCGACATGGCGTTCGTGAACCAAGGGATCACCTTCTCCGTTTATGCCGATCGCCGGGGAGTCGAAAAGATTTTCCCCTTCGACCTGATTCCACGAACCGTACCGGCGGAAGAATGGTACGCCGTGGAATCCGGGCTGAAGCAGCGTATCACCGCGCTCGATGCCTTCCTCGACGACGTCTACCACGACCAGCGGATCCTCAAAGAGGGTATTATTCCCGGCGATCTGGTGTTGGAATCGAAAGGCTTTCGCAAGGAGATGATCGGCTTCCGGCCACCCGGTGGCCGGTACATCCACATTTGCGGAACCGACTTGATCCGCGATGAAAAAGGGCAGTTGATCGTTCTCGAAGATAACGGTCGCACCCCTTCCGGCGTGAGCTATGTGCTCGAAAATCGGGCCGTGATGAAGAAAGTCTTCCCGGAATTGTTTCAATACTGCCGGGTGCGCCGGGTGGAGGATTACCCGCGCCAATTGCGCGAAGCCCTGTGTTCCGTGGCCCCCGAAGGTGCCGCCAATCCGCCGGTGGTGGTGCTGCTTTCGCCGGGGCCTTACAACTCCGCCTACTTTGAACACAGCTTCCTCGCACGCCACATGGGCATCGAACTCGTGCTCGGGCCGGACTTGTTCGTAGAAAAAGATTGCGTCTATCTGAAAACGACGCTCGGGCCGCAGAAAGTCGATGTGATCTACCGCCGGCTCGACGACGACTTCCTTGATCCAGAAGCTTTCCGCCCCGATTCGCTCCTCGGCGTCCCCGGTTTGTTCCGTGCCTATCGAGCGGGCAATGTCACCTTGGCCAATGCCGTGGGAACGGGCGTTGCCGACGATAAGGCCGTATATCCGTACGTCGAAGAGATGATTCGATTTTACCTGAGCGAAAAGCCGATCTTGAAGAATGTTCCGACCTATATCTGCGCCAAACCGGATGATCTGGCCTACACACTGGATCACTTGGGCGAATTGGTTGTGAAAGCGGTGAACGAATCGGGCGGGTACGGTATGTTGATGGGGCCTGCTAGCACCGCGGCCCAACGGGCGGAGTTCCACGTGAAGATCCGTGCCAATCCGAGGAATTACGTCGCCCAGCCGGTCGTGACTCTCAGCACTTGCCCGACGTGGACCGACGAAGGATTGGCCCCACGGCACGTCGATTTGCGGCCTTACATCGTCAGCGGGCAAAGCACTTGGGTACTCCCCGGTGGGCTGACCCGAACGGCCCTCATCAAAGGGTCGCTCGTGGTGAACAGCAGCCAAGGCGGCGGCAGCAAAGATACTTGGGTGATGGAAAACGGCCGGGCGTAACCATCAACTAACAATTAAGAACTAACATCGAAACATGATTTCCCGAGTTGCCGAGCACTGTTTCTGGATGGCCCGCTACCTCGAGCGCGCGGAGAGTACCGCGCGCTTGCTCGAAGTGAACCGGACACTGCTCCTCGATTTCCATGTGCCCACCGAACAGCAGTGGCTCCCGTTACTCATCATCAGCGGCATCCACGATTACGATGAAGAAGATGCCACGGCGGAGCTCGTGCAAGCGCACATGACGTGGAACGAGGAAAACCCCTTCAGCATCGTTTCCTCGTTGGCATGGGCGCGCGAGAACGCCCGCATCATCCGCGAAGTGATCTCCGCCGAGATGTGGGAGCGGATGAACTTTTACCACCTCTGGTTGCGGCACTCCGGCACCCGGGCCATGTACGATGGCAACCGCGGCGAATTCTACGCCCAAATCCGCCGCATCAACCAACTGCTCCACGGCATCGCCGACGACACCATGAGCCACGGCGAAGCGTGGGAATTCTTCCGCTTGGGCAAACACCTCGAACGCGCCTGTCAAACCGCCCGCGTGCTCGATGTGAAATACCACTACTTGCTCCCGCAGGTTGCGGACGTCGGTTCGCCCATCGATAACGCCCACTGGGTGGCCATTCTCATGAGCTGCTCGGGCTACGAGCCGTTCCACAAAAAGTCCCGGGCCGCACTCGTCGATCCCGGCACCGCGGTCGCGGAGTTTCTGATCTTCGAAGAAGAGTTTCCCCGTTCCGTCCTCCACTGCATTGCCGAATGCCGACGCGCGATCGATGCCATCGGCCGGCCATTCGGTGTCGATGCGACGGAAGCCGATCGCAAATTCGAGGATCTTCACCGCTGGCTCGCGAGCCGCAAGATTCTCGACCTCATCAACAACGGTTTGCA
>Ga0105047_10012907_pt1 | contig 13404 bp, 14 predicted proteins | sample MAT04_FD_78384 | JGI IMG/M metagenome (GOLD analysis project Ga0105047, IMG submission 78384) | Freshwater microbial communities from Lake Fryxell liftoff mats and glacier meltwater in Antarctica - MAT-04 (megahit assembly) | ecosystem: Environmental > Aquatic > Freshwater > Ice > Liftoff...
CGACCGAGACCTGGCCCCGGGCCGTGAACTTGACCGCATTGGACAGCAGGTTGCCGACAATCTGCACGATCCGGGTGCTGTCGCCCAGAAACACGCCGCGCGCGCCCGGTGCCCGGCGCTCCTCGAAGGCCAGGCCCTTTTCCGCCGCGCGGCTGTGCGACAGGTCGATGATCCCGGCCAGGGCCTCGCCCAGATCGAACTGGCGCGCCTCGATCTCCAGGTGCCCGGCCTCGATCTTGGACACGTCCAGAATGTCGGACACCAGCCGCTCCAGCGTCACGCCCGAGGTCTGGATCAGTTCCACCATCTCGCGCTGTTCCGGGGTCAGGTCGGTGCGGCGCAGGGCGTCGACGATGCCGATGACCCCGTTCAGTGGCGTGCGGATCTCGTGGCTCATATTGGCCAGGAAGTCGGTCTTGGCGCGGCTGGCGGCCTCGGCGTCGGCCTTGGCCTCGACCAGGGCCTGTTCGGCGACCACCCGGTCGGTCACGTCGCGGGCGACGGCATAGACGCGGTCGTGGTGGCGCCGCGCCCGCCATTCGACCCGGCGATAGTCGCCGTTCCGGTGGCGATAGCGGTTGATATGGCCCACGATCGGCTCATCGGGCTGGCGGGTCTCGACCTCGACGATGCTGGCGCGGGTGCCGGGCAGGTCGTCAGGGTGGATCAGCGGCAGCAGCGACCTGCCCTCGATCTCGTCCGGGTGCCATCCCAGCACCGTCTCCCACGACCGGCTGACCTTCAGCACCGTGCCGTCCAGCGCGCGGATACACAGCATGTCCAGCGAGACATCGAAAAAGGTCGCGATGTCGCTCTCGGCCAGAAGCGGCAGGGTCTGGACAGGGATCGCGAGCGCGTCCTGCGTGCCGGTCATGTTCGCTCCCCCTGCCCGATTTCCATGGTCGGCGGCACACTATGCCTCAGGGGTTAAGGGCACCCTTCATCCGGGTGCGATCGTCGCGACCGGGCCGAAGATTTTTCGAAAACCGGCCTGCAATGCCGCGTCCGCCTCGTCCAGACCCGTGGTCAGCCCCAGGTCCAGCAGGCTGGTGACGCCGTGCTGGGCGATGCCGCATGGGACGATGCCGCCGAAATGGTCCAGGTCCGGTTCGACGTTCAGGCTGATCCCGTGGAAACTGACCCATTTGCGGACCTTCACCCCGATGGCCGCGATCTTGTCCTCGCGGCTCCAGCCCGGGCCCTTGCGCTCGACCCAGACGCCGACCCGGCCCTCGCGCACCCCGGCCTCGACCCCGAAGCTGGACAGGGCCTCGATCAGCCAGGCCTCCAGCCCGCGCACGAAACCGCGCACATCCCTGCCGCGGGCATTCAGGTCCAGCATCACATAGGCCACCCTCTGGCCCGGTCCGTGATAGGTGAACTGCCCGCCCCGGCCGCTGCGGTGGACCGGGAACCGGCCCGGGTCCAGCAGGTCGGCGTCCCGGGCCGAGACGCCCGCCGTATAGAGCGCCGGATGCTCCAGCAGCCAGACCCGTTCGGGGGCCGTCCCCGCCGCGATCGCCGCGACCCGGGCCTCCATCTCGCCGACGGCCTCGTCATAGGGGACGAAACCGGGGCTGACGACCCATTCGACCGGCCGGGCGTCGGCGCGAAACAGCGGCGATTCCAGCGGGATTCGGGGCGAACTTAACGGCTCGGCAAGCATGATGCGACCAATGTGTCCCCGGGGGCCGGCATTGCAAGTGCGGTTGCGCGCGTTCCCGATGCCGCCGGAGTTGTCTTGAGCCAGGTTGATGCCGTCAATATCGAGCTGTCGGTGGTTCTGGGCCGTTCGGTCCTGCCCATGTCGCAGCTGCTGAAGATGGGCCGCGGCGCGGTCATTCCGCTCGACGCCTCGGTCAACGACGAGGTCTGGATCCTGGCCAACAACCACCCCGTGGCGCGCGGTCTGATCGAGATCCAGGAGGATCGCATCGCCATCACCGTGACCCGTCCCGCCGACCTCTACGACTTCATGGCCGGCGCGGCCTAGACGCCCCCCTCTTCCTCCGCTATCAGCCCCCCTCCGATGCGAGCGGTCGTGGCGGAATTGGTAGACGCGCAGCGTTGAGGTCGCTGTGGGGCAACCCGTGGAAGTTCGAGTCTTCTCGACCGCACCATCTGACGAAGGATGAAAAAACCGGCTCTACCAGGCTGATTTAAATCGAGAGGGAGGCTACGCGTGAGCGAAAGATCCGCCACTCTCGACCCCGACGTCAACGAGGACCACGAGGCCCTCGACGAGGACTATGTCCTCACCGCCGCCTTTGTCGAAAAGGTGGTCGATGCCGCCGACAACGGCGACGGACTGCGACTGCGATCCCTGCTGGAAGATCTTCACCCGGCCGACGTCGCTGACCTGATGGGCTTTTTGACCGCTGAGCACCGCGCCGTGGTGGTGCTCTGGCTGCCGCCCGAACTTCTGGCCGAGACCCTGCCGGAACTGGACGACGGCATCCGTGAGGAGGTTCTGGAGCGGGTGGCGCCGGGCACGCTGGCCGAGGCCCTGCAGGAACTGGACTCCGACGACGCCGCTGCGGTGGTCGAGGACCTCGAGGATGACCAGCGCGAAAAGGTGCTGGCCGCCATGCCGGCACCCGACCGGGCCGCCATTGAAAACTCCCTGGGCTATGCCGAGGATAGCGCCGGCCGCCTGATGCAGCGCGAGGTCATGGCCGCCCCCCAGTTCTGGAGCGTCGGCGACACCATCGACCACGTCCGGGCCCAAGGCGACGACCTGCCGGAACTGTTCTTCGACATCTATGTCGTCGATCCCCTGAACCGGCCGATCGGCGGCATCCCCATCAGCGGCCTTTTGCGCGCGTCGCGGGCGGTGAAACTGGCTGACCTGATGGAGCCGGTGAACGGCATTGCCGCCGACACCGATCAGGAGGAGGTGGCCTATATCTTTGAGAAATATCACCTGATCTCGGCCCCGGTCATCGACGCCGGCGGCCGGCTGGTGGGCCAGATCACGGTCGACGACATCGTCAACATCATCCAGGAGGAGAACCGCGAGGATATCCTGCGGCTCGCCGGTGTGTCCGACGAGAGCCGGGGTGCGGGGGTCTTCGGCGTGGTGCGGTCGCGCATCCCCTGGCTGTTCGTGAACCTCGGAACCGCCATCTTCGCCTCGCTCGTGATCGGCCAGTTCACGGCCGAGCTGGAGGCGCTGGTCTATCTGGCCATCCTGATGCCCGTCGTGGCCTCCATCGGCGGCAATTCGGGCACCCAGGCGCTGACCGTGGTTGTGCGGTCTCTCGCATCCAGGGAGCTGACATCGGCGAACGCGCCGCGCATTCTGGGCCGCGAAGTGATAGTGGGTCTGTTCAACGGGGCCTGTATCGGGACGTTGCTCGGCGTTGTCGCCTGGGTCTGGTTCCGGGAGCCGTTGCTGTCTCTCACGATCGGACTGGCGGTGCTGATCAACATGGTCGCCGCATCGCTTGCCGGCACACTGGTCCCCCTCGCCCTCGATCGCCTCGACCGCGACCCTGCGGTCGCCTCTCCCGTTTTCGTCAGCTGGATCACGGACACGGTCGGTTTTCTGTCCTTCCTCGGTCTTGCGGGCGTTATCCTGTTGTAGCATGGGCCGGAAACGGCTCGGCCCTTGCTCCCCACCCTACAGGGCAAGCGCGCCCTGTCTCGATTTGGGTCAATTCCGGTGTCCGCAGCAGCCAGGCAGAGCTTGAAGGTTTCCCGTGAGGGGATCGTGCTCATCAAGAGCTTCGAGGGCTTCCGCCCCCGCGCGATGCGACGCGAGGATGGCGGCTGGACCATCGGCTATGGGCACACCCTGTCGGCGCGCGAAGGCGCGTCTGTGTCGGAGGCGGATGCGGAACTGCTGCTGCGCTATGATCTCCTGCCGGTCGAGAAGGCGGTCAATGAGACGATCCCGGCCGTCTTGAACCAGCACCAGTTCGACGCCCTGGTCAGTTTCGTCTCTTCGGTCGGTGTTGAGCGATTCGCAGGGTCCGATGTGCGCCGGCAACTGGCCGCCGGGGCTCCCGCAGAAGCGGCCGAGGCCATGATGGGTTGGCCCGAGCCCCCGCTTCGGGACACCGCGCTCCGTCGCCGAGCGGCCGAGCGCGCCCTGTTCGTCGCCGATCCCGCCGGCCCCGTCGCGCTGAGCGATCTGCTGGCGGCCCCCCTGCCGCAACCGGCTCAGACCGGGCCGTCTCTGGACACAGCGGCGGACGACCCGATCGGGTTGGCCGAAGAAACGCCCGGGCCATTGTCGCCCGTGTCCGAAGAGACGCCGGCCGCGGCGGATTCCCGGACCGCAGCTGTCGCCGCCTTGCTGGGCGAACCCCATGACCCCGGCACCAGTGAGACCCGGGCGGCCCCGGTTATTCCCACCTTCTCGCTTCCGGTCCCCGGCGGTGCAGACGCAGATCTTCCGGCTCCGGCACCGGTTGTGCAGGAGGACGCCGGCCTGACGCAGATTGCGGACGCTGCAGACCCTGCCTCCGAGCCCCAACAGGTCCTTTCGGGCTTGGAACCGGAGTCGCAACCGGAGGCCGTCACAGACGCTTCGCCCTCGCCGGCACCCGCAGGGCGAACGGGCGATCCCGTTGCCATGGCCGTCGCGCGGTATGCGCCCTACAGCGCCTCAATGGTCGGCCCGCTGCCCTATCTGCAGCCTGCGGCCCCGCGCAAGGAGGCGATGGAGCCCGTAGAACGCGTCATCACGGCCGAACCCGCTGACAAGGCGTCTGACGTCACGGAACCCGAGGTCGCCGCGGCTGAGATCGCGGACGTTGCCGTCACGCTGAACGAGTCCTTAGAGCCTGAGGCCGAACCGGCGAACGCGGAGGCGTCGTCGCCGGCCGAAGTCGGTCCCGCTCCGGTGGCTGGCGAAACCGAGGTGGAGATCACCCCCGTCGCACCTCCCGCCGACACTGCTGTTGCCGCGCTTGTGCTGACACCGCTGGACGACACCGCACAGCCCGATCCTGCCCGCCCGCTCTGGGGGCCGGAACAGCGGGCCGGGCTTGATGCGCCGCTCCCGGCTGACAGTCTGTTCGGTGAGGATCTGTCGCTGACCCGGGACGGCGGGCCTCTCCTGCGTCACGAGGTCGAGCCGGAGGCCGCCGCACGCTTCGACTGGAGCGAGACAGGTGCCTTCATCATCATGGGAGCCGTCGGGCTGACAGCTTTCGGGGCCTCCATGGCGGCGTTCCGGCTGGCATCCGAACAAAGCAACGGCGGGACCGCGACGACCATGATCGCCTGGGTTCTCGCCATCATCGGCGGCGCGTGCGTCGGCGTGTCCTCGTTCAACCTGTATCGGCGCTGGGGTCTGCCCGGCGGCGATTGACCCCCTCCCCTCAGCGGTCAGGATCATGCTAGGCCGCTGGCCATGAGCATTCCCAACGCCCCCCAATCCATGGAATTCGGCCTCGGCGACACCGCTGACGCCATCCGCGACACCACCGCCCGCTGGGCCGCCGACCGGCTGGCCCCCCTCGCCGCCGAAATCGACGAGACCAACACCTTCCGTCGGGACCTCTGGCCCGAGATGGGCGACCTGGGCCTTCACGGCATTACGGTCGAGGAAGAATGGGGCGGCCTTGGCCTCGGCTACCTCGAACACGTCGTCGCCATGGAGGAAGTCTCCAGAGCCTCTGCCTCGATCGGCCTGTCCTACGGGGCCCACTCCAACCTGTGCGTCAACCAGATCCGCCGCTGGGGCACCGACGACCAGAAGCGCAGATACCTGCCCAGACTGATCTCCGGCGAACACGTCGGTTCGCTGGCCATGTCCGAGGCCGGCTCGGGATCCGACGTCATCTCCATGCGGACACAGGCTCGAAAGGTCGGCGACCGCTATGTCCTGAACGGCACCAAGTTCTGGATCACCAATGCGCCGTCCGCCGACACCCTGGTCGTCTATGCCAAATCAGATCTGGAGGCAGGCTCGCGCGGCGTCACAGCGTTCCTGATCGAGAAGGGCATGAAGGGGTTCAGCGTCTCCAAGAAGCTGGACAAGATGGGCATGCGGGGCTCCGACACCGCCGAACTGGTGTTCGAGGACTGCGAGGTCCCGGAGGAGAACATCATGGGTCCGGTCGGCGGAGGCGCGGGCGTGCTGATGAGCGGGCTGGACTATGAACGCGCCGTGCTGGCCGCCGGGCCGCTGGGGATCATGCAGGCCGCGCTGGACGTCGTCCTGCCCTACGTCCGCGACCGGAAACAGTTCGGCAAGCCGATCGGCTCCTTCCAGCTCATGCAGGGCAAGATTGCCGACATGTATGTCGCCCTAAACAGCGCCCGGACCTATGTCTATGCCGTGGCCAAGGCCTGCGACGCAGGCCTGACCACCCGCTACGACGCCGCCGGTGCGATCCTTCTGGCCTCCGAGAATGCCGTGAAGGTGTCGCTGGAAGCCGTCCAGGCTCTGGGCGGCGCGGGCTACACCAAAGACTGGCCAGTCGAACGCCTCGTCCGCGATGCCAAACTCTATGACATCGGTGCCGGCACCAACGAGATCCGGCGCTTCCTGATCGGGCGTGAGCTGCTGGGGGCCTGAGGAACCCGACCGGCACTGGCGGCCCTGTTCCGGGGAGTGAGCACCAAAATCTGCCCGATCCTGTAGCCAGAGCCCGATCAGCGACGCGGGCGAAAGCTTCATCTTCCGGCGATAGGGTCATCCCATGAGCCTGACGGAGACCTCGACCGGCCGTCCCTTGCGCTTCTCCGACACGCTGGAGCGGCTCGGCACCCAGGGCGGCGACAAGCTGCGTCTCGGCGAGGTCGTCGAGGCGTTCGGCGAGCGGGCGTTCGGTGCCGTCATGCTGCTGTTCGCCATCGTCAACATGCTGCCGTGGCCGCCCGGCGGCACCACCGTGACCGGCGCCCCCCTGTTGTTTCTGGCAGCGGAGCTGGCCTGGGGCCGCAACACGCTATGGCTGCCGCGGTGGATCGAACACGCTTCGGTCAGCCGCGCGACCTTCCGCCGGATGAGCGGCCGCCTGATGAAGATCATTCGCTTCAGCGAGGGCCTGTCCAGGCCGCGCCTGTACTTCATGACCGGCAGGCTCGGCCAGGGACTGATTGGTCTCGCCTGCCTCGCCCTGGCCGCGATCCTCGTCCTGCCCGTGTTCGGCGGCAATCTGATTCCCGCCATCGCGATCGGGTTCTTCTCGCTGGGCGTTATGCAGCGCGACGGGCTGGCGGTGCTTCTCGGATGGGCCATGACGGGGCTGACGGTCGCGGTGCTGGTCTTTGCGTGGACCCTCGTGATCGCCGGCTTCGGTGCGGGCATCGACTGGTTCGGACAGGTTTTCTAATCGTGTCGCAATGTTAAGTGGCGGTGCGGTCCGCCGAAGTCTATTTGGCCGCTATCCTATTGGGAGCGTGGTCGCCTGATGCCCGACTATGATTATCAGCGTGACTCCCGACCCTTCTCGCGGGTGCTGGAGGACATTGGCGCGAAAGACGATCCCAAACTGTATCTGGGGGAGTTGGTGAACGCCTTCGGCGAGCGGGGCTTCGGGGCGCTGATGGTGTTTTTCGGCGTGTTGAACGCCATCGCCTCGCCCATTCCCGGTTCGACGACAATACTCGGCGCGCCCATGCTGCTGATCTGCCTGCAACTGGTTATCCGCAGCGATCAGCTGTGGATGCCCGCCTGGGCGTTGAAGCGGAGCATTCCGCGCGAAAGCTATCGCGCCACGATCGCCAAGGTTCACAAGCCCCTGCACGCTGTGGAGCGCCTGTCTCGACCGCGTCTGGGTTTCATGAGCAGTGAGATCGCGGAGGTGTTGATCGGCGTCGTGACCACCCTTCTGACCCTCATCGTCATGCTGCCAATCTTCGGCGGCAACATGTTTCCGTCCCTGTTCGTCGCCCTGTTCGGGTTCGGCCTGATGCAACGGGATGGCATCCTGATTGGCGCGGCCTGGCTGGGCGTCGCCGGCTTCTGCATTTTCGTCTGGGCCGCGTGGGAGCTGATCTCCCGGCTGTTCCTCGCCAGCGCCGGAAACCTTCAGGACGCCTGGGTCTGGTTGCAGGGATCGTTCTGACAGCAAAAAGGGCCGCCGGGTCACCCCGACGGCCCTCATTGTCTGACCGCACTACGGTCGAACCTTAGCAGCCTGAAAGGATCAGGCCCGGACCTCTTGAGAGGACCAGGCTTCGGTCACCGTACGGGTTTGGGACAATGAGATCACTTGATCACCTCCTTTCGACTGTTGAACAGGGAAGTTGAAGGTAGAACCGCTTCGGCCGTTTCGCAAAGGGCCAATCTCGACTTCGTGATCGTCGCCACAGCGACAGATCCGCGCTAAAGCTGCGGGAGGCGCGGGTCGAACGATAGCCGGCCCCCAGGAACGCAAAACGCCGGAGGCGTAAGCCCCCGGCGTCCTGCACTACTGGAACAGCGACAGAAGGATCTGTGGCGTCTGGTTGGCGATGCCCAACGCCTGCACCCCGAGCTGCTGCTTGGTCTGCAGCGACTGGAGCTTGGCGCTTTCCTTCGCCAGGTCGGCATCCACCAGATTGCCCACTCCAGATTCCAGCGCATCCGTCAGCTTGCCGACGAAGGTGCGATGGGTGTCCAGAGCCTTCGCCTTGGTACCGAGGCGCGCGAGCGCGCCGGAGACCAGGTCGATGGAGTCGTTCACCAGACCCAGGGCCGTGGAGGCCAGGCTCGAGGTGCCGATGGTGGTGGTCGTCGTCACGGTGACATTCGTCGACCCCAGGGCCAGCACTTCCGCGCCGACCGTAAGGGTCGATGTGCCCGCCGCATTGGCCAGAGCGGAGAAACCGGTCGCGCCTGTGTTCAACAGGTTGATCCCGTTAAAGTCGGCGTTGGCGGCCACAGTGTTGATCTGGTCGCGGATGGCCTTGAAGTCCTCGTTCAGGGCAGACCTTGATGCCGTCTGCAGCGACTGATCGGTCGCCGCCAGTGCCTTCTCCTTCAGTTGCAGCAAGAGATCAGAGATGCTCTCGCCGGCCGCCAGGCTCACGTCGACCGCCGATACGCCGCGGTCGAGCGAGGATTTCACCGCCCCCAAGGCGCCGATGTCGGCCCGTTGACCCTGGGCGATCGCCCAGATGGCCCCGTTATCCTTCGCGTTGGCGACCTTTTTGCCCGTATTGATCCGGGTCTGGGTCGCCGATAGTTCGGCATTGGTGGCGTTGAGATTTTGCAGCGCGATGAGCGCGCCAACGTTCGTGTTGACCGAGTTGGCCATGAGAGAGTCCTTCCATTCTGGTCGGGGGTTACGGCCTTCTGGCCGCTGAACCGATTCTGGTCCTGCGCGCGTTCACGCAAGGCCCGGGCCGGACCGACTCGATTGAAAGCATTGGAAAAACTGTTGGAGTAAGCCAGAGCTAGGCAAATTCTAGCCGGTCACATCTCGACTTTGCCGACCCGGACGCCATCCTTGATCTCCGCCCGCAAGGCTCTGATCGCGATCCCGACTGAACCACTCGCAGAATGCGAAACCTGCATGATCCGTCATGGCGGACCGAGCCCCGGACCTCGCGCAAGGAAAACAGACTGGGGCCTAGGCGACTTGGGTTCCTTGGGGCGCGAGCCCCTGCATGATCGAGCGATTGATGTCGATCAGGGTCTGGAAATCGTCATCACCGCGCATGATGGCGGAGGAATGTCGGCTCACGAACAGGCTGATCGAGATAATCTGTGCGCGCAAGGGCGTGTTCAGCTGGTTGCCTGGATCGGAACAATCTGTGGCGAGTACTGACCAGAGGCGGCGGTTCCAGTCGAGGGCGGCAATCCGGGTTTTGACGTCGGACGGATCGACCGTCGCCGCGTGCATGAGCGCGCGTGTGACCTCGCCGAACAGGCGGTATTCCATTTCACGGGGCGTCTCGGTGCGCGTCGACGCCTGGGCGTAGGCCTTCAGCATCAGGTCAGGCTTTCCTCGTAATCGACGAGTTTACGCGCAGCCATGAGGGCCTTGTAGTATTCACGGCTGAGCACATGTTTGGATATTGCGACACAGTCCGCCATGATCAGAGGATTTCGCGTCGCGCCCATGAATTCCGACAGGCGGGTGACGAACTCATCGTAGACCTTCGGCGCAGAACTTTCGTCCAAATACATCATCATGACCGGGAAATAGATCCGTTTTGATGGCGTCGTGGCCTCGGAAAGCTGCATGATATCCTTCTCGCGCAGCACCGATGCCTTGTTCTGGAGGATCAGCACGCCCCGCCGGTCGCCGTTCTGCACCACGGCACCGTTGAGAACGAACTTCTCCCCCGGCTTCAAAGACAGCTTCAACGGCATGGCGTGGCCTCCTCTGCCCGCGCACTTCGACCCAGCCGCAGGATAACCGGCACAGGCTAGCCCGCCCGGGTTAATCATGTCTTCTCAGACAGGAGGTCTCACCGACACACGAGCTGCCAGTCGCCCTCCTGCGCGCTTCAGTCCTGGCGGACTGCGTCATCGACTGAGGCCCGCCCGGTCGTTGTGCTTTCGCTGGCGGTACCGGGGGCGGAGGCCGCAGGTCCGGCGGAACACCGGACGACGCCGGCGCGTTGATCTGCGGCACACGGAGGCGACCATGCCAGGCTTGGATGATCAGGATCAGTCGGAAGTTTTCGACGAGGACAACACGGACGCCAGCGAGACTGGCGGTGTGACCAACGAATTCAGGACCTTTGAGGAACTGCCCCGCGTTCTCGACGTCACCTCGGCCGATGGAGACGCCGACGAGGACGGTTTCGATGAGGACAATCCGGACCTGGGCTGGTCCCTCGGTGCCGATGGCGTCGATCCCCGAGCCGACCCACTGTTCGGTGCCGACGGTTCCCGCGTCAACGACCTTGACCCCGGTGCTGACGCACCCGGCGTCGGTGAAATCGAACTGGTCTATTCCGGCCTTATGGAAAACGTCCGGGGTGCCCAGGCGAGCGCCGCGCACTGGGAAGCCAGGACCCTGGCAGACGACGACATCGAAGACCTGGGCTACGGCCCTGAAGGAGACGAAAAATGACCACTGGCCGTAAAAAGCAGCCCGGGGCCCCCAATGGGGTCTTTGATCCCGACCAGAGTGCCGATACCCCACACGCTCGCCGCGTGACGCTCATGCGCGGAGATGAGGACCCGCTCCAGCAGTCGCACAAGGAAGCGGAGGACCACCAGGAGGCCCTGGTCGACGAGGGCATCGAAGAGACGTTCCCCGCCAGCGACCCCGTTTCAGTGAAGCTTGTCACCTGATTGCGCGGCAAACTGATCGTTGTTAACCGGCCGCCTCATCGGCTAGGCGTGATGTGACACCACCGGAGCATCCGATGACGCGGCCGACCAACCGGTTTGAGGGCACCTCGAACTATATCGCCACCCAGGATCTGAAGATCGCGGTCAACGCCGCCGTAGCCCTGGAACGGCCGCTCCTGATCAAGGGCGAGCCGGGTACCGGCAAGACCGTTCTGGCCTATGAGATGGCGGCGTCGCTGAACGCGCCGTTGATTACCTGGCACATAAAATCCACGACCAAGGCCCACAGCGGTCTTTATGAATACGACGCCGTCAGCCGCCTGCGCGACAGCCAGCTGGGCGACGAACGCGTTCACGACGTGCGCAACTATCTGAAGCCGGGCAAGCTGTGGGAAGCCTTCACCAGCCCCGTCCGGCCCATCCTGCTGATCGACGAGATCGACAAGGCCGATATCGAGTTCCCGAACGACCTTCTGCAGGAACTCGACCGGATGGAGTTCTACGTTCAGGAGACGGGCGAGACCATCCGCGCCGCGGTCCGGCCCATCGTGGTCATCACGTCCAACAACGAGAAGGAACTGCCCGACGCCTTTTTGCGGCGGTGCTTCTTCCACTACATCCGCTTCCCCGACGACGAGACGATGAAGGCCATCGTCGCGGTGCACTTTCCCGGCATAAAGCCGCGCCTCGTCTCTGAAGCGTTGAAGACCTTTTACGAAATCCGCGAGACGCCCGGCCTCAAGAAGAAGCCGTCCACGTCGGAACTGCTGGACTGGCTCAAGCTGCTGATGGTGGATGACGTCCAGCCGGAGACCCTGCGCGAAAAATCGCCCAACAAGCTGATCCCCCCCCTGCACGGTGCCCTGCTCAAGAACGAACAGGACGTCCACCTCTTCGAACGGCTGGCCTTTCTCAATCGTCGCGAGGGTGCCCGCCCCGGCGGCTGAGAAACGACGCGTTCTGAACACGAGCCGGACAGATATCGTCAGGGCGGTTACCGCGATTTCACTGGACCGTTTGTGGCTTTTGTTCAGGATGAGAGCCTGAAGAGGACCCCTTCATGCGACTGCTTATCGCTGCCATCTGCGCGGCCTGTGCCACGACCGCAGCCTGCGACGGCGACAACTCCGTGCGCATTTCCAGCACGACCAGTGAACCGGAATCCAGGGGCGTTCTCAGGGTCATCGACACCCTGCAATGCCCGGAGACCATAGGTGTTCTGACCCGAAAGGGCTCGGCCCATGCCGGCGGCTCGACCTGCCTCTACAGTGGTCCGCGCGGGGCAGAAGTTTCGCTGCAGCTGGTCCGCCTCGAAAACCTGTCGGCCGACGCGGTGCTGGACCGGTTCCGCGCCACCCTGTCCGCTGACATGCCTCACACTTCTGCCGAGCTTCGGGCGTCAGCCGACGCAGCAAAGGCGCAGGTCGAGGCCGATGCCGCTCAGATCCAGGCCAACGCAGCCCAGGTCGAGGCGGAAACGGCCCGTGAGGCCGCCGATGCCGCTTCCGGCGACCGGGCCAGTATCCGCGGTCCGGGCGTCGCCATCGACGCCCAGGGCGACCGCGCCAATGTCCGCTTGCCCGGAATGAGCGTGAACACCGACGGCGACAAGGCCAGCGTGCGGTTCGGCGGCTTTTCCATTAACGCCGACAACGCTACTGAAACCGTGGCCATCTCCTCGAAAGACGAGACCGTCAGCGTCCAGGCTCATGATGACGCGGCGGAAATTCGAACCCGCGCGCCGGGTGAGGCCACCCGCACGACCTATCTGCTGACCGACAACACGCCCGCTGATGAAGGCTGGCGTCTGGTCGGCTACGAGGCGCGCGGACCGGTGGGGGGCCCTATCGTCATCGCCACTGTCCACGCCAAGGACCGGGACAGCGACGGGGTTTTCGACGCGGCCAAGGATCTGGTCACCCTCAACGTCGGCGAATAGACGCTCATGCTTGATCCGGGCGGCCAGATGGGTCACCTGACCCGCCGACCTCCTTCTGGATCCCAGTCTTGGCCGTTCCGACCGAAGCCCGCGCCTCAACCGCCCCCCGCGTTTCCAGAAAGGCACCGCGCGCCTGGCAGCGTATGCTGTCGGGGCGCCGTCTGGACCTGCTCGATCCCTCACCGTTCGATATCGAGATCGAGGATATTGCCCACGGTCTGGCCCGCGTCGCCCGCTGGAACGGCCAGACGATCGGCGAACATGCCTTCTC
>Ga0105047_10012908_pt1 | contig 13403 bp, 15 predicted proteins | sample MAT04_FD_78384 | JGI IMG/M metagenome (GOLD analysis project Ga0105047, IMG submission 78384) | Freshwater microbial communities from Lake Fryxell liftoff mats and glacier meltwater in Antarctica - MAT-04 (megahit assembly) | ecosystem: Environmental > Aquatic > Freshwater > Ice > Liftoff...
ACCGTACTCGTCCATGGCCTCTCTAGAGATGCCGTAGCGCGTGGCCACGGTTTCGGCGGTTTGCAGCATGGTCCAGTACAGCTCGGGCTTGTTTTTGACGAGCCACGCGTCGGTGATCATGTGCAGGTTCATCTCTTGCTGTACGCATGAGATGCTTTCCAGCCCGCCCGCCACGTAAACATCGCCCTCACCCGCGACGATGCGTTGCGCCGCCAGCACAATGCTTTGCAGGCCCGACGAGCAAAAGCGGTTGATGGTGATGCCCGGCACGCTCACCGGGCAACCGGCGCGCAGCGCAATCTGGCGGGCGATGTTGTTGCCGGTGGCGCCTTCGGGAAAGGCGCAGCCCATCATCACGTCCTCCACCTCGGCGGCCTCCAGCCCGGCGCGGCTAATGGCATGCTGCACCGCGTGGCCGCCCAGCGTGGCGCCATGGGTCATGTTGAAAGCGCCTATCCAACTCTTGGTGAGCGGCGTGCGGGCGGTGGAGACAATCACGGCTTGGGTCATATTCAATTCCTAAATTAAGAGCTACTCGCGCTTATTACATAAGGGCTAGAGGCCAATTTCTTATATGTTTTTGCCCTCTAGCACCAGGCGCTGCAAGAGCGCTGCAGGCTGCCAGAAGGCGGCATCGTCAAGCGGGTTTTGGGCAAAACGCTGCATGGCGGCTACCACGTTGAACAGGCCGACCTCGTTGGCATAAGCCATGGGGCCACCGCGATGCACCGGAAAACCGTAACCGTAGATGTAGACGATGTCGATGTCGCTGGACTTGTTGGCAATGCCGTCCTCCAGGATGCGGGCACCCTCGTTGACCAGCGCAAACACCAGGCGCTGCACGATCTCCTCGTCGGTGATTTTGCGCGGCGTGATACCCAAACTGGCGCGGTGGGCGTCGATCATCTGCGTCACCCAGGCGCTGGGCAGCGCGTCGCGTTTGCCGGGAACATAGTCATACCAGCCCGCGCCGGTTTTCTGGCCGAAGCGCCCCTGCTCGCACAGCAAATCCGCCGTCTGGCTGAACTTGAAACCGGGTTTTTCGACCGCGCGGCGCTTGCGCACAGCCCAGCCAATGTCGTTACCCGAGAGGTCACTCATGCGAAACGGGCCCATGGCAAAGCCAAAGGTCTCCATGGCGCGGTCCACTTGCGCTGGCGTGCAACCTTCGTCCAGCAGAAAACCGGCCTGGCGCAGGTAGTGCTCGACCATGCGGTTGCCAATGAAGCCGTCGCATACGCCGCTGACCACTGCCGTCTTTTTGATCTTTTTGGCCAGCGCCAGCACGCTGGTCAGCACGTCGGTGGCGGTTTGCGCGCCGCGCACCACTTCCAGCAGTTGCATCACGTTGGCCGGGCTGAAGAAATGCAGGCCCACCACGTCTTGCGGGCGCTGCGTCATGGCGGCGATATGGTTTAGGTCCAGCGTGGAGGTGTTGCTGGCCAGAATGGCGCCGGGTTTCATGACGCGGTCCAGTTCGCGGAACACGGCCTCTTTCACGCCCATGTCCTCGAACACAGCTTCGATCACCAGGTCGGCATCGTGCAGGTCGTCGTAGCGCAGCGTGGTGGTTAGCAGCGACAGGCGCTGTTCTAGTTTGTCAGGCTTGAGCTTGCCTTTTTTGACTTGCGACTCGTAGCTTTGACGGATGGTGGCCACGCCGCGCGCCAATGCTTCGGGTTGGGCTTCGAGCAGTTTGACCGGCAGGCCCGCGTTCAAAAAAGCCATGGCCATGCCGCCGCCCATGGTGCCTGCGCCAACCACAGCTACGCTTTTAATAGCTCTCAGCGCAGTATCCGCGGGGACATCCGGCACTTTTGGCGCTGCACGTTCGGCCAGAAACAGGTGCTTGAGCGCGCGGTGTTCAGGCGTCCACATCAGGTTCAAAAAGGTGTCGCGCTCAAAAGCCATACCGTCGGCAAACTTATGGCGCGTGGCGGCCTGCACGGCATCCACACACTTGAGCGGTGCCGGAAAGTGCTTGGCCATGCCCTTGACCCTGTTGCGGGCGAACTGAAAGTAGCCGTCGCCCTGCGGGTGGCTGCACGGCAGTTGGCGCACCAGCGGCAAGGGGCGCGCATTCGCCACTTCGGCAGCGAAGGCCAGCGCCTCGGCCAGCAAGCTCTCAGAAGACTGCGCCAGTTTGTCAAATAGCTTTTGCCCCGGCAGTGCGAAGAGTTGCTCACTCTTGACCGGCGTGCCGCTGACGATCATGTTCAGCGCCGGCTCCACACCGATGACGCGCGGCAGGCGCTGCGTGCCGCCAGCGCCGGGCAGCAGCCCGAGCTTGACTTCGGGCAGCGCCACCTGGCAACCCGGCGCGGCAATGCGGTAATGGCAGCCCAGCGCCAGCTCCAGCCCGCCACCCATGCACACGCTGTGCACGGCAGCAATTACCGGCTTGGTAGCGGCTTCCACGGCCAGAATCACGCTCAGCAGGTTGGGCTCCTGAAACGCCTTGGGCGAGCCAAATTCGGTGATATCGGCCCCACCTGAAAACGCCCTGCCCGCCCCGGAAATAACGATGGCAACCACCGCCTCATCTGCCAGCGCCCGCGCCAGGCCGTCGGCTAACGCCACGCGGGTGGACAAGCCCAGACCGTTCACCGGCGGGTTGTTCAGCGTGAGCACGGCCACTTGGCCCTGCACGGTGTAGTCAACGGACATGGATACCTCCAATTTCAAAAAGAACGAACGTGCTTTTATTGTAGAAACCCGCCACCCAACGTTGGCTACGGGTTAGCCCTTGGTGGTCACATGGACGACGTTGGCGCGCGACCGCTGCGGCTTTTGGGCAACTGGCTGCCAGCTTGGTGCGGCGTGATCTGACCGACGCCCAGCGGTTTGCCTTGGTGCTGCAGGCGCAGCGGGGTTTGCAGCTTGCGCAAAGTTTTTGCATCATTTTGGTCTGTAGCCCTTGTAGATACTGCGCTGTTAGCTATTGATTTGGTATTTTTTTGAGTCAACGTTGCAGCCTGCTCGGCCAGCTTGGGCCGGCCGGCGGTGAAGCGGTAGCGGGCAATGGGCCGGGGCGGGTGAACATGGGCGGGGGGCTTATTGCGCCGGGGCACATGCTCTGAATGACCGCGCGCAAGCCTTGTGCGGTAGCTTTCATCTGCGCGGTGCAAGCCAGCACGACTTTTTTGGGCCGTCATTCCATTTTCAGATCGATAGGAGCGAAGCCGCAGACAGTGCAGACGCACGGCAAGGCGAAGCAACAACAGATCTTATTGATATAAAAACGGAATCAGACATTGTCCAGCACAGGCAGCAGGTGGGGCGTGGCTTGGGCAGAGACCAGGCAGAGGTGGTTGGTGTAGGGGGTCATGGGGCTAGGGCTTTGGGCATTGGGAGGGTGGCCGGCTGGTGGTGCGGCGTCATTGGGCATCGAGGCGAAAGCACCGGATGTCCAGCCCCAGCGGGGCCGCCAGCTTGAGCCAGGACCTGTCCCCTGTCAGTACGGGGGATTGCAGGCACTGTGCCGCGGCCAGACAGGCCCGGTCGCCCAGGGATAGACCCAGCGCGCGGGTCAATGGGCGCAAACGGGCGGCCTCCAGCGCCATGCTGGGCGTGAATGGCTCGCACGGCAGCGCCAGCTTGGCAAGGGCCAGTTGGGCTTGCGACAATGCCATGCCCCATTCGCAGAGTTTGCTAAGCACCTCAGCCTGATTGACCACGCCAAGGGCTGCCTGCCCGCTGGCGATCTCGTCCTCAACCGCCTCCCAGCCCGGTTCAACCTGCAGCAAGCCCAGCACCGCTGACGCGTCAAGCAATATCATGATTGAGCTTCCTCGGCGGCAATCTCGGCTCGGCGATCAGCGATCAGCTCGTCGACCAGCGAGACCGACTTCGGCACGTAGCGCCGCACCATGGCCTGGGCTTCGCGCAACTGCGCCAGTCGGGTGGTCAGTGTTGCCACGCCGTCTTTACAGTCCCATAAAACTGTATCGCCATCATTTAACGCCAATTTACGCCTGATTTCTACAGGAATGACAACTCTTCCACCTTCTGACATTTTCATGCTTATCATGACTTAATCTCCATAATAATCACAGTATGCCATTGATAAACAGGGTTGTCCGTAGTGCAAATATCTGGCTGTCAACGCGCTTGAGCAAGGCTTCGCGCTCGGCGCTGGGCAAGAAGGCATGCACAAAAACCTGGCGCAGCAGAGCCAAGGCTGCCCACAAGCTCAGGCCACCATCTGTCATGCGGGCTGTCTTCGTAGCCAAAGATGGTTTCCTCCAACGCGATCACTTGCCGACGGTGAATGGCGTCGGTGTATTCGATGATGGCAATTCAATAGCATCTACGGCAATACACGCAAGGGCTGGAGGCCGATTGGTCAAGGTGCCGCCGAAAGCGCCGGTGACGTTGCGATGGGGCCCCGTCATCACTATTGCATGTATTCAACAAACCCATTGTTGATGACCATGACCCCGCGCTGCACTGAATGGCACTGAAAACCGGCGGTGCCGTTGCCATAGGTCCAGAACGTGGTGCGCAAGGTCTCACCCGGATAAAACGGTGCGCTAAACCGGACACGCAATTTTTTCAATCGAGCCGGGTCATAGGCGCAAAGTGTGCGCAAGGCGGCGTGGCCGGCCATGCCAAAGGTGCCAAGACCATGCAACATCGGGCGCTCAAAACCGGCCTGCCGTGCATAGGTGATGTCCACATGCAAGGGGTTGTCGTCACCACTCAGGTGGTAGATGAGCGCGGCTTGGGCAGTGCTTGGCAAGTCACATTGAAGGTCCGGCGGACTGTTGGGCAGTTTGTGCACAGTCCAGTCGATGGTGTCGCCGCCTTCAAAATGGCCGTCGCTGCGGCACAAGTTACCGGATCGCGTGGTGGCCAGGAGTGCCGAGGTGGCGACATCAAAAACGTCACATCGGGTGTAGAGCACTGCCCCGCTGGCGCGCTTGTCCACCAGGGCTTCGACGGTGGTTTTGCCCACCACCTCGCCGCTGGCCGGTAGGGATTGGTGCAGCGTCAGCTCCTGGTCCAGGTGGAGGATGTTTTTCCAGTCAAGACCCGTCTCGGGCAACTGCATCCAGAAGCCGGGGCTTCCCAGCACCACGGCCATGGTGGGCATGGCGCGTAGTTCGGAATCAAAAACATAGCGCAGTTGGTGCTGGTCCTGTGGGTCTGCGCCCATGCCTATCCCCAGGGCATAGAGAATCGTGTCGCGCGCACTGTAGCGTTGGCGCACGTCTTCAAAACGGCGGTTTTTCAGGTCTGTGTAGTTGATGGGCATGGTTTATGCGGTTCAGAAGATAATTGCTTTTTTATTGATCTCCTGCAAGCAAATTGTGACACTCTGCGCCTCGAACGTATTTTCCCAGCTGGTCACAGACCGGCAATCTGTCCGCGCCTATCTGCCCAAACTGGTGCCTGACAGCATGCTTCGGGCGATTTTGATGAGTGCCCGCCGGGCACCCAGCGGCTCAAACCTGCAACCAGGCGCCTTTTTGTCGCTGCAGGGCGCGGCAAGAGAACGGCTTTCCAGCAATTTGACGCAAGCCTGGCGCAACGGACAGCATGAAGTGGAGGACTACACGTATTTCCCTCAGCCCATGCCAATGGCACTGAAGCGCCACCAGGCAGCTTCGGCCCAGGCGCTTTACGGTGCGCTGGGCATTGCACGCGAAGACCGAGCGGGGCGAGATGGCCAGTTTGAGCGCAACTTCAAATTCTTTGACGCACCAGTGGCCCTGGTCATCACGATCAGACGTGATTTCGGCAGCGGGGGCTACCTGGATTTGGGCATGGCCATTTATGGCTTGATGCTGGCGGCGCAGTCGCACGGGCTGGCTACATGCGCCATCGGGACGCTGGCAAGCTACCCCAATCTGGTGCGGCGCAGCCTGCAGTTGGACGAACAATGCGCCATTGTGTGCGGCTTGGCATTGGGCTACGCCGATGCGGCTGCCCCCGTAAACCGGACGACGACCACACGCTGCGAACTGAACGACTACTTTCGCGTTATTGCCTGATTTCAGAGGCGCTGAAAAATAGCAGCAGCGCCAATGCCACCGGCACCCGCCACCGCCACCAGCCCCCTGGCTCCCGCTACTTCATCGTGCTGCAAGTCAGATAGCAAGCGCACCAAGGCAATCGCCCCGGAGGCGCCAATCGGGTGCCCGCGCGCCAAGCCGCCGCCACGCCGGTTGATGCGGGTGGGGTCGATACCCAGGGTGTGGCAAAAACTCAGTCCCTGAACCGCAAACGCATCGTGCAATTCAATGACTTGCACGCAGCCTGCCGAGGGAATTCCGGCACGCGATATTGCAGCCAGTGACGCCTTTTCAGCTGCGATCAGGGGGGTGATTGAGTCAACACCCACAGCGGCCGAGGTGACCCACGCTGCCTGCGGAGTTAGCCCCAAGTCTTGGCAGGCTTGCGGTGTTGCCAGCAACACCAGCGCTGCGCCATCGGCCTTGGCCGAGATGGCCAGCGTGCTGACGGCGCAGTCAGTCTGTGCCTGCTTGACCGCGATGGGCATGCGGGCTGCGCGCCCAAGGTCCATGGCCCTTGGGTAGGCGTCTTGATACAGTCCGTTGACAGGCACGATTTCGCAGGCCAAGGTGGCGGCGTGCGCCATAGCGCGCTGGTGGCTGAGCACCGCGTAGGCGTCTTGTTGTGTGCGGCTGATGCCGTGTTGCTGCGCATAAAGTGCGGCCGACACCAACAAGTCAGGGTCGCGCGTCGGGTCGGGGGCGAAAGCCGGTTTTTCGTAGGAAATGGCAGGTTCGCCCGCGCGCAATGGTCGCACCTGGCGGATTGGGGCGCGGCTCCAGGCTTCTACCCCGCCGGCAATCACGATCGAGGCCTGGCCGGAGGCCAACAACCCGACCGCCATGGCGACCGCGTCAAGGCCGGCGCAACACTGGGTATCGACCGAAAAGGCGGAGCAGCGCTCGGCCAGGCCGGCGGCCAGGGCGAGCATGCGCGCCGGATTACCGCCCGCACCCAAGGCATTGCCCAGTACCACTGCATCCACGGCCTGCGGGTTGATGCCCGCACGCGCCAACAAGGCCTGCACCACCGGCCCGGCGATGTCGTACGGCTGCAAGGTGTTGAACGCACCACCATAGGGGGCCACCGCACTGCGTGCATAGGCAGCAATCAGCGCAACAGGGTCAGACATGACACATCGGGGGTGGCGGTGCCCCCGCAATGAGGCTGAAGGCTTTGCGCCAACGCGCGGTGATCAGTCTTGCCGCTTGCAGTCAAGGGCCAGCTCTGGCACACAAAGTACTGGCGGGGGGACTTGTAGCCTTCCAAACGTTGGCAGCACCAGGCGGATAGCTGCAAGGGCGTGGGCAGTTCCACCGACAGGTTGGGATTCCACTGCAGAATGGCCACCACTTGCATGCCCCGTAGTGGGTCGGACACGCCTTGCACGGAGGCGTTGGCCACCGCTGGATGTGTTGCAAGCACGGTCTCCAGTTCTTCGGGAAAAAGGTTTTTCCCTTTGGTTACCAGCATGCGGTTTTGCCGGCCGACCAGGCACAGTTGCCCTTGCGCGTCCCGATACCCGAGGTCGCGCACACACAGCCAGTCGCCATCCCGCAGGGCGGCGGTGTCGTCGTCTTCGGCACCGCCGACGTAGTCCATGAAAAGCATGGGGCTGCGCACGTAGATCAAGCCGACGCCGTCTTCGTCCGGGTCCCGGATTTGCAATTCAACGTTGTGGAACGGTCGGCCGACCACGGACGCGGGGATTGATTCGTGGGAATCCATCCAGGCGATAAAGCTGGTCTCGGACGCGCCATAAAACTCGATGATGCGGGCGTCAGGAAACAAGCCACGAAGTTCAGGGGTGCGGGCGCGAATCCAGCGCGAGCCGCTGACCATGATGAGCCGGACTTCTTGAATCGGGGCCAAACCTCGGTGTTTGGCCACCTCAAGCAGCAGCAGCAGTTGGCTGGGCACGGCAACCAGGCACGGGGTGCGCCCGTTGCGCAGGGTCTCAAGCACCGCTGCTGCAGAAAAGCGCGTTTGCACCACCACACCGGCACCACTCCACAGCCCGAACAGCATGCCAAACAGAAACAGCGAGTGCGAGTCATTCCCCGGGGCCAGAATGCGGCCGCCGGCCTGCGGCCCAAACGCCTCCAGACAGGCCCAAAAGCTGCTGGTCCATGATTGGTGATGGCGTGCGAAACCTTTGGGGGTGCCCGTGCTGCCGGAGGTGTAGCCGACATAAAAAGCCGACGTTGGCTGTGGCGTTGGCAAGTCAGCCGCCGTTTGTGGCAGGGTCCTCAGCACTGCTTGAAGAACCGCAGGCGGCCAGTCTGCGTCTCCCACTGCCGCGCAGCGGCCACTGCTGATGATGCCCAAAAAATCAACCAGCCGGTCAGCGATGGGCAAGGCCTGGCTGACCAGCACGGTCGCTGGTGCCTGCGCATGCCGCAGGGTGTTTGCGCGTTGCATCACGGCACCGTGCAATTGAGCAAAGGTGAGGGTTTCCTGACCATGCTGAATAGCTATGCTGTCACCACGTAACTGCGCCCAGTCTGCCAGAGGCGCATGGACCAGATCAGTATTCTGGCACGGGTACATTACAGGGCGCGGCCACCAAAGCGCCAATCTGGCATGCCGCGCGCCACGGTGTGAACCACCGTCGCGCACAGAGCGCATTTGATCAAGTCGCCTGGAACAAAGACCAGGGTGCCAAAAAATGCCTGCGTCCACGACAAGTTGGCCAGTTTCACCAGGCCCGCCACGCCAAAAGCATGTACGGTGAACAAACCACCCAGACTTGATGCGACGAAGGCACTCAAAGCCGTGCCCCGAGGTGTGGTGCTTGGCAGCATTGACATTAACCACCCCGTCACAAAGGCACCAAAAGGCATGCCGATGAGGTAGCCGGCAGAAGGGGCCATGAAAACACCAAAGCCACCCCGTCCACCAGACAACAAGGGTAGCCCCAAGGCCACCGCCGCCAAAAAGAGCAGCAGGGCTTGCAGCCCGCGTTTGGGGCCCAACAGACAACCGGCCAGCATGACGCCCAAGGTTTGAAGCGTGATGGGCACACCCAGCGGCAAGTCAATTTTTGGAATCAGACCCAAGACCGCCATCAAGGCGGCGAACAGGGACACTAGCGCTAAGGATTGGGATGATTTCATGTGGAAAGCTGCTTTGAAAAAGATGGATTACCCCTGTCCAGGATCATTCTCCGAGACGAAGTTCGAGTGTATCTGCTGCTTTTCGGGCGGACATCAACATCTTGATGGTCAGCGGCGCCAGAATCCTCAGACCACCGGCTTTACCGGTTCTAATCCGGTGCGCGTCGTCCAGACGCGTCCAGACGACAAAAAAGTGCTCGGTAAAGCGTAGCATCATGGCAAGTTGGAGGGAAAGCCGGTCGGAACGAATGCCGACGCGCTGGAGCGGCGACAGCAGTCGCTCAAACACGTCCAGCAAATCCCGGGTTCGGGTGGTCAGCGTGAGGGCGATACCAAGCAGGGCCGCACTGAACAGGCGCAGGACACTGACCATGCCCTCCAGAGGTTGCCTCATGTACGTGTGAAAAGCCAAGATCAACAGGGCCGCCAGCAAGACAGAGGCAATCAGTTTGCGGGCCGACAACGTGGCCCGCCCCAGCGAGGCAAACATGAGGCCACAAGCCACTGCGCTGATGATGAGTAGAGTGTGACCCTGTACTAAAAACTGGGCCGTACCCAACACCGCAAAAAAAAGCAACTTGACGGCCGCCGGGACCCGGTGCAACCAGGTAAGGTGTTCGCTGTAAAGGCTTCCCAAGGCTATTCCTTCAACGGTTTTTTGCTGCTATCGATGTGTGGAAGTGGCGTCATCCGTCAGACCATCGCTTATGGACAGCGCCTGCGACGCAAGGCGTTCAGCCACGTCTGATTCGTAGGCCGCACAGACGTTGTGCCCTGCACCATCGGCACGCACACGGCCCTTGTCGAGCCAGATGACGCGCTCAAAGCCACGAACGTGTTGAAGCAGGTGCGTCGACACAATCACCTGCACAGAGGCCTGCGCGATATCCCGGTTAAGCAAGGCCTGTCCAGGCATGTCCAGGCTGGCAAAGGGCTCATCAAGAAGTAACAGTTCAGGCATGGCAATCATCAAAGCCAGCCAGCAGACGTGTTGCCGCTGGCCCTGGCTCAAGCTACCAATGGCGCGTTCAGACCAGTCCGCCAAGCCTCGGGCTGCCAGAAAAACACGCGCCTTGGCAATAGCTTCGCGCCGCTTGAGGCCAGTCGGACTCAGGCTCAGTGCAAGTTCTTCTTCGACGGTGGGGAAAATGATTTGGTCATCTGGGTTCTGAAACATCATGCCGACCATGCCGGGCCGCTTGACGTTGACGTCACGGGAGTCAATGCCCCTTACGACCACCGTCCCGGACTGCGGTGCATCCAGACCGCAAAGCATCCGAAACAGGCTGCTTTTGCCCGCCCCGTTGTCACCAATAAGGCCAATGCGCGGCTCATTGAGTTGCAGGCTCAGCGCATCGAAAACCTTGTTACGACCACGTAGTAGCGTAACAGCGTTGATTTCAAGAGGGTAAGAGGCGTTCAATTTGGCACACACGGGAGACAAGGGAGGGCGGATTCACGTCTGAAGTGTAGTTAGTGCCTGACCGAAAACCTCGGCTCTCCAATGACAGATGGCCATTTTCCTTACGAAGATTTCTCCAATTCCTTCGATTCCTTCTTTATAGTCGCGAAGCTGCGCAGCTTCTCTGAAGTGGCCGAGGTCTTGCACAAGACGACGTCGACAGTCAGCTATCGCATCAAGACACTCGAAACACGTTTCGACACCCAACTGTTGCTATTCATCCGGCCACAAAAAGTCTGGACTGTCTCTTAAAAAATGGCGAATCACATTGTCCCCGCGCCACAACCCTCTACGGGGTTTACAGGAAAATAGCGTCATGAAGACTTTACTCATCACCCTCACCTGCTGGCTGGCTGCCAGCGCCGCCTGGGCACAAGGTGCGCCACAGGTTGACTTGCCGCGCACCAAACTCAGCGCGGGCATGTATTTGATTGACACCCAACTGGCCATGACCCCCGAGCAGCGCGAGATTGGCCTGATGCACCGCCCGCAGATGCCGCAAAGCGAAGGCATGCTGTTTGTGTTTGAGCGCCCCGGCGAACAATGCTTCTGGATGAAAAACACCCTGCTGCCGCTGACCGCAGCTTTTGTGGCGGACGACGGCACCATCGTGAATCTGGCCGACATGAAGCCGCAGACCACCGACTCGCATTGCTCCAAAAAACCGGTGCGTTATGTGCTGGAAATGAACCAAGGCTGGTTCGAGAAGAAGGGCATCAAGGCTGGCGCCAAGCTGGGTGGCGTGCCGTTCAGTGGCCAATGACACTACCATAAAAATAGCTGTTAGCCCTTTACCCATAAGGGCTAGTAGCCAAAAAAGCTTATAAGAATACCTACCGATCAGGCTGGTCGTTCCAACAAGGGGTTGGCAAGGTTGGTCCTGCTTTGGGGCTCGCAACCACCTCGAGCTTGTGTTTCCGACGCCTGGGGCGCGGACTTGGCTCGAAGTAGGGAACGTCCTGAGACATCGGTCAAGCAGAAAACCCTATCGCACCCTGCAGCGGCAAACGTGGCAGACCCAAACAATGCTAGGGCCACCAATCCGCTGGGCCGACTGCGCGATTGCCGCGACGATGGCTGGCGCTTCACGTGGCCGGATTTGCGGGGTCAACGCCTCAGCCCTGCTTCGGCTGTATCCGGCACGGAGCCCTAACTTGAGTAATTACATTTAAACCATGAAACTTGCCACCTGGAACGTCAACTCGCTCACCGTCCGTTTGCCCCAAGTGCTGGACTGGCTGGCCGCCAACCCGGTCGATGTGCTGGCGCTGCAAGAGCTCAAGCTGACCGACGACAAATTTCCCCATGCCGCTTTTGTCCAGGCCGGCTATAGCTGCCAGTGTTTCGGCCAGAAGACTTACAACGGCGTAGCGCTGATCTCGCGCACCCCCGCTCTTGCCGTGGTGAAAAACATTCCAGGCTTTGACGACGACATGGCGCGGGTCATTAGCGCCACGTTTGCGCTGGGCAAAGCATCGGCTGAACACTCTGATAATGAGAGCAGATCCCGCAATTTGGATAAGGGCTTGCGGGTGATTGGAGCCTATTTTCCTAATGGCCAGGAGCCTGGCAGCGACAAGTTTGAGTACAAGATGGCCTGGCTCGACGGCCTGCGCGCCTGGCTGCGCACCGAGCTGCAGACCTACCCCAATCTGGTGCTGATGGGCGACTACAACATCACCTTTGACGACGCTGACGTGTGGGACCCCGAGGGCATGCGCGACCAGATCCATTGCACCGATGAAGAGCGCTATCACCTGCAAGCGCTGATCACCCTGGGCCTGGTTGACGCGCACCGGCTATTTGCCCAGCCGCCCAAAAGTTATTCGTGGTGGGATTACCGCGACATGGCGTTCAGGCGCAACCGGGGCATGCGCATTGACCACATTTTGGTCAGCAATGCGCTTAAAACCCTGGTCACCGCCTGCCATATCGACAAAACCCCGCGCAAAAACGAGCGCCCCAGTGACCACGCGCCGGTGGTGGTGGCGCTGCAGAAACCCTCAGATTGACACGCCTGCAACCCAAAAGCTACATTACTAACCGACCAGTCATTAAGCGATGTCCGTGCCTCCTGCAGAAGCTCCTCCCACGACCGATACCCACGCCCGACGCGCCCGCCGCAAAGACGCGCGCCCCGGTGAGCTGCTGTCTGCTGCGCTGGATCTGTTTGTGGAAAAAGGTTATGCGGCCACCCGAGTGGAAGAGGTAGCCAGACTGGCGGGTGTCTCCAAGGGCACGCTGTTTCTGTACTTTCCCAGCAAGGAAGAGCTTTTCAAAGCCGTGGTGCGCGAACATATCTCGGGGCACTTTGCCAGCTGGAGCGAAGAAATCGAGCATTTCGAGGGCAGCTCGCAAGACATGCTGCGCGACTGCCTGCACAGCTGGTGGGTGCATATTGGTGCCACCAAAGCCTCCGGCATCCCCAAGCTGATGATGAGTGAGGCGCGCAACTTTCCCGAGCTCGGGGCGTTTTACCAGCAAGAGGTGATCCAGCCAGGCAGCGCGCTGATTGCACGCATCCTTCAGCGCGGCATCACGCGCGGCGAGTTCCGCCCGATGGACCTGAAATACGGCGTCCACATGGTGCTGGCACCGCTGCTGTTTCTGGCCATGTGGACGCATTCGCTGGATGCCTGCTGCGGCCCGCAAGCCCGCATCGAGCCCGACAGATACCTGGCCGCGCAACTCGACATGTTGCTGTACGGCTTTGGCGCAGGCCACCCCCGACCGGCGCCTGCAAACCTTTCAAATTCGGAGCAACCAACGGCATGAAACCCTGGATCAAATGGACCGCCACCGGGCTG
>Ga0105047_10012909_pt1 | contig 13402 bp, 8 predicted proteins | sample MAT04_FD_78384 | JGI IMG/M metagenome (GOLD analysis project Ga0105047, IMG submission 78384) | Freshwater microbial communities from Lake Fryxell liftoff mats and glacier meltwater in Antarctica - MAT-04 (megahit assembly) | ecosystem: Environmental > Aquatic > Freshwater > Ice > Liftoff...
CCGGCGGGCCGGATGCGGTCGCGCGAGACGAACTTGTAGATGTACTCGAAGCGCGCGTCCTCGCCCGAGTACACCACCGCGCGCTGGTCTTTCGTGACCGCCACCCATGCGCCTTCGTGCGCGGCGCGACCGAGGGCGGTGCGCTTGACCGGCGTGGCGGTCGGGTTCATCGGGTCGAGCTCGACGACCCAGCCGAAGCGGTTGGGTTCGTTCGGGTGTTTCGTGGCGTCGAAGCGCTCTTCGTGCTCGTGCCAGCGGTAGCCCAGACCGCCCTTGCGCAAACCCCAGCGCCGCTCGTGCGGCGTCAGCGTATCGCCGGCGTTGAAATAGAAGGCGAAGTTCTCCTCGCCCGACAGGTAAGTGCCCCAGGGCGTGGCCGCACTGGCGCAGTTGTTGAGCGTGCCCAGCACGCGGCGGCCGTCAGGGTCGGCCGCGGTCTTCATCATGGCGTGGCCGGCGGCCGGGCCGCCGACCGAGAACGGCGTCTCCATCGTCACGCGTCTGGCGAAGCGCGACGGCCGCACCATCTGCCAAGCACCGTCGCGCTGCTCGACCTCGATGACGGACAGGCCGTGTGCGGCGAGGCTCTTCTTCACCTTTTCGGCGCTCCAGGTGCGCTGGCCGTCGGTGTGCAGCAAGCCGTCGTCGGTGTACTCGTGGTTCATCGCGAGCAGGCCTCGCCGGCTGCCGTCGAGCGGGTAGTACTCCAGCCCGTCGTGGTGCATGCCCACCTGCACGGCCTGGTCGGCGGCCGAATTGGACGCGTCGAGACGGAACGCCGGCATCCGGCCGGGCACCCCCACGGGTTCGCCCCAAGCAGCGATCGCCGTGGCCACGTAGCCTTCGGGCACGACCAGTCGGTCGGTCGCGTCGGTGGGCACACCCTTGAAGCCGAGGGCAGGGCCGGTGGCCGCCGAACCGCCGCCCGGCGTTGCGGCGCAACCCGACAGCGTCGCCGCCATCGGCGCCAGTAGCGATATCACGCCCACCGCGGCGCCGCCGCGCAGCACGATGCGCCGCGCCGGGTCGGACACCTCGTGGATGGTCGGGTTGTCCGACCGGTTGCTGTCTTCCATCTCGTCGAAGTTCTTGGCCATGTCATCTCCTTGCGTGCAATCGGGGGGGGTGGGCTGACGCAAGTTTAGGGGTCTGTGCGCAGTGAACCGGGACGGGTTTACTTGGTGAGGCAGGCGTGCCGCAGGCGGCTGGCACGGCTCGAGGCATGACGCGCACCGGCCCCAATTGAAAAGGGCTGCCCGAGGCAGCCCTTTTCGCGGCCCGGGCGCAGGCCCGGATCAATCGCTGAAGTTCACTTCTTGTCCGACGGCAGCTTGCCTTCGACGCCCTTGACGTAGAAGTCGACCTTGTCCTTCCAGGCTTGGTCGGCCTTCGTGTCCTTGGCCAGCCGCTCCTTGCCGTCGCTGCCGACGATGGGGCCGGTGAAGACCTCGAGCGAGCCGGTCTTGATGCCGTCCATTGCGGTCTCGGCCTTGGTCTTGAGCTCTGCGGGCACGAAGTCGGCGATCTTGATCACGTCGTTGGCGCCTTCAGGCTTGCCCCAGATCGTGCGCTGCTCACCCTTCCAGCTGTTGTCCATCAGTGACTTGATGGTCTTCTTGTAGTACGGGCTCCAATCGACGATGTTGCTGGCCAGGTGCGCCTTCGGGGCGTAGCTGCTCATGTCGCTGTCCCAGCCGAAGGCGTACTTGCCGTTCTTCTCGGCCGTCTGCAGCACGGCGGTGGAGTCGGTGTTCTGCAGCAGCACGTCGGCGCCCTTGTTGATGAGCTCCTGCGCCGCGGCGCCTTCCTTCTCGGGGTCGAACCAGGTGTTGACCCAGACCACGCGCGTGCGGATCTTCGGGTTCACGCTCTGCGCGCCCAGCGTGAAGGCATTGATGTTGCGCAGCACCTCGGGGATCGGAAAGCTGGCGACGAAGCCGAGCGTGTTGGTCTTCGTCATCCCGCCGGCGATGATGCCGCTGACGTAGGCGTCGTGATAGAAGCGGGCGTCGTAGACGTTCATGTTCGCCGCCATCTTGTAGCCGGTGGCGTGTTCGAACTTCACGTCGGGGAACTCGCCAGCCACCTTGAGCATGGCGTCCATGTAGCCGAAGCTGGTGGCGAAGATGACCTTGTTGCCCTGGCTGGCCAGGTCGCGGATCACGCGCTCGCCGTCGGCATAGGACACCTTCTCGACGAAGGTGGTCTTGACCTTGTCACCCATCTCCGCCTCGACGGCCTTGCGGCCCTGGTCGTGCGCGAAGCTCCAGCCGGCGTCGCCGACGGGGCCGATGTAGATCCAGGCTGCCTTCAGCGGTTCGGGCGCGGGGGCGGGGGCGGCTGCAGGAGCCTGCGCGGCGGGGGCCGGCGGCTCTTCCTTCTTGCCGCAGCCCACCAGGGCGGCGGTGGCGGCAAGACCCGCCAGCGCAAAGATGCGGCGACTCAGCTTGCTTGCATTCCAATCGTTCATCGACGTGCTCTCCAGGTTTCAGGGGTGGGAATCAATCACGAAATTATGAGCCGGGCCGAAAGGGCCTACCGAGCGATGCCGGCATGTTCAGGCGGATGAAGGCAGCGTTTCGGCTGATCACCGCCAGCACCACGATCGTGGCCACGTAGGGCAGCATGGTCAGCAGGTGGCTCGAGATCTGCACCCCCTCGGCCTGCAGACTCAGCTGCAGCACGGTGACGCCGCCGAACAGATAGGCCCCCAGCAGTGCGCGCGCCGGCCGCCAGGTGGCGAAGACCGTCAGCGCCAGCGCGATCCAGCCGCGGCCGGCGGTCAGGCCCTCCACCCACAGCGGCGCCGTCACCAGCGACACATAGGCGCCGGCCAGCCCGCACAGCGCGCCGCCGGCGCACACGGCGGCCAGCCGGATCAGGCGCACCGGGTAGCCCAGCGCGTGCGCCGGCTCGGGGTTCTCGCCGATCGCGCGCAGCAAGAGGCCGGCGCGCGTGCGGTAGAAGAACCAGGCGACGGCCGCCGTCAGCGCCATCGCCACGTAGACCATCGCATGGTGGCTGAAGAAGGCCGGGCCGACGAAGGGCAGGTCCGACAGCACCGGCATCGCGTACTGCTGGCGCGGGCTCAGGCTCTTGCCGACCATGGACACGCCGACGAAGGCCGAGAAGCCGTAGCCGAAGAGGCTGAGTGCCAGCCCGGTGGCGTACTGGTTGGTGTTGAGAAAGATCACCAGCAACCCGAACACCGCGGCCAGCGCGGCGCCGGCGGCGGCGGCGGCGACGAAGCCCAGGGTGTCGCTGCCGGTGAGCAGCGCGGTGGCGAAGCCGGCCACCGCGGCCACCAGCATCATGCCTTCGGCGCCGAGGTTGAGCACGCCGGCGCGCTCGTTGATGAGCAGCCCGAGGGCGGCCAGCGCCAGCGTGGTGCCGCTGGCCAGCGCGGTGTTGATGAGCAGCGCGGTCTCGTTCATGCGGGTCGGGCCCTGCTGCGCGTCAGGCGCAGCCGTTGGTGGATGAAGGTGTCGCAGGCCAGCAGGATCAGCAGCAGCAGGCCCTGCAGCACGCTGGCCATGGCGTTGGGCAGGCCCAGGCGCGACTGCGCCAGTTCGCCGCCGATCAGCATCAGCGACAGCAGCACGCCGGCGCCGACGATGCCCAGCGGGTGCAGCCGGCCGACGAAGCAGACGATGATGGCCGTGAAGCCCAGCCCGGTGGACAGGTACGGCGTGACCTGGCGGATCGGCCCGGCGACCTCCATCGCGCCGGCCAGCCCGGCCAGCCCGCCCGAGACCAGCAGCGCCGTCCACAGCGAGGCGCGGGCGGAGAAGCCGGCGTAGCGGGCGGCCGCCGGCGCCAGCCCGCCGACCTGCAGCTGAAAGCCGCGGAAGCTGCGGAAGAGGAACAGCGTCGCCACCACGGCCAGCACCAGGGCCAGCAGGAAGCCCACGTGCAGCCGCGTGCGCTCGAGCAGCGGCGGCAGCAGCAGGCTGCTGTGGAACAGCGCCGACTGCGGCATGTTGAAGCCCTGCGGGTCTTTCCAGGGGCCGAACACCAGCGCGTTGGCGACCTGCTGCGCCACGTACACGAGCATCAGGCTGACGAGGATCTCGTTGGCATTGAAGCGGTCGCGCAGCAGCGCCACCAGCGCCGCCCACAGCATGCCGCCCAGCATGCCGCCCAGCAGCACCAGCGGCACACCCACCGCCTTGGGCAGCACGATGCCTTGCGTGGTGAGCCACAGCGCCACGGCGCCGCCACCCAGGCAGCCGAGCAGGAACTGCCCCTCGGCGCCGATGTTCCAGACATTGGCGCGGTAGCACACCGCCAGCCCGAGCGCGATGACGATCAGCGGCGTGGCCTTCAACAACACCTCGCTGATCTGGCGCCGCGTCGACAGGGGCTCGATGAAGATCACCTGCAGGCCGGCCAGCGGGTCGGTGCCCAGGCCGGCGAAGATGACCACCGCCACCAGCGCCGTGAGCGCCAGCGCGATCAGCGGCGAGGCCACCGTCATGGCCTGCGACGGTGCGGCGCGGGGTTCAAGCCGCAGCATGGGTGCCTCCCTCCGTGGCGGCCGCGCCGGGCCACAGCCCCGACATCCAGGTGCCGATGCGTTCCACCGTGGCCTCGGCCACCGGCAGCGCCGGTGAGACGCGGCCCTTGGCGATGACGAGCAGCCGGTCGCTGATCTCGAACAGTTCGTCGAGTTCCTCGCTGATGACGAGGATCGCGCAGCCGGCATCGCGCAGCGCCAGCAATTCGCCGCGGATGAGGGCCGCGGCGCCGACGTCCACGCCCCAGGTCGGCTGGGCGACGATGAGCAGCCTGGGTGCGGCGTCGATCTCGCGCCCGACGATGAACTTCTGCAGGTTGCCGCCCGACAGCGAACGGGCTGCCGCGCCCGCGCCGCCGGCCTTGACCTGGAAGCGCGCGATCACCCGGGCCGCCAGCGCCTCGACCGTGCGCGTGCGCAGCCAGCCGAAGGCGCCGACGCCGGCCGTGCGCGTGAGCAGCGTGTTTTCGGCCAGGCTCATCGTCGGCACCGCGCCGCGGCCCAGCCGCTCTTCGGGCACGAAGTGCAGGCCCTCGCGGCGGCGCCGCCGTGGCGACTGGCGCGCGATGTCCTGTCCGAACAGGCGGATCGAGCCGGCAGGCGCGCGCGGGTCTTCGCCCGACAGCGCCGCCAGCAGTTCCTGCTGGCCGTTGCCGGAGACGCCGGCCATGCCGACGATCTCGCCGGCGCGCACCTCCAGCGCCACGCCGTCTAGCGCCACGCCGAAGGGGTCGGTCGGCGCCAGCGTCAGGCCCTGCACCTGCAGCACCACGGGCCCGGCAGCGCGCGCGGCATGCGTCAGCTGGGGCGGCTCGGCGCCGATCATCAGGCGGCTCAGGCTGGCGTTGCTCTCCTGGGTCGGGTCGACCTCGCCGGTGACCTTGCCGCCGCGCAGCACCGTGCAGTGGTGGCACAGGGCGCGGATCTCGTCGAGCTTGTGGCTGATGTAGAGAATGCTCGTGCCCTCGGCGGCCAGCCGGCGCAGCACGGTGAAGAGCTTGTCGACGGCCTGCGGCGTCAGCACCGAGGTGGGTTCGTCCAGGATCAGCAGCTTCGGCTCGGTCAGCAGCGCGCGCACGATCTCCACGCGCTGGCGTTCGCCGACGCTGAGTGTGTGCACGGGCCGCTCGGGCTGCACGTCCAGGCCGTAGCCCGCAGCCACCTGGGTGATGCGCGCGGTCACCGCCGGCAGCGCCAGGCCCTTGTCCAGCCCGAGCCAGACGTTCTGCGCCACCGTCAGCGTGTCGAAGAGGCTGAAGTGCTGGTAGACCATGCTGATGCCCAGCGCACGCGCCGCCGCCGGGCTGGCCACCTGCACCGGCTGGCCGTTCCAGCGCATCTGCCCCTCGTCGGGCTTGACAGCGCCGTAGATGATCTTCATCAGCGTGCTCTTGCCGGCGCCGTTCTCGCCCAGCACGGCGTGGATCTCGCCCGCCTTCACGCGCAGGCTGATGTCGTCGTTGGCCTTCACGGCGGGGTACTGCTTGCCGATGCCGATCAGCTCGAGTCGCAAGCTCATGGGGGGGTTCTCATGCAGGGCGACGGTAGCGCGGCTGGCCGGCGACGAAGGCGGCGGCCAGGTTTCTTTCGTCGCCCAGCGTCATCCAGGCGAAGACTTCTTCGTGCAGTGCGCGGGCGGCGGCCAGCCGGCGCGTGGCCACCGGGCCGACCGCGCGGTCCCACAGGCACAGGTCGGCCGTCTGGCCGGGTTCGAGGCCGCCGATCTCGTGGCCGAGCCCCAGCGCCTGCGCTGCGCCGCGCGTGGCGGCGTGCAGCGCGCACCAGGCCGTCAACCGCTGGCCGCGCATCGCCTGCACCTTGTAGGCCTCGGCCAGCGTGCGCAGCATCGACAGGCTGGTGCCGCCGCCCACGTCGCTCGCCACGCTGACCGCCACGCCGGCCTGCAGCGCGCCGTGCCAGTCGAACAGCCCGCTGCCCAGGAACAGGTTGCTGCTCGGGCTGTGGGCAATCTGCGCGCCGCTGTCGTGCAGCGCGGCGCGGTCGGCGTCGTCCAGCCAGATGCCGTGCGCCAGCACCGAGCGCGCATGCAGCAGGCCGTGGCGGGCGTAGACGTCGAGGTAGCTGCGCGCCTCGGGAAACAGCTCGGCCACCCAGAGAACCTCGTCGTGGTTCTCGGCCACGTGGGTCTGCAGGTACAGCGTCGGGTCGGCCCGGCACAGCGCGCCGGCCATCGCCAGTTGCGCCGGCGTGCTGGTGGGCGCAAAGCGCACCGTCACCGCGTAGGCATTGCGCCCGCGGCCGTGCCAGCGGTCGATCAGCGCAAGGCATTCGCGCTCGGCCACGGCCGGGTCGGCGGCGTCGCGCAGGCCCTCGGGCGCGTGGCGGTCCATCAGCACCTTGCCGGCAATGAGCCGCATGCCGCGCGCGTGGGCTGCCGCGAACAGCGCTTCGGCCGAGCCCGCGTGCACGGTCGGGAAGACCACCGCCGCCGTGCTGCCATGGGCCAGCAGCGCGTCGACGAAGTGCGCCGCGCCGGCTGCCGCCACCTCGGGGTCGGCCCAGGCGCGCTCGGCCGGGAAGGTGTAGGACTCCAGCCAGTCGAGCAACGCGCTGCCGTAGCTGGCGATGACGCCGATCTGCGGGCAGTGCACATGGGTGTCGATGAAGCCGGGCAGCAGCAGGCGGTCGCGATGGTCTTCGCGCTCGTATTGCGGCGCGGGCGGCTGTTCGCCCGGCTGCACGCCTGCGATGCGGCCGTCGGCGCCGACCAGCAGCCAGTGGTCGGGCCGCCAGCGCACGGCCGGTGACTGCGTGTCGCCCCAGGCCGGGGCGGCCGTGAAGTCGAGCAGGTCGGCGCGCAGCGCGAGCATCGTTCAGCCCCGCGCCGCCGCGCAGCCGCGCCCGGGCCCGGCAATTGCATCGCTGCGTCGGCGGGTTGCATGCGGTGGCCTGCGCGCACCAGCAAGGGGTCCGCCCGCAAGCGCCCGAGCCGGGCGCCGACCGCCGGCTGGATACTGGCCAGGCGCTGCGCTCGAGACACTGCGATCGTTGAGCAAGACCCGCAAGACCTGCAAGACCCGGACAGGGTGGAGGTCAATGGGGTCGAAGGCGGTGGGTGCAGTCATGCTGAGCTGAACATAACCAATATGAAGATTCAGGTATATAGGACGATCCAGACAACGCAAGCACGAAGCAGGCCGACCATGACAGAACGCCCGATCCGCTTTTTCCACAGCGGCCGCATCGTCGAGGTGCACGACGCCGCGCCCACTCGCACCGTGCTCGAGTGGCTGCGCGAGGACGCGCACTGCACCGGCACCAAGGAAGGCTGCGCCGAAGGCGACTGCGGCGCCTGCACGGTGGTCGTCGGCGAGGCGGTCGGCGATCAGCTGCAGCTGCAGCCGGTCAATGCGTGCATCCGCTTCCTGCCCACGCTCGACGGCAAGGCGCTGTTCACGGTGGAGGACCTGAAGGCCCTCGGCGGCGGCGCGCTGCACCCGGTGCAGCGCGCGATGGTCGATTGCCATGGCAGCCAGTGCGGCTTCTGCACGCCCGGCTTCGTGATGACGCTGTGGGCCACCTACGAGCGCGACCTGGCGGCGGGCGCGCCCAGCCGCCAGCAACTGGCCGACGACCTGAGCGGCAACCTCTGCCGCTGCACCGGCTACCGGCCGATCCTCGATGCCGGCGAGCGCATGTTCGACGCCGCCCCGCAGCCGCTGCCGCGCGCCCCGGTGCTGGTGGCGCTGCGCACGCTGGCCGCCGATGCGCCGCTGAACTACCAGGGCGCCTTCCACGCGCCGCGCACGCTGGCCGGGTTCGCCGCGCTGCGCGCCGCGCAGCCGCAGGCGCGCGTGCTGGCGGGCGCCACCGACATGGGTCTTTGGGTGACCAAGCAGTTTCGTGATCTGCCCTCTCTGATCTCGATCGGCGAGGTGGCCGAACTGAAGGCCATCGAAGAGCGCGACGGCGCACTGCACATCGGTGCCGCCGCCACGCTGGAAGACGCCTGGCGTGCGCTGGTGCTGCGCTGGCCGACGCTGCGCGACCTGTGGCTGCGCTTTGCCGGGCCGCCGGTGCGCTTTGCCGGCACGATGGGCGGCAATGTGGCCAACGGCTCGCCGATCGGCGACTCGGCGCCGGTGCTGATCGCGCTCGACGCGCGCATCGTGCTGCGCCTGGGCGAGCGTATGCGCACGTTGGCGCTGGCTGATTTCTACGTCGACTACATGGTCAACCGGCTCGAGCCCGGCGAGTTCGTGCAGGCGATCGAAGTGCCGCTGCCAGCCGCCGGCCAGACGCTGCACGCCTACAAGATCTCCAAGCGCTTCGACTGCGACATCTCGGCCGTCTGCGCGGGGCTGTTCCTGGTGCTCGACGGCGACCATGTCGCCCAGGTGCGCTGGGCCTTCGGCGGCCTGGCCGGCATCGTCAGGCGCGCCGCGCATGCCGAAGCCGCCGTGCTGGGCCAGCCCTGGACCGAGGCCACGGTGGACGCGGCCGTGGCTGCGCTGGCGCAGGACTTCACGCCCCTGTCCGACATGCGTGCCAGCGCCGAGTACCGGCTGCGGGTGGCCGGCAACCTGCTGCGCCGGCTGTGGCTGCAGACGCGGCCGCACGACCCGCTGCCCGAAGACCAGGTGACGGTCTGGGCCCGCGCGGACGCCGCTTGATGGATCAGCTGATGGATCACCCGATGGATCACCTGATGGATCGACCCTCACCATCAACCCTCAACCACCCGTTCGAGGTGCCGCGATGAACAAGCCGCTTGAACCTGCCGTGCTGCAACCGGCCGTGCTGCAACCTGCCATGCTGCAACCAGCGCCCGCCCAGGCCGAGGTCGGCCGGTCGCGCCCGCACGAATCGGCGCATCTGCATGTGGCCGGCGAGGCGCCCTACACCGACGACATCCCCGAGGTCGTGGGCACGCTGCACGCCGCGCTGGGGCTGTCGCCGCTGGCGCATGGCACCTTGCTGGGCGTAGACGTCGCGCGCATCCGTGCAATGCCCGGCGTGGTGGATGTGTTCACGGCGGCCGATCTGCCCGGCACCAACGACTGCGGCTCGCTGGTGCACGACGACCCGATCCTGGCCGAAGGCGTCTTGCGCTATCTCGGCCAGCCGGTGTTTGCGGTGGTGGCGCGCACGCGCGACGCCGCCCGCCGCGCAGCCGCGCAGGCCAAGGCGGTCATTCGCGCCGAGCCACTGCCGCCTGTGCTGACGCCGCAGCAGGCGCATGCCGCCGGCCAGTACGTGGTGCCGCCGATGCACATGCTGCGCGGTGATGCGCGCGCGGCCATCAGCGCCGCGCCGCAACGCCTGACCGGCCGCTTCGAGGTGGGCGGGCAAGAACAGTTCTATCTGGAAGGGCAGATCGCCTACGCGCTGCCGGCCGAGGACGACGGCCTGCACGTGCTGTGCAGCACCCAGCACCCGAGCGAGATGCAGCATCTGGTGGCGCATGCGGTGGGCCTGCGCGCGCATGCGGTGCAGGTCGAGTGCCGGCGCATGGGCGGCGGCTTCGGCGGCAAAGAGTCCCAGTCGGCGATCTTTGCCTGCGTCGCCGCGGTGGCCGCGCGCCGCCTGCGCTGCGCGGTCAAGCTGCGCGTGGACCGCGACGATGACTTCCTCATCACCGGCCGGCGTCACTGCTTCGTCTACGAGTACGAGATCGGCCATGACGACGAAGGGCGCATCCTCGGCGCCGAGATCACGATGATCTCGCGCGCCGGCCACTCGGCTGACCTGTCGGGCCCGGTGATGACGCGCGCGCTGTGCCACTTCGACAACGCCTACTGGCTGCCGCATGTGGCCATTCACGGCTATTCCGGCAAGACGAACACGCAGAGCAACACGGCCTTTCGCGGTTTCGGCGGGCCGCAGGGGGCCATCGCCATCGAGTCCATCCTCGATTCGGTGGCGCGCCGGCTCGGGCAGGACCCGCTGGCGGTGAGGCGCCTCAATTTCTACGGCACCGATGAGCGCAACGTCACGCCTTACGGCCAGCCGGTGGTGGACAACGTGATCCACGAACTGGTGGACCAGCTGGCCGCCAGCAGCGATTACGCCGCGCGGCGCCAGGCCGTGGCGCGCTTCAACGTCGGCAGCCCGGTGCTCAAGCGCGGGCTGGCGCTGACGCCGCTGAAGTTCGGCATCTCGTTCAACGTGGTGCACCTGAACCAGGCCGGCGCGCTGGTGCATGTCTACACCGACGGCTCGGTGCTGGTGAACCACGGCGGCACCGAGATGGGCCAGGGCCTGAACACCAAGGTGGCGATGGTGGTGGCGCACGAACTGGGCGTGCCCTTCGACAGCGTGCGCTGCACTGCCGCCGACACCCACCGCGTGGCCAACACCTCGGCCACCGCGGCCTCCACCGGCAGCGATCTCAACGGCAAGGCCGCCGAAGACGCCGCGCGGAAAATCCGCCGCCGGCTGGCCGACTTTGCCGCGCAGCACTTCGGCGTGCCTGCGGCCGAGGTGCGCTTCGGCGCGGGCCAGGTGCAGGCTGGCGGGCACCGTCTGAGCTTTGTCGAACTGGTCTCTGCGGCTTACCTGGCGCGGGTTCAGCTGTGGAGCGACGGCTTTTACGCCACGCCCGGCCTCAGCTGGGACCGGCAGACGATGCAGGGCCGGCCGTTCTACTACTTCGCCTACGGCGCCGCCGTGTGCGAAGTGCTGGTCGACACGCTCAGCGGCGAGTGGAAACTGCTGCGCGCCGACCTGCTGCACGACGCCGGCCGCTCGCTCAACCCTGCAGTGGACATCGGGCAGATCGAAGGCGCGTTCATCCAGGGCATGGGCTGGCTGACGATGGAAGAGCTGGTCTGGCATCCGCAGACCGGCAAGCTGACGACCCACGCGCCCAGCACCTACAAGATCCCCACCGCCAACGACTGCCCGGCGCAGCTGCACACGCAACTGTTCGAGCGCGACTGCATGAGCGACACCATCCACCGCAGCAAGGCGGTAGGCGAGCCGCCGCTGCTGCTGCCCTTTGCCGTGTTCTTTGCGCTGCGTGATGCGGTGTCTGCCGCAGGCGGCCACCGGGTCGACCCGCCGCTGCAGGCGCCGGCCACGCCCGAGGCCATCCTGCGCGCGCTGGACGCGGTGCGGGCCGCGGCGTGAACGGCGACGACGCAGCGCGCGCCGCCGCGCTGCACTGGCTGGCGGGCGGCCGCGCGGCGATGGTGGTGGAGGTGCTGGCCGCGCGCGGTTCGGTGCCGCGCGAGGCCGGTACGCGCATGCTGGTGGCGGCGGATGCGGTGGCCGGCACGATCGGCGGCGGGCATCTGGAGCTGAAGGCGATCGAGCACGCGCGCGCGCTGCTGGCCGGCCGCGCGCTGCCGCGCCAGCAGCACTTTCCGCTCGGCCCGGCCCTCGGGCAGTGTTGTGGCGGTGCGGTGACGCTGGCCCATGCGCCGCTGGACGCCGCCGCGCTGGCGCGCTGGCCGGCCGCAGCGCCGCGCTTTGCGCTGCAGCTGTACGGCGCCGGCCATGTCGGCCGCGCCATCGTCGCGCTGCTGGCCAACCTGCCTTGCCGCGTGTGGTGGATCGACGAGCGCGAGGCCGAGTTTCCCGATGCGCCGCTGCCGCCGCACATCGAGCGCGTCTGCGTCGAGCCGGTGCAGGCCGAGGTGGCGCTGGCGCCGCCCGGCGCTTTCTATCTGGTGCTGACGCACAGCCACGATCTGGACCTGGCCATCAGCCTGGCCATCCTTCAGCGCGGCGACTTCGGCTTCTTCGGCCTCATCGGCTCGGCCACCAAGCGCGCGCGCTTCGAGCACCGATTCGAGGCGCGTGGCATTGATGCCGCGCTCGTCGCCCGCATGAGCTGCCCGATCGGGCTGCCGGGCATCACCGGCAAGGAGCCCGAGGTGGTGGCGCTGGCAGTGGTGGCGCAGTTGCTGGCGCAGTTGCTGGCGTATTCGCAAGCAGACCCGGCCGCAACGGACGTACCGGGCACGAGGCCCGCAGCCCTCACTGAATCAGCAGCGCCCTGAAGTCGTTGACGTTGGTGAAGGTGGGCCCGGTATGCACCAGGTCGCCCAGCGCGGAGAAGAAGCCGTAGCTGTCGTTGTGATGCAGGTGGTCAACGGGCTTCAGGCCCAGCGCCGCAGCGCGGGCCAGGGTGTCCGGCGTCAGCAGCGCACCGGCGTTGTCCTCGACGCCATCGATACCGTCGGTGTCGGCCGCGAGTGCATGCACGCCGGGCTGGCCCTGCAGCGCGATGGCGCAGCCGAGCACGAACTCGCCCGCCCGCCCGCCGCGCCCTCGCGCTCTGCCTTGCTCACGCGGGCGAACCGTCACCGTGGTCTCGCCGCCGGACAGGATCACGCAGGGCCGTGAAAACGGCTGGCCGTGCCGCGCCACCGCGCGCGCCAGTGCGCCGTGCACCTTGCCCACCTCGCGGCTTTCGCCTTCGATCTCGTCGCTCAGGATGTGCGCCGCCACGCCGGCCGACCACGCCAGCCTGGCGGCGGCCTGCAGGCTTTGCAGCGGGGTGGCGATGAGACGCACGGCATGGCCGCCGAACAGCGCATCACCGGGCTTCGGCGTCTCGAACGCGCCGCTGGCCAGGCCCGCGCGCGCGGCCTCGGGCAGGGCGATGCCGTAGCGGCGGCAGATCGCCAGCGCGTCGGCGCAGGTGCTGGCGTCGGGCACGGTCGGGCCGCTGGCGATGACCGCCGGGTCGTCACCCGGCACATCGCTGATCAGCAGCGTGATCACGGGCGCCGGCGCGCACAGCGCGGCCAGCCGCCCGCCCTTGATGGCCGACAGGTGCTTGCGCACGCAGTTCATCTCGTCGATGGCTGCGCCGCTGTCGAGCAGCGCGCGGTTGATCGCCTGCTTGTCGGCCAGCGTCAGGCCCGCGGCGGGCATCGTCAGCAGCGCCGAGCCGCCGCCGGAGATCAGCGCCAG
>Ga0105047_10012910_pt1 | contig 13400 bp, 8 predicted proteins | sample MAT04_FD_78384 | JGI IMG/M metagenome (GOLD analysis project Ga0105047, IMG submission 78384) | Freshwater microbial communities from Lake Fryxell liftoff mats and glacier meltwater in Antarctica - MAT-04 (megahit assembly) | ecosystem: Environmental > Aquatic > Freshwater > Ice > Liftoff...
CAAATATTGTCGAAGATCTCGCTGAGATAGTACGTGTTAACGTGCCTGACACCGGCTTCCGCGATCGAACCGATCGTATACCCTTTGGCATGCAACTCAGCGGCCAGGAGCGCCTCGGCAAACGCGCCATAGGCTGGTTTCAAGCCACCCACTTGATCGTACGCGTCGCGCAGCAGAATGAAGCCGCGAATTCGCAGCTTGTTCCAGTGCCCCGGCAACGACCACTGTCGTGAATCGTGCTCCGCCAGCAGATCTTCCATCTTCGCCACGCCGGTGTGGTTGATGCCACGCCAGCGGACAGAAGCGCCGACATAGGCAGGATCTTCCATAAACCGGGCGGCAGCTTCCAGGCACTCGGGATCGGCCAGGCAGTGATCCTCGGAAAAGAATAGGTACGAACCGCGTGCCGCTTTCACACCGGCCGCGTAACATGCGAACGTACCCGCCCGGTCGCAGGTCATCAACGAATCTTGAGGACGAAGATAACTGCGAATTGCCGCGTCCCGTTTTGGTTTCAAGTCGGGAGTGACAACAATCAATTCGAATTGTTCGGCCGGAAGGGTCTGATCGCGAGTCCAGCTAGCCAGATGTTCGGGCCGGCCACGAGGGTCGCCAAAGGGAATGATCACGGAAATCAACGGCGGAGCGCTCATGGAATACCCGCCAAATATCACGGGGCGATCTTCACTCGCGCCTTTTCCCCCATTTACCTCGCAGCGTCAAGGCCAAAGGTTTCCCTGCATGCGGAAGAATCGATCCTTCGTTGATATAAATACTGCATGGTTTATCTTTCACGCATCTACACGAAATCCGGCGATGCCGGCGAGACGGGGCTCGGCGACGGGCAGCGCGTGCGCAAGGATCATCCCCGCGTGGCCGCGTACGGTTCCGTCGACGAACTCAGTTCCGTCATGGGCCTGGCGCTCCTCGTGCCTGATCTCCTTGAACGCGATCTGCTCCGAGAGATTCAGAACGATCTCTTCGATGTGGGGGCCGATCTGTGCGTACCTGCCGCCGAGAATGAACAGCCGGGAGCGCGATTGCGCGTCACGCCCGTTCAGGTCGACAAACTTGAGAAGGCGATCGACCGCTTGAACGAACGGTTGCAACCGCTGCGCAGCTTCATCCTACCGGGGGGAACGCCTGCCGCCGCCCATCTGCATCTCGCCCGTACCGTATGTCGTCGGGCCGAGCGTGATGTCGTGTCTCTGATGGAAAGCGAAGCGATCAATCGTAATGCCATGATCTACTTGAATCGTCTTTCAGATCTCCTGTTCGTTCTCGCCCGAGTCGCAAACAACGAGGGGCGCGACGATATCCTCTGGAAGCCCGGCGGCAAGAGCGAGGGCTGAACCGATGGCCCCGCACGCCCGACTCGCCCCGTCGCCGACCGGGGCACAACACGTCGGCAACGCCCGGACTTACCTGATCGCCTGGCTCTCGGCCCGGTCGCAAGGCGCAACACTGAGTTTGCGGATCGAAGACATCGACTCGCCCCGTGTCAAGGCCGGCGCGGCCGAGCTCATTCTCGAAGATCTACGCTGGCTCGGTCTCGACTGGGACCACGGGCCGATCGTGCAGACGGAGCGCCTCCCCCTCTACGAGGAAGCACTCCGCGTCCTGCAAAGGAAAGAACTCGTCTATCCCTGCACCTGTACACGTTCCGATGTGGCCGAGGCCGCGAGCGCTCCGCATCTAGAGCATGAAGGCCCAGTTTATCCGGGAACCTGTGCACACCGCCGAGTTGCTGATGCCGTAACGCTCGATCGCCCTTATTCCTGGCGATTGCGTGTCGACGACTCGCCCAGTTTCATCGACGGCTTTCGCGGTCCAACCTCGAGCGACCTCCGCATGATCGGCGGCGATTTCGTCGTCTGGAAATCCGCCCTCACGCCCGCGTACCAGTTGGCCGTGGTCGTTGACGACATGGCCATGGGCATCACCGAAGTCGTTCGCGGCGACGACCTCGTACCATCAACACCACGGCAGCTTCTACTCTTCCGAGCACTGGGCGGCATCGCTCCCAAGTACATCCACGTGCCGCTCGTCGTGGGACCCGATGGCCGCCGACTTGCCAAGCGTCACGGCGACACCCGGCTGGTGACATTGCGCGAAAACGGTGTGCGTGCCGAAACGCTCATCGGTCTGCTGGCCTGGTCATGCGGTTGGTTGCCAAAACCAGAACCGATCACCGCCCGCGAGTTGCTGCCGCTGTTTCGGTTGGAGACGATACCGCGTGAGGCGTTCACGTTGACGCCGGAGATAATTTGAGTTGAGAGATAGCGTCGGGCGAAAAAATTTTAGGGCGCCTTGGTCCCGCCGATTTCAGTCGTCATGCCAACGGCCGTTCTTGGTCAATAAACCTCATCGTGTGAACCCATCGTTTGCAAATGAATGGCCTCCGCGCCTTCGTGCTGAACAAACTCGAAGATAAGCCGCAAGTCATAGCCCGCGCTACAGGCCCATGACCCCTCCAGTTCGCCCTTGAGCTTATGTGTTTTCAAAGCGGCATGAAACGCATCGTCCGCGGGAGACTCAAACACCGCATGAAGGATTGGACCCGTTTCCGGATGCTTCTTCAGTAGCCGCCGTGCCGCGCGGACGAACGCTGCCGATTGAAGCCCAGCGGGTGGGCTTTGCCCCCGTGATCGTGTGATGCCCCCTGGGCGGAAAGCAACCACGATTCTTCTGCCGGAAAGGGACACACCCCTCTCCAGAAGAATCCAACATGTCCGGAAGAAACGAACATGTCCGGAAGAAACGAACCAAAACAGAAGAAATGTCGTTCTTTAGAACGTCACATTGCTAAGTGATCGAGCTTCACGCAGATACCCATTGGTTCCGACAAACACCGGTAAGCGGATGGAAAGTCATTCAGGAAAAAAGAAATGACAACTGTACAAATGTATTTGTCGTTATAAAAGTTTACTGTGAATGAACTTAGATCATGTCAGATTCTACATTTTCCCGCGAAAGGTATGTAGGGAAGATGGGGGGTCATGGCAGAAGGAGACGCCTCATTTCAAAATCTCACGCATTAATTCGTCAGGGGTGGCGGGAGAACAACGGCCTTCCGCGAACTCCTGACGCGCCTCCTGGACGTCGGCAACCAGGCGCTGCCGAGTTGAATGAGCCAGCCGGCGGTGCAAAATGGCGATGAGTTCCTCCTGCTCATCATGAGACAGATGATCCGCAGCTTCCAAAACTTCACCAAATGGCAATGCTTGGGTCACGAGACATTCTCCCGATTTCAGATGGTAAATATCCGTGATGATACTAATTTGACACGAGTCGCGGAACACCGGAACTTTTCTCCAATGGTCTCACGGCCCGATCAACCCATGCTGGCGCCGGATGGGTCTTTGAACTAACCGAGGCTGTAAAGTCGCGGATTGTATCTCATCCCCGTCGCTCTGCTCCCAGCATCGTTTCCGCCCAATGAGGGTTACCCTTGGTAATATAACGATCACATCCCAAAAATTCGTCTCAATCGATAGACCCTTGAGAGATTTTCATGCGTTACTTCCTTTCAGCCTTTGCCGCGTTTTTCCTCACCCTCGGCGGCTCATCACGAGCCGACGTGATCCACTACAAGGCCGGCGTGGCCTCCAAGGTGATCACGCCGACCGGGCCGCTCTGGATGGCGGGGTATGGCGCTCGCGATAAACCGTGCGAGACCAAGCAGCACGATCTCTGGGTCAAGGCTTTGGCAATCGAAGACAACGCGGGAAATGTTGCCGTGCTTCTGACCAGCGATCTTTGTGGCATCCCCCGGCAGTTGGCGAACGACGTCACGAGTGATGTCGCGAAAAAGATCAATTTGAAGCGGGAGCAGATCGCTCTAACCTGCTCGCACACTCACTGCGGTCCGGTCGTCGACAACAATCTCATCGACATGTACCCAGTGACTCCCGAACAAAAAGACAAGATCAAGGCCTATACGAAAGACCTGCGCGGCTGGATGGTGGATGTGATCGTGCAGGCCTACAAGAATCGCGAACCCTCCCAGTTGAGCATCGGTAAGGGAACGGCTCGCTTCGCGATGAATCGACGGCAGCCAACCGAAAAGGGAATGATCAACGGCCGCAATCCGGAAGGACCGGTTGACCATGACGTGCCCGTGATGCGCATTAATGATGTGGACGGAAAATTGAAGGCGGTCGTCTTTGGCTACGCCTGCCACAACACGACGCTCTCGTTCTACGAGTGGTGCGGCGATTATGCCGGGTTCGCCCAGATCGAGATCGAGAAGAAACACCCGGGAGCCACGGCCCTATTCTGGATTGGTTGCGGGGCCGACGCCAACCCCCTGCCCCGCGGCAAGGTCGAGATCGCCGAGCAGTATGGAAAAGAACTGGCTACGGCTGTCGAAGACGTGCTTAAGGCGCCGACCCAAGCACTCACTGCCAAAATCTCGACCAGCTACCAAGAGATCGGCCTCGAACTCGATGCAATTCCGGACAAGGCCAAGTGGACCATGGACGCCCTCAGCAAGGCGACGGCCGTGCGCAATCGGGCTCAGCGGATGCTCGATCTGCTCGAGAACGGCAAACCAATCCCAACCAAGTATGACTACTATCCTGTGCAGGTCTGGCGTTTCGGAGACGAACTCACCTGGGTGACGCTCGGCGGCGAAGTGGTCATTGATTACAACCTGCGGCTGAAAAAAGAACTGCCCGGCCACAAGTCGCTCTGGATCACCGGCTACGCAAACGACGTCCTAGCCTACATTCCTTCCGAACGGGTCCTGAAGGAAGGCGGCTACGAGGCCGATTCATCAATGACCTATTACGGGTTCCCGACGAAGTGGGCGCCGGGACTGGAAGACAAGATTATCAAGACGGTGGTTGATCTGACCAAGAAATAATACAAGCCCCGAGGTGAGGCTTCCGAACCTCGGGGATCTGAGATCACAAAACAAGCCCCGAGGTGAGGCTTCCGAACCTCGGGGATCTGAGATCACAAAAAAAGGGATCTGAGATCGCAAAAAAAACCCGAGGTTCGGAAACCCGCGCCTCGGGGCTTGTTGCGTTACTTCTTTTCCACCTTCGGAATGTCGGCGAGTTCCTCGCGGACCTCCGCGTAGTGGCTGAACTCCATGCTGAAGCTCGCGGTGCCGGCCGTGGCGCCGCGGAGATCGCTGGTGTAACCGAAGAGGTTGGCCAGCGGGATCTTCGCGCGGATGATGCCACGTCCCTTGTCGCTGCTAAGTTCTTCGATGATGCCGCGGCGGCGATTCACGTCGCCCGTGATCGATCCCTGGTACGTTTCCGGCGTCACCACCACGACGGTCATGATCGGCTCGAGCAACCGGATGCCGGCCGCCACCTGGGCATCGCGGAAGTTTTCTTCCGCGGCCGATCGGAACGCGTCCTGCGACGAGTCGACGTCATGGATCTTGCCGTCGAACAACACCGCTTCGAGGTCGACGAATGGGAACGGGTACTTGCTCCCCTTCTTGGCCATGTTGCGGATGCCGTCTTCGACCGATGGGATGTACTCCTTCGGCACCACGCCGCCGGCGATCTCGTCGTAGAAGTACACATTGTTCGGGTCCGGCTTCTCACCCTGATCGGCCAGGTATTTATGCCAATTGTCGAGGCCTTCCTGGTCGAGCGGCGTGTAACGGATATGGATGACGGCGAACTTGCCGCGGCCACCCGTCTGCTTGATGTAGCGGGTCTGAAGTTCCAACGGGCGACCCAGGGTCTGCCGGTAGGCGACGCGTGGCTTGCCGGTCGTCACCTTGACGCCGGGATTGCGCATCAGCTTGCCGACGGACACTTCCAGGTGAAGCTCACCCATCCCTGAAAGGATGAGATCCTTCGTTTCTTCATCCGTATGGAACTTGATCGTCGGATCGTCGCGCACCAATTTCTGGATGGCAACGCCCAGCTTGTCGCTGTCGGTCGTCTTGTCCGGGATGACGGCCACCGAGATGACCGGCTTCGGGAACGTGATCGACTCGAGCGCGATCGGGTGATCTTCCGAGCAGAGCGTGTGGCCCGTGTAAGTCTGCTTCAAGCCGACGACGGCGGCGATCACGCCGGGGACCGCTTCGGGCAGTTCCTGTTTTTCATTGCCCATCATGCGGTAGAGGCGTGCAATGCGTTCGGTGCGGCCGACCGTGGTGTTGAGCACGGTGTCGCCCTGACGCAGAACGCCCGAGTAAATGCGGACATAGACCAGGTCGCCGGTCGCTTCGGTGACGGTCTTGAACGCTAGGCCGGAGAACGGTTCGGTCGTATCCGGCCTACGCGTGATTTTTTCTTTCTTCTTCGGGTCGAACCCGTCAACCGGCGGCCGATCGACAGGCGACGGCAGAAAATTCACGACGGCGTCGAGCAGAATCTGCACGCCGTGGAAGTTCTTCGATGAACCGCAGTAGATCGGACTGAACTTACCCGCCAGAGTGCCGACGCGCAGGGCCTTGACCAGCAACTCCTTGGACACGGGCTTGCCGTCCAAGATGAGTTCCGCGACTTCGTCGCTCGCCAGCGACGCGGTTTCGAGAAGTTGCTCGCGATACATCGTCGCTTCTTCCAGCGACGAGGCGGGAATTTCGACCAACGAGTACTTGCGATTGGTCTTGTCGGCACTGTCCTTGAGGACGAACTTGAAGTCAATCAAGTCGATAATGCCCTTGAAGTCGTTGGACTGTCCAACGGGAATGGTGCAGATCGCGGGGGTGACGTGGAGCTTCGTCTTCATCTGCTCGACGCAGTCGTAAAAGTCCGAGCCCATGCGGTCGAGTTTGTTGACAAACGCGACGCGCGGGACCTTGTACTTGTTGGCCTGAAACCAAACAGTTTCCGACTGGACTTCGACGCCGCCTACGGCGCAGAAGACGCAGACGCCGCCGTCGAGGACGCGCAGAGAGCGCTCGACCTCGGCGGTAAAGTCAACGTGGCCGGGCGTATCGATGATGTTAATCTCGATATCGTTGCCCTGCTGGTCTTTCCAGTCGATCGAGACGGCGGCCGAGTTAATGGTGATGCCGCGAGCTCGCTCTTCGGGGTCGAAGTCGGTGGTGGTGTCGCCATCATCGATGTCGCCCACTTTGTGCTTCGTGCCGGAATAGTACAGGATGCGTTCCGTGGTGGTGGTTTTACCCGCGTCCACGTGAGCGATGATGCCGATGTTGCGAATTTTCTCGAGCATGGATACGGGCGAGACGTTAAATCCCGCCGGCTCCTCAACTAAGTAAACGATGCTTGAGGGCGAGCCGCCCGCTGCGGCACACTCCGGGGCATCAGCTGTATTAGATCGCTGGGTTCGTCTGGGGGTTCAGGTTCGAGCGGAAGTTACCGCTAACATTCGTGGCGTGGACATCCCCGATTCCGTGGGGATGGAACCAATTCCATTCTGAGCGTGGAAGCGATCAAACCCGTTTGATTATCGTAGACAACGGACGAGTTTTGTCCAGTTGAACTGGGTGAAAGTTGAATGAATGACGGAGCGTGGGGCACGTTGAGAAACGTGCCCCACGAGAACTTGGGGTGCATGTTTCTCAGCAAGCCCGCGCTTGATCGCTAAGGAATCGGCTTCTCTTTCTCTTCTTGAACGGGACCCGGGACCGGGGCGACCGGCACGACGCCGCCGATTCCGGGGAAGATCATGCCGTTGCCGTTGCCGGGAGCTCCTGGGACGAAGGGATTCCCCGGCAGGCCGGGATTCGGCACCAGATACTCGGAATCCTTAAGCTTGTCAGCCCGATCTTCCGTCGTCACATAAATAACATTCCCCATGCGAGTCGGCTTCAGGGCGGCCATCTCGCACATCAGACGAATAGCTGCTTCGATCGGCACGTCTTCGACAAACAGCGTCACCGGGGTCTCGGCAACCTTGTTCTTTGCTGTCTTGGGGTCAATCACGATGTTGATGCCGTGGGCCTTGGCGAGATGTTTGAGTGCATCATTCAGCGGAACGACATCGTACTCGACATTGACCCGCTGCTTCAATTGCTTGTAGATCGCCACCTCTTCGGTCGTCACGATGATCGATTCGCCCACGACGACATAGGTGAGGTTGAACTGGCCGAGCATCGTCCGCAGGCCGCTGCGAACTTTGACATCTTTCAACTTCACGTCGACCATCAGGTCGTTCGGCTCGGCGCCAATCTGCTGGATGACCAACTTGTCGAGAATATAGTTCACGCCCTGAGCTTCGCTCAATTGAGCCAACACGGCTGGCAGATTCACGCTTGCGTATTCCAGGTCAGTTCGCGAATCAAGCACTTTGCGGATGCGTTCGGCGGGTGATTCCGACTTTGGCTTGTCTTCCGTTTTGGGGGTTGGGGCCGCCGCCAGCGAGTTGCCGACGCCTAGACCCGCGAGAAGAATCAGAAGGACACGCATGAAATGGCTCCTAGAAGCGAACGGAACAAGAATTAGGTTCGACAATATCGTAACTTGAGCGACCGGCTTATCGTGAGCGGAAATCAACTCAAATTCGGAATGCGGAATTCATAATGATGAGACGCCTACTCGTTTTTTATTCCGCATTCCGCATTCCGAATTCCGCAATCGAAGAATTCCGAATTCCGCGTTCCGCATTTCGCCTGATTGCCTTGATGGGCTTAGGCTGCTACGTTGCACCTTACTCCCTGAATGCGGTGTTGCCCCCGGAGAACGCGATGATCACCCGTGGTTTATTCACTATCTTACTGATCGGTCTGACCAATACCTCCCGCGCGGCCGACGACGGCTGGATCGAAATGTTCAACGGCAAGGACCTGACCGATTGGATCATCGACGGCCCTACAGAGTATAAAGACAAGGCCGATGGCAACAAGGCCAAACCACTCTGGATCGTCGAGGACAAGATGATCCGCACCGCCGGGCTGGGCTTCGGCTTCCTCCGTTACGATAAGCAATTCACCGACTTCGTCTACCACGTCGAGTATCGCATGGTCAAAGGCGGCAACAGCGGTTTGGGCGTTCGCACGACTGTTTTCGACCCCAAGCAATCGATGGCCTCGCGCCCCTCGTTCTACTCCTACGAGATCCAGTTGCTTGACGATTCCGATAAGTCGGCCGACAAGCACTCGACCTGCTCGCTTTACCGCTATGTGGCCCCGACCGCCGTGGCTCACGAACCGGCCCCGGAATGGAACGTGGTCGAAGTCGAGTGCATTGGCCCCAAAATCCGCGTCACCATGAACGGCGAGGAAGTCCTCAACGTCGACCAAACGACCGCCGAGGAGATCAAGAACAAGCCCCTCACTGGCTATGTGTGCATCCAGTCACACAGCAAGCAGGTCGAGTTTCGCAATCTGAAGATCAAGGAATTGAAGAAGTAAAACTACCGAATGGCGAGCGTCGAGCCGTCAGGCCGACGTGGCTTCGCGAATGCACCCGCTTTCCGTAGCCACGTCGGGCTTATGCCTCGACGCTCGCCTGATTCACGTTTCTAGGAACCAGCCATGTCCGAACCTCTTCCGCCGACCGAACCTGTTGCGACGCCCCCCCCTGCGCCGAACCCTGCCCCCGCGGCTGAACGACCCCGCGAGAAACGGCCCTTTCAGCGAGGCGAAAAGCCGAGAAACCCGGGCGGCAGGCCGCAGATGCTCGATACCTTCGACATCCCCTCTGGTCCCAAGCTCAGCGAGCTTGACAAGGAGATCGAGGCCGAGCTTGCAGCGGCCGTCAGCGAATTTTCGGACAAGGACCTCCAGGCGAAAGAGGAGCCTTACAAGTCGTCCGGCGGGCGAAAGAAGGGCCGTGTGATCAGCCTCCGCGGCAGCGACGTCTTCCTGCATGTGCCGGGCGGACGCAGCGAAGGCGTCATCTCGATTATGCAATTTCCCGACGGTCCTCCGGCCATCGGCGACGAGATCGAGATCGACATCCAAGGTTACGATTCGTCCAACGGGCTGCTCAAGCTCTCGCGTGTCGGCGCCGCCCAGGCGGTCGGCAACTGGTCGAGCGTCACCCTCAACATGACCGTCGAAGGCAAGGTTACCGGATCGAACAAGGGCGGGCTGGAAGTCGAGGTCAACGGCATCCGCGCCTTCATGCCCTTCCGCGAAATCGATCTGTACCGCGTCGAGCAGCCCGAGCAATTCATCAACCAAAAGATGATTTGCCAGGTGATCGAACTGAACCCCGAAGAGCGGAACCTGATCGTCAGCCGTCGGGCGCTGATGGAGCGGGAACGCGAACGGCAGAAGGAACAATTCTGGGCCGAGGTCGAAGTCGGTCAGACCCGAACGGGTACGGTCCGCAACATCAAACCGTTCGGCGTCTTCGTCGATCTCGGTGGTTCCGACGGCATGATCCCCGTCTCCGAACTCGCCTGGGGCCGGGTCGAAACGCCGGAGGAAGTGGTCAAGCTGAACCAGCAAGTGACCGTGAAGATCACCAAGATCGACACGGAAGCTCGCAAGATCAGCCTGAGCTTGAAGCAACTAGGCGTCAGCCCGTGGGACACGATCACGCAGCGGCTGCACATCGGTTCGCAGGTTCATGGCAAGGTAACACGCACGGCTGAGTTCGGGGCGTTCGTCGAGCTCGAACCGGGCGTCGAGGGACTCATCCACATTTCCGAACTGGGGATGAATCGGGTCCGCCGAGTTCGTGACGTGCTGCAAGAAGGTAAAGAAGTCGAAGTTGCTATTGTCAGCATCGACATTGAACAGAAGCGGATCGGCCTATCGCTGAAGGCGATCGCGGAAGCCGTTCGCAAAGCGGAAGACGAGGCCGCGCTGGCCGTGATGAAAGCCCGCGAAGAGGCGGAAGAAGCCGCGGCGGCGAATGCTCCGCCGCCGAAGCCGCGCAAGAGGAACTATGAGCTTCGCGGCGGAAAGTGATTGAACGATCGAAAACCCAGGGACGGCCGTCCCTGGGTTTTTTCTTTTTTGACTAACTCTTCTTCAACTCTTTGATGTAGACATTCTTGAACCACAACTTGTCGCCGTGGTGTTGCAGTTCAATCGGCCCGACGGCGGGGAGCGGCTTACCTTTCTCCCAGTAGTTCGCCAGCGGCGCTTTCTCGACGACCAGTTCGCCGTTCAGATAGACCGTCACGTCGTCGCCGACCATGATGATGCGGAAGGTGTTCCATTCGCCCGGCTTGTTGTCCGCTTTCTTGGTAGGCATCTTGCCTTTCGAACCGGCGGGGTTGTTCCACAGGCCGCCGGAACCCGAGCCTTTGTCGACTCCCTTGGCGCCGGTGCTGTTGTCCGAATCCCAGACCTGGACCTGCGGTTGGCCCCGAAGATAGATGCCGCTGTCGCCCTTTTCTTCAATCTTCCAGGTGATGTACATTTCGAAATCGCCATAATCCTTCGCGGTCGCCAGGCTGCCGCCTTTGCCGTCGTAATAAAGAATGCCGTCCGCGATGGTCCAGTGCGACAGGAACTTCTCGTCGGCATCCTTCTGAGCTTTCTCCCGATCTTCTGGCGACATCAGGTTCCGTTTGTTAAAGGCGATGGCGCCCTGCCAGTTGGTCAGATCCTTGCCGTTGAAAAGCAAGGTGAAACCTTCAGGCGCCTTGTTGTCATTCGGCCCGGCCTTGTCCTGAGCTTGAACAGTCATGCCGATCAAGAGGAGCGGCAGAAAGCCCGCGATCCGTAGCGTTCTCAACATGCATATCTCCTTGGAGAGTGTTAAAGACAGATTCAATCTACGAACATCATCTCGTTCGCCGCCAGTAGTGTATGTGCGTAAGTCTTCCAGTTTGAAGTCCGATCGCCTCGCTGGTTCAGGAAGCGGAGGCCAATCTCAATTTCCCGATCGGCCGCGGGGCGAGTGTAGAGCACCTGATAGGCGAGGTCGATCCGCCGGCGTTCGGCCTGGGCATCGGTCCCCGTCACGTCACGTTGCAGCCGGTCGTTCAACGCCTCGGCCTGGGCGATCATGTAGGGGCTGTTGAGCACGAAGAGTTTCTGCAACGGCGTCGTCGTCTCGTTCCGTCGTGGGGCGTGCAAGTTCGGGTCGGGGAAGTCAAAAAGCGACAACAACCGGTTGAGTTCGAGACGGCTGACGGCGCTGTAAATTGTGCGCCGGGCTTGTTTCGGTTCGAGTGGATCGATCGACTTACCGCCTATGGTGTGATCGAGAACGCCCGAAGCAACGAGCATGCCGTCGCGCCAGGCTTCAACACTTAACCGCTGTCGCGGCATTCGGCTCAAGAGCCGATTGTCGGCGTCGCTAGTTCTCTTCTGCGGCGTGGTCTCGCTCGACTGCTGGTAGGCGGCCGATAGAACGATCTCGCGGTGCAGCCACTTCAGCGACCAACCATTCTCGATGAAGCGGACAGTCAGATCGTCGAGGAGTTCGGGATGGCTCGGCGGCTCGCCGAGTTTGCCAAAATTGCTCGGCGTCGGCACCAGCCCGCGACCGAAGTGGGTTGTCCAGATGCGATTGACGATGACGCGAGCGGTCAATGGATTCTGGGCATTCGCGATCGCCTCCGCCAGTTCCGCCCGGCCGCTTCCCTTCGTGAAAGGGACCGGTTCGCCCTTCGCGAACACGGTGAGAAAGTGCCGTGGAACGATCGGGCCTTTGTTCTCGACGTTGCCGCGTATGAAGACGTTCAGGTCGGTCACGGTGGAATCTTTGACGATGTGCAGGGCTTCCTTCGGCGCCTTCGCCTCATCGGACTTGTCGCGTTTTTCAACTTTCTCGTTCAACGGTTTGTTCCACATGGCCGTGCTCGCAAAGACGCCAGCCAAGGCGTGATAGTCCGTCGTCGGAATCGGGTCGAACTTATGATCGTGACAGCGAGCACAGGCGAGCGTTAAACCCATGAGGGCTCGGCCCGTCACGTCGACGCGGTCCTCCCATTCATCAGTCATGACGTCGAGACGATTACGGTTGTAGTACTTCGGCCCAAGGCCGAGAAAGCCAAGAGCGACCAAGTTTTCGGGCTTCGCCGGTTCGAGCAAGTCAGCCGCCAGTTGCAGACGGACGAAGCGATCGTAAGGCATGTCTTGATTCAGCGAGGCGATCACCCAATCGCGGTAGAGGTAAGCGTTCGGATAGGTCAGCGACGCGTCCGCCCCGACGATATGCGCCTGATCCTCGGCAAAGCGTACGATGTCGAGCCAGAGACGCGCCCAGCGTTCGCCATAGTGCGGCGACGCGAGGAGACGCTCGACAAGCTTCTCAACCGCCTTCGCTGCATTGGCTTCGTAATCGCCAAGAAATGCGTCAGTCTCCTCGGGTGTCGGCGGCAAGCCAATGAGATCGTAGGAGAGGCGGCGGAACAGCGTTCGCGGATCGGCCTTCGCGGCAGGGCTCAGCTTGGCTTGTTCCAGTTTTTGGAGGATGAATGAATCTGTTTTGCGGAGCGGCCACTGGGCGTCACGAACGCTCGGTGCAGGATGAGCCTTGAACGGCAGGAACGACCAGAATTTCTTCGCCTGATCGAGATCGGTTTTGTTCGGGTTTGCGACC
>Ga0105047_10012911_pt1 | contig 13399 bp, 17 predicted proteins | sample MAT04_FD_78384 | JGI IMG/M metagenome (GOLD analysis project Ga0105047, IMG submission 78384) | Freshwater microbial communities from Lake Fryxell liftoff mats and glacier meltwater in Antarctica - MAT-04 (megahit assembly) | ecosystem: Environmental > Aquatic > Freshwater > Ice > Liftoff...
AACCGGCGGATTTTGTTCGAGGAACGTGCTGATGCCCTCGTACACGATCGAGTTGACGATACCTTCGACTTCACCGTTGCCGAGTTTCGTCTTCGTCTGGCCTTCGAACTGCGGGTTCGGCACTTTGACGCTGATGACGGCCGTAAGACCTTCCCGAAGATCGTCGCCGGTCAGGTTCGGGTCTTTTTCTTTGAGAAGATTGTTCGTCTTGGCGTACTGGTTGATCGCCTTGGTCAACGCCGACCGGAAACCGCTGAGATGCGTGCCGCCTTCGGTGGTGTTGATGTTGTTGGCGTAGGCGTAGAGCGACTCGTTGTAGCCTTCGTTGTATTGAATCGCGACTTCGGCGTGGATGCCGTCCTTCTCTTTCGAGACGTAGATGACTTTCGGATGGAGCGGTTCTTTGGCGCGGTTGATGTGCTTGATGAATTCTTCGATGCCGCCGTTGAACTTGAACAGCTCTTCCTTGTTATGGCGCTCGTCCTTGAGATTGATTTCGATGCCGCGATTGAGGAACGCCAGCTCGCGGAGCCGGTTGGCGAGGATGTCGTACTTGAATTCGAGAACCTGAAAGATTTCGCTGTCCGGCTTGAACGTGATTTTCGTGCCGGTGCCCTTCGCTTTACCAATGACTTCGAGCTTCGACGCAGTCTTGCCGCGCTTGAAACGCATGTGATGCACCTTGCCATCGCGTTTCACTTCCGCTTCGAGCCATTCGCTCAAGGCGTTGACGCACGTGACACCAACGCCGTGCAAGCCACCGGAAACCGTGTACGACTTCTTGTCGAACTTGCCGCCCGCATGCAAAACCGTGAGCACGACTTCGAGAGCCGGCTTCTTCTCCGTCTTGTGCATGTCCACCGGGATGCCGCGGCCATCGTCAACAACCGTGATCGAGTTGTCCACGTGAATGGCGACTTCGACGTGAGTGCAATGGCCGGCCAGCGCTTCGTCGATTGAGTTGTCGACGACTTCGTAAACGAGATGATGCAACCCGCGTTCGCCGGTATCGCCGATGTACATCGATGGCCGTTTGCGGACGGCTTCGATGCCTTCGAGCTTCTGAATTTGGTCGGCGGTATAGTCGCCGCTATCATTCATGGAAGCAGCAACATCGGCGAGAATTTCTTTGGGATCTTTTTCGGCACTCATAGTGGTCGATTTTGTGGACATTGAGACGTTTACCCCTCCTTGGAACAAGAATGGAGTATCCTAGAAAGTGACGTTTCACGCAACAGTTTTTACGAAAATTATTCGTATATAAGTAATTGTTTGTGTGACGTTTACGAATCTGAAAAAAGATTGTGATGGGGAAGGTTGACGATCAGGTTGTTCGTGTTATACTCGTGTAACATTAGTAAGTTATATAAGAATGAAATTTTCATCCAAAACTGACTACGCCTGCCGGGCGATTGAGGTCCTGGCGCAGCATCATCCGAATCCACAGCCGCTGCGGATTGAGGAGATCGCAACGAAGGGTGGGATCCCCTCGAATTACCTCGTGCAGATTCTGATTGAGATGAAAAATGGTGGATTAATTCAGAGTCATCGTGGAAAAGCGGGTGGGTATTTGTTGGTGCGTCCCCCTGGCGAGATAACGGTGGGGGATGTGTTGCGGGCGTTGCAGGGGGATGTGTTGGAGTTGCCCTTTTTGCGCGAGCAGCATTGTCCGCACGAGATCAAACGGGCGTGGCGCCGGATCAAAGCGGCTGCCGAGCAGGTGGCGGACGACATTACGTTTGAACAGATTTGCGCAGAAGCCGGCCAGCCGTCGACAATGTATTACATTTGAAGGATTGCCGGGTGCGGATGAAAGCGCGTCAGACAGTCCGAAAGCAAAACAGCCGAGCAAGATAGCGAGGAGATTACAGCCATGGCGATCAATGTGAGAATTCCCACACCGCTACGAAAGTTGACGCAAGAACGCGGCACCGTCGAGGTGACGGCGACGACCATCTGGGGATTGATTGAAGATCTGGAGCGTCAATACCCCGGGTTGAAAGAGCGGTTGGCCGACGAGCAGGGCGAGTTGCGCCGCTTCGTAAACATCTATTTGAACGATGAAGACATTCGCTTCGCGCAGGGCAAAGCCACGCCGGTGAAGGACGGCGACGAGATTTCGATCATCCCGGCGATTGCGGGCGGAGCCTAACCGTCGCGCCGGCAACTTCCGTGAACCATGAAATTCACCCCGGACCAAATCAAAGAACTCGCGGCCGAGTTTGAGGGGCAGACCCCGCGCGAGATTTTGCAGTGGGCGGCGGATCATTTTTCGCCGCGGCTGGCGGTCTCGACCGCCTTTGGCCCGGAAGGGTTGGTGATCCTCGACATTGCGTTGCGCAAAGTGACGCCGCGCATCCCGGTGTTCACGATTGATACCGGCTTCCTCTTCAAGGAAACGCGGGAGTTGATCCAAAAGATCGAGCAGGAATATGGCATCACCATCGAACGGTTGCATCCCGAGTTGACGCCCGAGCAACAAGCCGAGCAATACGGCCCGGAGTTGTTCCGCCGGGAACCCGACAAGTGCTGCTACATGCGCAAAGTGGTTCCGCTCCAGAAAAAACTGTTGGACCTCGATGCCATGGTGACCGGCTTGCGCCGGTCGCAAGGCAAATCGCGGGAGGACGCGAAGGTTTTCCAGTTACAAGAGACGCCGACCGGCCATCGCTACTTGAAGATCAACCCGCTCGTCGCGTGGAGCAAAGAAGAGGTGTGGTGGTACATCGTCAGCCACCAACTGCCCTACAATCCGCTGCACGACCAAGGTTACCCGAGCGTCGGCTGCTCGCCTGACTGCTGCACGCGGCCGGTCAAGGACGGCGAGAACGAGCGCGCCGGTCGCTGGGCCGGCACCGACAAAAAAGAATGCGGCCTGCACACGTTTGCCGCCAATATCTGACAACGTTTATGGATCACTTAGACAAACTGGAAAACCAAAGCATTTTCATCATCCGCGAAGCGTTCAACAAGATTGATCGGCTGGCGATGTTGTGGAGCGTCGGCAAGGATTCGCAGACGATCTTATGGCTGGCCCGCAAAGCGTTTTTTGGGCACGTGCCGTTTCCGTGTGTGTTCATGGAAACGAGCTTTGACATGCCGGAGTTGATCACGTTGCGCGACCAACTCACCAAAGACTGGCGGCTGAACCTGATCGTGGCACGCAACGACGCCGCGCTCGCGCAAGGGATGAACCACAAGCTCGGCCGGGTCACGTGCTGTTCGGCCTTGTTGAAGGAGAATCTCAAACAGATCGTCGAGAAAGAAAAATACGGCGGCCTGATCGTCGGCGTGCGCCGCGACGAGGATCCGACCCGCGCAAAAGAGCGCTACTTCTCCCCGCGCGACAAGCACATGGAATGGAACGTCGAGGATCAACCCCCGGAATTGTGGGATCAGTTCAACACCGACCTCGCCGGCGGGACGCACTTGCGTGTGCATCCGTTGTTGCACTGGACGGAGATGAACATTTGGGAATACGCCGAGCGCGAGAAAATCCCGAACGTGCCATCGTACTTTGCCAAGAACGGCAAGCGCTACCGCAGTCTCGGTTGCCTGCCGTGCACCTTCTCCATTGATTCCATCGCGGACACCTACGAAAAGGTTCGCGAGGAACTCCGCACCACCACCAAGAGCGAGCGCAGCGTGCGCGCCCAAGACCAAGAAAGCGAAGACGCCTTCGAGAAACTGCGGCGCGACGGCTACATGTGATTTTCATGCAATCTACGGAACAACTCAAAATCGTCATCGTCGGTCACGTGGACCACGGCAAATCCACCTTCGTGGGGCGCTTGTTTCACGACACCAAATCATTGCCGGACGGCAAGATCGAGAAGATCAAAGCCGCGTGCGAGCGGCGCGGGGTGCCGTTCGAGTGGGCGTTTCTGATGGACGGCTTACAGGCCGAGCGTGACCAGAACATCACCATCGAGACCGCGCAAATCTGGTTCCACACGCAAAAACGGCAGTACGTCATCATTGACGCGCCGGGTCACAAAGAGTTTTTGAAAAACATGATCACCGGCGCGGCCAGCGCGGAAGCGGCGCTGCTGCTGATTGACGCCTCCGAAGGCGTGCAGGAACAGTCGCGCCGGCATGGGTATCTGTTGCACCTGCTCGGGATCCGGCAGGTGGCGGTGCTCGTAAACAAGATGGATCTGAAAAACTACGACCAGCAGGTGTTCCAGAACATTGAGACGGAGTACCGGGCATTCCTGAAACAACTCGGTGTGGAACCCAAGCTCTTCATCCCAATCTCGGCGTATCACGGCGAGAACATCGCGACCCGATCCACCCAGATGTCATGGTACACCGGGCCGTCGGTGCTGGAGACGTTGGACACCTTTCAAGTGGCGCAGCCGGAGCAGAACCTGCCGTTGCGATTTCCCATTCAAGACGTGTACCGCTTCGACGAGCGCCGCATCCTCGCCGGGCGGATCGAAGCCGGCACATTGCGTGTCGGTGACCAGATCCTGTTCTCCCCGCGCAACAAGGTGAGCACCGTCAAGTCCATCGAGAATTGGAATGGCCCGGCCAAGACGGAAGCGCGCGCCGGCGACTCCGTGGGCATCACGTTGACGGAGCAAATCTACGTCGAGCGCGGCCAGGTCGGCTCGCACGCAACGGACGCGCCCATTGAGACCGATGTGTTCAACGCCAAACTCTTCTGGCTGGGCCGGCAGAACTTGGAAGTGGGGCGCAAAGTAAAATTGAAACTGACCACCCAAGAAATGGAATGTCAGATTCAATCCATCGAAAAACTGATTGATGCCTCGTCTTTGGCGGAAGCCGATCCGCAGAAACGACCCTACATCGCGCGCAACGATGTGGCGGAAGTCACGCTCCGCACGAAAAACCCGGTGGCCATTGATAATTACGACCGCATCGTGGCGACCGGCCGCTTCGTCATCGTGGATGGCAAAATGGTCAGCGGCGGCGGCGTCATTTCCCGCGGCGAATACCCCGACCGCCGGCAGTCGCTCAGCGGTATCAAGAGCCAGAACATCTCGTGGACCACCGGCAAGGTCAACCGGGCCGCCCGTGAGCGCCGCAACAAACACAAGGGCGCCGTCATCTGGCTGACCGGGCTATCAGGCGCCGGCAAATCCACCATCGCGACGGAATTGGAGCGCGAACTGTTCAACCTCGGCCTGCACACCTATGTCCTCGATGGCGACAACATCCGCCACGGCTTGAGCGCGAATCTGGGATTCTCACCCGACGACCGCACCGAAAACATTCGCCGCGTATCCGAAGTCGCCAAGATTTTCGCCGATGCCGGCGTGCTGGTCATCACGGCCTTTATCTCGCCGTACCGGGATGACCGGCGGATGGCGCGTTCGATTTTGCAGCGGGGGGAATTTGTGGAGGTGTTTGTGAATGCGCCGGTGGAAGTCTGCGAACAGCGCGATCCGAAAGGGTTGTATAAGAAAGCGCGCACGGGCGAGATTCAGCACTTTACCGGCATCAGCGCGCCCTACGAACCGCCGGAAAAACCGGAGTTGGCCATCCACACCGACCGGCAAAGCGTGAGCGAAAGCGTGACGCAGATCATTGACTACCTGAAAGAAAAGTACATTGATCAGGATTATTCAATTTGAGTCTTGGAATGGACCCGAACCCCGAGTAGTTTCCCAGCAGGAGAAAACGCATGGCGTCAACGGCATCCCGGACAACTCAAGATCGGCGGACCCCGCTCGTGCGGCAGTTCTCGGTTTTCCTGCAAAATAAAATCGGCGCCCTGCTGGATTTGTCGCGCATGCTGGGACAAAACAGCATTCACATCTGTGGCATCTCAGTCGTGGACACGGCGGACTCGGCCGTGGTGCGCATGGTGGTGGACGACCCCGATCGCTGTCACGACGTGCTGCACGAAGCCGGCATCCAAGTCGGCGAATCCCAAATCGTCGTGGTGGAATTGCCCCGTGGTCCCGAAAAGTTTGGCGAAGTGCTGCGGGTGCTGGTTGCTGCCGAGGTCAACATTCAGTACACCTACTCGCTGATGATCCGGCCGCATGACAAGGCCTTGCTGGCGTTGCACTGTGAAGATGCGGATTACGCCCGCGACGTGCTCGCCAAAAGCGGTTTCTCAGTTCTCACCCAAAGCGACATCTCCCGATGACCGTTGAAAAGTCAGCGCCCATCGGTCTTGCGATTGTGATCTGCGACCAGATCATCGAGGACAAGCTCACCCACAAAAAATCGCTGATCGGCATCTTCAACCAGATTGCCACCCCCACCTTCCCCTGCCGGCACCCGCGCATGGCGGTGTTTGTTTCCCTCACCGAAGGCCGCGGGGCCTACGCGGTGCGGCTGCGCATGGTGCACGAGGAAACGGCGCAAGCCATTGGCGAAGTCAAAGGGCAGATTCAATTTGCCGATGTGCACATGGTCGCCGAGTTGAACTTCGACCTGCTGAACGTCACCTTTCCCCAACCCGGCCTCTACTCCATCGAGTTCTACTGCGATGACAGCCTCGTGCTAGAACGCCGCTTCCAAGTCATGCAGATCAAGCCCGCGCCCCAAGTTCCGCCGGCCGGTGCTGGGTGAGTTGACCGGCTCATGCTAATCAGGTAGCTTGCCAGTATGAAGGCAACTACCATCAAGCTCGACGGTGAGCTGCTGCGGGATTTGGAACACGCGAAACCGCGAGATGAATCCGTCACCGAGTTTGTGCGGGGCACCCTGCGGCGGGCGCTGAACCAGCAGAAACTCCGGGACTCCGCCGTGGCCTACCAAGCACTCCAAGCTGGTCAGCCCGACGAGGTGGCTTGGCTCAAGGAATGGGAATCCGCTCCACTGGCGACAGCGCCGCTCCGCGCCGCCTCGCGCCGGAGTCGCGCATGAACCGCGGGAGCGTTTTCTGGGTGAATCTGGAAGATGCGCATCCACCCGAACTCGGGAAGGTGCGGCCGGGTGTGGTCATCTCCAACGCCGTTCAGAACGAAGTGCTCGACACGGTGGTCGTCGTGCCGCTTTCCAGTCAGCCGGGCGTGATTTGGCCGCTGCGGCTGGAACTGCGCCTGCCCGGCGAGAAACGATCGTATGCCGTGATCCCCGGCATCCGGCAGGTAAACAAACGCCGACTGCTGGACACGCTGGGACTGGTTTCCGCCGCACAACTGGCCGAACTGGACGAGGCTGTACAAGCTTACCTCAGCGATGGTTGACGCGGCTTCCGCGGAACTACACCGTCTGCAACAAGGCTTCCAGTTCCTCGCGGGGGCCGTCGTGGTGCTGGGCGATGGCGAGTTGGTGGGCGTGGGTGAGTAACGCCTGCGCCTCGTCGCGTTGACCGGCAGCGAGCAGGCATTTTCCCAGCAGAATGTGGATAACCATCCAGTCAGGCTTCTTTGCGCACAGCGGCCGCAGATGTTCCGCCGCGCCAGCTTGATCGTCGCCAGCCAACAACGCCTGCGCGAGGCTGAACCGGGCGAGATCGTTTTCGGGAAAGCGGGCGAGTAATTCCTGGGCTTGGGTAATCCGTTCGTTGCTCATGGTGCGATCTCTTGTTACCCTCCCGCGCTGTGGAGAGCAAGTTTTACAAACCGGGTGACGAACGCGCCACGCAGGTGAACCAGTTGTTCCGCACCATCGCGCGCCGGTACGATGTGTTGAACGATCTCATGAGCGCTGGCTTGCACCGGCTTTGGAAACGGCGGCTGGTGAAATTGGCCGGTCAACCCCGGGACGTGCTGGATCTGTGTTGCGGGACGGGCGACATCGCGTTGCGGTTCCCGGGCCGGGTCATCGGCGCGGATTTTACGGCGGAGATGTTGCAGGTGGCGCAGACGCGGCGGGCCTCGGCGGTGGGCTGGGTGCGGGCGGACGCGTTGCAGTTGCCGTTTCCGGCAGACGCCTTTGATGTGGTCACCGTTGGTTACGGGCTGCGGAATCTCGCCGATCTGCCACGCGGGTTGCGGGAAATCCACCGGGTGCTGCGGCCGGGGGGGCGGTTGTTGACACTGGATTTTGGGAAGCCGGAGTCTGTTGTGTTGCGGCGGCTGTATTTTGCCTACTTGCGGACCACGGTGCCGGTGCTTGGAAAATTGTTTTGCGGGGATTGGGAGACGCATGCTTATATCCTCACTTCGCTGGAGCATTATCCCGCGCAACGCGGCGTGCGTTCGTTGATGGCCGACGCCGGGTTTATCGAATGTGGATTTGAGGAATTTCTGGGCGGCACCATGGCCATCAATTTCGGCCGCAAGTAGGAAGGAACCGATGAAAAATTGGGAGACGGCTTGTCAGTGGCAGACGACTCTGACCCTGCAACAGGCTTGGCGGGCACAACCGGAGCCGGATTTTCTGCCGGCGACAGTGCGGGTGGGGTGGACGGACGAGGCGCTGGTGGTGTTGGCGGATTTGAGTGACGCGGACATTCACAACCCGGTCACGCAGTTCAACGAGCCGGCTTTTCAGCACGGGGACGCGTTTGAGATATTCCTGCGGCCGGATGGGCAGGACGCCTACTTTGAATTTCACGTCACGCCGGATAACTGTGTCCTGCAATTGCGCTTTCCCTCCGTACAACTGGTGCGCGAGCAACGCGCCAAGCCGGCGGGCCTGGTGATTGATCATTTCAAGATCGCGCCTCAACGCATCGCCACCCAGACCCGCGTGTCACCCGAACGCCAGCTTTGGCAGGTGTTGGCCACCGTTCCGTATGCGTTGGTCGTGGAGGGGGAACCGATGCAGCCGGGGCACAGTTGGCTGATGGCGTTTGCGCGGTACGATTACACGCGGGGCCGCAAGGTGCCGGTCTTGTCGTCCACCGCGGCTCATCGGGTTGTTGATTTTCATCGTCCAGAAGATTGGACGAGAATTACGTGGACAAAATAAGAGACCCTCTGCCTTTTGGGTGCCGAAATAAGCAGAGGGTCTCCGTTGCAAGGCCACTCGGCCTCCGCAATTTTCCTCGGTTCACCATGTTCCCTAGAACCGAGTTGATAAGTCTAATTGCACCCGCCGTGCCATAAAGGTGCGCGATTCGAAATCAGCGCAAATCGTTGATTTTCGAGAAAAAGCGCGGTAGCCGAGCCGGGGTGAGAAGAAGAGTGTCCGCAGAAGTGAACAGTTAAGCCCTGTACATGTGCGCTGCCTGAACAGACCCGCCGGCTATTGCGGGGTCAGCAGAATCAAGATGCGGTTGTTGGAGCACAAGACGACGCCGCGCAGGGCAATCGCCGCCATATAATAGCCTTCCAACGTCTGATCCTCGGTCACGCGCACTGCTTCCTGACGGCCGGGAACACGAACCAAAGCGACGTATTGCTCTGGGTCGTGGTTGATCTGGGTTGTGCCGTCGAGTTTAGGTGCCTGAACCAAGAATGGTTCCACGCCAATCGTCTCCAGTTCATACCGCATGTACGAGATCGTCGGCCGCAACTGCTGGCCGGTGGGCAAATAGCGAAACGGGCGGCTATTTGGGTCGGAAATATCCGCCAAATCCACGTAATTGAAGATGGACAGTTTGGCGAGTGATTCAGGGTACTGATGATACCGGATAAAATACCGCTCCAGACCATCCCGCACCCGCTGCAAACGGATCCGGCTGATGCCGCGATCAATCGCCCCGTTCAATGCCGCGCGAAATAGCTGAGCCCGGCGCGCAGTGCCAATGAAGTAGGGCGCATTGGCAACTCGTTTCTGCAAAAGATCATAGCCTTCCACCGCCGCCTGAGCACTTTGACTCTCGCTCAACTCAGAATGCTTCAGTAACGCGATTTCCAACCAGGGCGACGTGCTCAGGTTCTTGTATAACTGATCCATCACGAGCGTCGCCTGCTGCGTGGCACCCTTCGCCGCGAGTGCCGCCGCCCGGGTGTACTGGGTGAAAAACTGATCGGCTTCGCTCATCTCCGGCGGGGTAGCGGCGGTCACGGCCGGCGCATTCGTCTGGGCGAGCAGTGGCGCTGGGGTTACCAGCGCGACCACGGCAATCACGATCCCACAACCGAATTTGTGAAGCGCGGACATAGAAGTTGATTCGCAGAATATCATGCGCCTCGGAAACTAGCAACGGCCAAAAAACCGGTTAATTCGCGTCCAATCCCCGCAAGACCGTCGTCGCGCACGCCAAGAACGCCTGCGCGGCCGGGCTTTTGGGCGCCGCCACCACCACTGGCACTCCTTTATCGCCGCAAACCCGAATCTCCGTGAACAACGGAATCTCCCCGAGAAACGGCACCTGCATCCGCTCCGCCTCGCGTTTCGCGCCGCCGTGCCCAAAAATATCATCGGGATTCCCGCAATGCGGACACACGTAATAACTCATGTTCTCCACGATCCCGAGAATCGGCACATTCACCTTCTCAAACATCGCAATCCCCCGGCGCGCCACCTCCAACGCCACATCCTGCGGCGTCGTGACAATCACCCCGCCGGCCAGCGCGATTGTTTGCACCAACGACAACTGCGCGTCACCCGTGCCGGGCGGCATATCCACCACCAACACATCCAGCTCACCCCAATTCACCGCCAGCGTGAATTGTTGAATCGCCTTCATGATCATCGGCCCGCGCCAAATCACCGGCGAGTTGCCATCCAGCAACAACGCCATACTCATCATCTTCAACCCAAAATTCTCCACCGGGTCGAGCTTCTCATCCGAGATCGTCGGCTTCTGAATCAGCCCCATCATCTTCGGCACGCTCGGCCCGTAAATGTCCGCGTCCATGATCCCCACGCGGCGTCCCAATTGCTGCATCGAGCACGCCAGATTCACCGCCACTGTGGACTTGCCGACGCCGCCTTTGCCGCTCGCCACCGCCACGACGTGTTTGACGCCGGGAATCTGCGGTTTGGTCGGCGCGCCACCGCTACCGGCAAGCGGTACCTGTTGTGAGGGGGGTTGTTGGGCGGTCATTTGCACGTTGACCGTGCCGACCCCCGCGCACCCGGCCAACACCTCGCGCACCTCGCGCTCAATTTGTTGCGGCACGGCCGGGTCGCGTGACATGACGTGCAGCGCGACCGTCACATCGTTGCTGTCGGCTACCGTCACGGATTTGACGATGCCAAAGCTGATGATGTCCCGGCTGAAGCCGGGGAACTTCACCTGTTTGAGAGCTTCGCGGATGGTTGGCTCAGTCAGCGGCGATTTGGATTTTTCAAACATGGCTAATGATGGACGAGATGGGGTTTCAATAATGATTCCAACGTGGAGCGCGTGAAGACCTCATTCACCCGGTCCTGCGCCTCTGCGTACACGCTGCACAACGCGCACGAACGCAGTCGCTCGTGGGAAACGACGCATTCCGGCTCCGCGCTCACGCATTTCTGGAGGGCAAACGCCGTCTCCACACACCGAAAAATCTGGAGCAAATTAATCTGATCCGTGGACTTGGCGAGACTAAACCCGCCGCCAGCGCCCCGATGCGAATGCACAAACCCGCCGCGGACGAGCGACTGGAAAATCTTCGCGAGAAAACTCTTCGGGATTTGCTCCGACTCGCTGATCTCCTCAATCATCACCGTCCGTCCGCTCGGCTGACGGGCCAAATACAACAACCCAATCACCGCATATTCGCCTGCCCTCGTGACTTGCATATTGAATCGGACTTTTTTACTCTGATTTCGCCGTCACTATAGATAGAGCGCCGGGGAAGTCAACGGCGTCTGCTATACTGGCCGGCACAGGAGGGACGCATGGCCACCACATTACCGGCACTGACCGAAACGGAGATCACGCACAAACTCGCCGCGTTGGGTACCGGCTGGCACCGCGACGGCAAAATGATCGTCAAAGAATACGTCCTACCCGGCTTCACCGAGGCGACCCAGTTCATCGCCCAACTTCCCGGCTCCGCCAACGCCATGGATCATCACCCCGACGTCGAACTCACCAAATACAAACGCGTCAAAATCCGCCTCTGGACCCACAGCCGGGACGGGCTGACGCAAAACGATTTCGATCTGGCCGGCCAGATTGATGCCTTGGTGTCATGAGCGACCGCCGCATCGTCATCACCAAACACAATCACACCCTCACGCTGTTCGATGGCGACGAGGAAGTGCAACGCATCCCGGTCGTGATCGGCCAGAATCCCGCCGACAAACTACGCGAAGGCGACCTCGCCACGCCGGAAGGCGACTTCTACGTCTGCTACAAAAACCCCGCCAGCAAGTACCACCGCTTCCTCGGCCTCAGTTATCCGAACATCGAAGATGCCGACCGCGGCCTCCGCGCCGGCCTCATCACCCCGGCCGAGCACGCCCAAATCCGCGACGCCATCACCCGCCACGAATGTCCCCCGTGGAAAACCGCGCTCGGCGGCGAAGTCGGCCTTCACGGTCCGTGCCCGAACGTCACCTGGACGCACGGCTGCATCGCCATGGACGTTCCCCCAATCGAACGCCTCTACGACCTGCTCCAACTCGGCGACCCGGTAACGATCCTCCCGTGACGCCGCGCTTTCTGGTTTATCCGCTCCTCCTGCTCACCATCGTGCAAGCCCTGCCGCTGGTACGTCGCGACACCCGGCAGCGGCTCACCGAACTCATCCCCCTCATCGTCATCGCCGGCTTGGCGGTCGCCGCCTTGTGGTTGCCCCATCCCGGCGGATGGTTGGCGGCCGGGTGGGGATTATTTTTCATCAAGGTAGTTTTGCCGCGCGGCCTGCTCTGGCTCGGCGACCGCTGCCGGCAACGCGAACAATGGTCGCGCGCCGCCGGCTTGATCAACGCCGCCGGCTCACTGATCGGCGGTCGCACCGGCCGGCTCCAACGCCATTACGCCCGCGCCCTCCACAAACTCCAATGGAACGACCCGGCCGCCGCCGAACAGATTCTCGAAGAGATGCTCCACCCGTCGCTCTCCCCGGCCGAACGCGGCACGGTGTGGCTGTGGAAACTGCAACTGCTCACCCAACTCCGCGCCTGGGCCAAAGCGCGCGACTGGTTCGAAGCCGCGCCGGACTGGGGCACGTTGTGGGTGGCGACCCAAGCCCGGCTGCACGCCGCCCGCGCCTACGCTGAATTGGGCGAGATGGTGACCGCGTTGAAATGTCTGCAACACGCCCTGCTATCGCCGGTCGTCGTGCGGCTGACCGAGCCGGTCTGGGCGCTGCGCGTCCGGCTCGCAGCGATGGCCGGCGACGCGACGGAGTTGGAGCGGCTATTGACGGCGCCGCAAACCGCCCGACGCGGCTTTGCCCGGTTCGCGGCGTATTGGCGGGGACGTTGCGCGTTGGCGAGCGGCGACCGGGAGGCAGCGATTCGACACCTCGCGCGCGCGTACGCGATCACCGACCCGCGCGACCGCGGCTGGTTGCAAGCGGTGCGCTATCGTCTCCTGCTGGCCGAGGATGAGGACACCACGCCGACCGGCACCGTATCGTCGGAATACGACCAAGAACTCGCCGCCCTCCACCGTGCCGAAGCCCACTCCGCCCCGTGG
>Ga0105047_10012913_pt1 | contig 13397 bp, 18 predicted proteins | sample MAT04_FD_78384 | JGI IMG/M metagenome (GOLD analysis project Ga0105047, IMG submission 78384) | Freshwater microbial communities from Lake Fryxell liftoff mats and glacier meltwater in Antarctica - MAT-04 (megahit assembly) | ecosystem: Environmental > Aquatic > Freshwater > Ice > Liftoff...
AAGCCTTGGGATTGGCGAAAAACTAACAAGTAGAAACTTCGTATTTTTACCTACAATTAAATAACTGATGGATGCCCCGGCTTATTTAGAGCCGAGGCTTTACTTTTTTTGGTCATTAGTCATTGGTCATTAGTCATTGGTCATTAGTCATTAGTCATTAGTCATTAGTCATTAGTCATTGGTTGAACTGTGTCGATCGCTAGGCTTTTTTGGGGCGGTACAGCTGCGTTTGTAGGCCGCTTTTGTGGGGGTATGAAAGGAACTAGACCGGGCTCGCAAACCGAGGATAACTGCTGCGATAAAACCCGGAAACGAAGAACTAAAGCTAACTGAAATATCAAAAGCCAGAGCTGCCACTACATTCCGGCCCGGAAACGATTATACCACGGGCTACCGTGGTGTTCCTAAACATGGGGCCTCCATTCCGTTGAGCTGGGAAGAAGGGAAGAGAAGAGAAGAAGAGAGGTTGATGGTGGGGGGTCCTTCCGGGTTGGTTGTGTTGCGTTTTGTTGCGGTTTGGTGTTTTTGCCTCGTTTTCGGGCTATACTTGTGGTGTTGGGTTGGTTTTCGGGGGTTTTTGCCTGTGTCTTCTTGGCGTGGCGTGGTGTTTGTCCGGTTGTGTTGCCCGGCGGTTGGTGGGTTTCCTGTTTTTGCCTTGTTCGGTTGCCCCGGGCTTGTGGCTCCTGTCTTGGCTCGGTTGGCGTTGCTTGGTTGTGTTGGCGGGGCGTGGTTGTGTCGCGTGGGTCCCGGCCGGTTTGGGGTGGTTTTTGCTGCCCCTCCATCTGCGGTTGTTGTGTTGTCGGGTGTTTTTGGTGTTGCGGTGGTTTGCCGTCGTGGTTTGTGGCCTGTCCCCGGTGTTGTTTGCCGTGGCTTCCGGGCGTGTTTCCGGGCGTGGTGTGTTTCGTGTCCCGTGGGTCCTACCCAGTTGTCTCTTTTCTAGTTCGGTGGTGTTTTTCTCTGGGTGGGGGTTTTTCCTTCGCCCTGGTTGTTTCTCCTTCGTGCTGGTTGTTTCTCCTTCGTGCGGGGTTTTGCTGTGGTCTGCGTTCGTTTTCGTCCTTCCCCTTCGTTTGCGCCTGCTGCTGCGGCCTCTGCTGTGGCGCGGTTTGCGGCTTCGTTTCCGGGCCGTGGCTTGGTGGTTGTGCGCCGGTCTGTGCGCTCCTTCTCCGGTTGGGTGGCTGTCTGTGCGTTCCGGGCTCCCGTGGCTTCTGCGTTTGCGTTGGCTGCGGCGCGGCGGTTTGGTTTGCCGTTTTGTGCTGTGCGGGCGTCGTTTCGTTTCGGCTGGTTCCGCGTTTCGGTTCCGTGCTTTCCTCCTGCGGGGCGGGCTGTGTCGCTGCGTTTGCGGCGCTGTGGCGCTCTGTCCCTGCGTCTGCGGCGTGTGGCGCGGCGTGGCTGTTTGGGCTTGCGGCCTGTGGGTTTGCTTCCCGCTGCTGTGGCTGCGGTGTTTTCTGCGGCGCGGGCTGTGGCGTTTTCCGGCTCGCGTTCCCCTGGCGGCTTGCTTCCCGTTGCTGTGTTTTCTGCGGCGGCGGCTGCGGTTCCGGCGTCTGCTGCGGTTGCGGTTGGCTGCGCGCGTGGCGTCGATGCCGTGGCGCGTGGTTTTTTCCCCGGTGCGCGGGTTTTCTCCGTTGCGTCTGGTTTGTTCGGCTCTGGCCGCGGCGCGTTTGCTGCTCGTTCGGTTGCCTGCGTGCGCTCTGTCGCTGTGCCGTGGGGTGTGTTTGTCTCCTTCCCCTGTCGGCCTTGCCCTGCTGGTTTGCTTCCGGGGTCTTCTTCGCGTGCGTTCTGTGGCTCTGGCTCTGGGTCCTGGGCTTCGCTGGCGTTTGCCCTGGGTTTGGGTCTGCGTTGCGTGGTTTGGCTTCCCGCTGGTGTTTGTGCTCCCGTGGGCTGGGGGCTTTCTGCTGCTGGCGGCGGCTGGTGGCTGTCTGCTGCGGCGGGGGCTGCGGTTCAGCTGTCTCTGTTCTAGGCTTTGTTTCCTGCTCCCGTTGTTGGCTTTCCTTCGGTGGTTTGTCGCGGCGGGGGCTCCGGCCAGTTCCCCCGGAAACCATGACCTCCATCCCACAACCCCACCCACCCACCAGCTCTTCCTGCGTGTTTCAGATTTCCCCCCCCCGATTTCCTGGAAACCATTGGTCAGTGGTCATTGGTCATTGGTCATTGGTCATTAGTCATTGGTCATTGGTCATTGCAAGAAAATTATATTTTTAAAAAGTTTAGTTAGTCGCATCGTCAGCTTTTAACTTTTCTGCGATCGCTTCCCTTAACCAATCTGATCGCAATTGCCCAGGCTTAAGTAAATCATCAATTACCAAAACTTGCGATCGCGGCACTCGAACAGCTAATTGAATAAGCGATTCATCAGTTAATTGGTCAATCCAGGTCGCTTTGCCATTCGTGTTACCCTTCTTAGCGCCCATCTTAATCCCATAATCTACCTCTATATGATAGCCTCGTTTTCCGACAAACAACTGGCACAACAAACTGGCACATTTTACGCCATTGCCTGAAAACAAGGCTATTATAGATATATAGACAAAGCAGCCGCCCAAAGTTTCCAGGCAATGACGGCTGCCACCCACAAAAGGATGAGATTCACATGATTATCGCAGATTTGATTCAAGCCGAGCAAGATGTTTCGCAGCAACTTAACGAAGTTGAATACCAACAATCTTGTTTTGAAGCAGGACTTGATGATGGAGGGATTTTTTGGAATTGCCCGATAGAAATGGAGAAAAATATCTCTTACCACCAGGGATATATCCAAGCGTTGAAAAACAGAATCTTTGATATGCAATACGGCATATCTCCTATAGACCCTGAGTGTGGATTCTAGATAGTTTCTTCCCCCACCTTGGGGGAAATCAACCAATTGCAAGGAAGAAAATGAAAAAAAGTTTAGTGGTAGCACTTTTACTAAGCACGATGATTTGTGAAACATTAGCAGCCCAAATGATAGACTACTCCGTAAACATCCGGCGAGGAATGAGAGCGGCGGGGTGTCGAAATATGAGTGATGAAAGTTTCACCGAGACGGCAATCCAACTACAGGCTTATAGCCGAGCATACAGAGGTCGGACGCGGGTTCTCTACGTCGGCAACGTTCGCCTTGGCTACGCAAGAGGCATCGTCCAGCAAGTAGAGCGCGGCTTAGCCTTGGGCGATCAAGTACTTGTTGTGTTTTGCACAAACGCCAGTCTGAAGGGCTGCCAAGGACCTGATCCCGGACAACTCCTCCTAAACCAAGGACTTGTAGGAGTAATTATCTCAAATAATATAGACGATGTAGTTATCTGCAGAATGCGGGTAATGAGTTTCGGCATCTAATAGCTTGCGGCGATCGAACCACCTCAGAGTCGGAGTTCGATCGTCTTTTATCTACCAATTAAAATCATGTTAACCGCAACTAACTTAATCTACTCAACCGCCGCAGCCAACCGCATTTTGCTAAATCAACTAGGCAAAATATTTAAAAAAGCGGAGGGAATCAAAATCTTGAAAAACTGTGTACAAGTCACCTATCGCACAGTCTTTGGGCGCTGTTCGACTTTCCTCAGTACCAAGCTATTTAAATCGAACTTTGTCGACCACAGAAAGAATGAAGCGCAGAAGCTAGAAATAGAGCCCAAGGGACAAAGCTTTTTTGAAGTCAAGAACCCTGAAAAAGGTACGATATATCGATTACACGCCTTCTGTGAAGGCATTCTGTGCGGTTGTGAAGATTACCGGAATCAAACAAATTTCTATAAAAAGGGATGTTGCAAACATGGCTATGCTGTGCTGCAATATCTAGGCTTTAATAGCCTTTCAGAATATACAAACCATCATCTGTGGGTAAATTGATGAAAGAATTAATCACGGCATTAATCAAAGCTAAAAAAGAATTCCTCCCCGTTAGAAAGGAAAAGGTAAATCCTTTCTTTAAAAGCAGATACGCTGACCTAGACAGTGTGCTGCGCGCAGTAGAATCTGGGTTATTGGATAACGGTTTAGTCATAATCCAGACACTCGATGGGCACGATCGCAACTTGATTACAACTCTTTGGCACATATCTGGAGAATCGATCGAATCCAAATACCCCTTAGAAATAAACGAAGGGGGAAAACTGAGCAAATCCCAAGAACTAGGGGCAGCGCTAACCTACGCCCGTAGATATGCAATCTGTGCAATCTTAAACATTACCGCAGATGATGACAGTGATGGAAACGCAATGTCAAGAACAACACCAGCTTCTACAAACGAAGGCAAGGGAACTATCAGCCGCGAAGAATGGTTAGCCCAAAACAGAGGAAATTAATGCAATACCGCTCGACCAATTTGCTACTATTTGAGTAAAGTAACAATTTCCTTTTTAGGGGAATTGAGGATTGAAACTGGAATCTGCATAATGCGAGGCTTGAGATACTTAGCGCAAAGTTCAGCATAAGCGATCGAGCCATCGCCGGCATTCCACCACTGCATTAATCGAGATGAGTAAGGATCATGATTAGCTTCAGTAATTATTCTAAATTTTCCCTCAATTGAAGCAAGATTGCCACTAGGATAGGTGCTAATTCTTTCATTTTCTAAATCTTCATTAACTGCACAAATCCAAAATTCTTTAGAAATCGGATAATTATGATGTTCTGAACGATAAACGCTAAAAGTCGCATCGTTTGGTAAATCCCAAACGCCAGTAAAATCAAATTTATCAAGGGAATGAGTACGAACATAGAAATAATTACCGATAGTTCCGGCGTTGTTTCGACAACAATTCTGTGCGTAAGTTATTTTTACCATGATTCAATTTCCCCCAATATAATTAGAATCCGCAAATTCGCTTAGCCGATTCTTCATTGATAATTTTGGCTAAGAATGCGATTTGTTCGTCGCTAAAATCAGATAAACTGCTGCTGACAGCGAGAATGTAATCCTTCAAACAATTTTGTTTTGGCAATTCAAACCTATCTTGTGCAATAGCAGCCGACCGCGCAGGAGTAGAAGTAAATGGGCGATCGTCCACGGTATTCGGGTCGTAGAGTTCCATCAGTTCGCGATCGGAATCTCGCAAATCAGGCAGAATAGATTTGCCATTACTCAACCCAACAGCAGCCCCCAACTCTTTCAACTCTTCAGCTACAGATTTAATAGCAGTATTCGATGTACGCCAAGAATCCGGGTCAGCGGGCGGTGCTCCTGATTTAAGGTGCTTCTTCTCATCGCGTACGGCTTCAAGAGCCCATTTCAATCCGATGGCTGGCAAACTGTGCTGACTTTCCTCTTGAAGAAGCGAAACCAGTTTCGTTTTTGCTTCAACGATGTCCCAGTTTTTCGCAATCGTCATGTAATTCTGGGACGATCGAATGCTAATCCCAGCTTGTTCTAGTTCATTCTCAAACTCGCCGTACTCGCAGCGTCGTTTAAATTCCTGCAAGCAAATACCAGTTGCTCGAACGCGGTGCAACTTCTCGATCGCCAATCCGAACTCTTTGCGCTCAATGCCACAGATAAATTGGTGCTGCTCTCGTGCGATCGAGAGTAGCTCATCCTTATTAAAAAAGCCGAGATTCTGCAAGGCTGGCAAGATATTCAACTCGTTTGAGTCCAACACTTGCAACTCGCCAGTCAAGAGCGTTTCCGAGGGCGACTCTGCGATTGCGGTTGACTCCGTCGCGGGAAGCAACTCCGATTTGAGGTCTTGCGCCTGAGCTAGATCCATTGCTGTTCGAGTCTCGCTCGGATTCGAGAGTCCTATTGGCAGGTTGTAGCCAGCTTCTAGGAATTCCGGGCTGCAAACTTCCCCGGCCTGCATCATTCCTAATTCTTTCAATTGATGATCTAATCTGCTCTGACCAGGGGGTCGCTTGTTCTTGTCTCCCGAAAGAGCTCCTGGCGATCGCAATAATAAGCAATCTTTCCCTACGCCAGAACGCTCCAAACTGGGCGCTGCTGAGACATTGCCATTCGACATCGTACCCGCTTTCGGATAACTGGTTAAGGATTTCTTTGAAGTAGGCTCGATCGCTCCCTGGTCTAACTGGGCAACTGAGAAGTCCGAAAACATTTTCGACAACTGCGAACTTGGGTCGCAATTCATCAATTGCGTTGAGGACGGCGGGGAAACAGTCTCGTTCATCATCGGCTGCGAGTCGTCTTCCATCAACTGAGAATGGTTGGCAGGGAGGGCTGGCTGTAATGAAATCGACTGGTTTGTCGAAATCTTCTCCCCCAAAGTCCAAGACTTTGATGTTGCTAAATCTTCTGGCATCGGGGAACCGTTTTCTGAGAATTGCGTTGCTGCACCAGTCATCCCATTCAACGAGTGTGTCGGGCGATCGACCCCAACATCTGATTCCTGCGAAAGGGAAGCCAGCACCGACTCCGCTACATAAGTCAAGCCATTGCCATTGTTTGATTGATTCCATTTTTCTTTGGATAATATTAATTGGTCTAAGGCAAAAATTTCTTCGATCGTTGTTGCAACCTTTCTTTGTTCTGCTAACCATTCATCCCAAGCATGAGCAAAAGCTTCTAAATCCCCGTTAAAATCGTCTGGTTCTGGGGGTTCGTCTTCACTTAACGCTTCAAAGATTGTTATCTGACCATTTGATTCAGCCTCAAAATTGCGTTTTTGTGGAGGGTCAAACCAAGTGTCTGGGCGAGCAACTTTGATTCCTATTGGTTGTACAACTTCAACTACTTCCGTTGGTTTCTGTTCCGGGAATAAGCTGTAATATTCTTCTGGCCTTTGCTTCTTGAATTCCTCTGGTTTCCAAGCTTGCTCGTATTGTAGTCCCACTAGTTTTTCCACATCTTTCGCACTACCTTGGAAGGTTTTGGCGTTTAATTTTGTTACGGAAACTTTGAAATAATGCTTATATTCAGAGCTCCAGGCGATTATTTTGTCTCCTGGCTTTATATTCGATCGATTCATTCACCTTGCCTCCTCAGTGGTCATTGGTCATTGGTCATTGGTCATTGGTCATTGGTCATTGGTCTATTATGCTTTTTCAAATTCAATCCCAAAGTGTTTTGCGGCTTCTTCCCAACCAGATGGGTACATACGCTTAAGGTCGTCTAGCGTAAAGTTTTCCTTGTTGGAAAGATTGTCGGTAGCCCCAGCTGCTTCTGGGTATTTCTTAGAAAATTCTTCCCAGTATTCTAGGTAGTATTTTTTTATCCAAGATTGTGGGCTCCCAATCTTGAACGAACATTCTTCAATTTTCTTAAAACAAAATTTTTCAAATCCCCCTCTCACTAAATCTGAGAGAGAGGTGAGAAATAATTGATAAGAATCTGAAGAAGAATATGGAGAAGTGCTGGAATCCTTAGTAGGCAAAGGTTCTAGGCATTTTGAATCTACAATCCTAGACTCACTGTCTACAATCGTAGACTCACTGTCTACAATCGTAGATTCACTGTCTACAATCGTAGACTCACTGTCTACAATCGTAGACTCTTGTCTACATTCGCAGACAACGAGCGCTATTGAGAATCTGGTCTTGCCTGGAACAGACCAATTTATTGCCCCTTCCGCTTTAAGCCTACTTATTGCGCTATAGAAAGCTGGGCGTGATATACCCAATTTCTGGCATATTTCTACTTGTGATTCTCTTAGAACCCATCCTTTTGCCAAGCGAATTTTCAGGTAAAAGTGCAGTAACCCTTTAGCTGTTAAATCGCCTCGTTGATAGTGCGCGATCGCATCCGTCAGCGTTACTCGGTAATGTTGTTCAGTGTCTGGCATTGTATTAAATTGATTCTGGGTAAACAAAATAAAACGCTAGCTGTTCTTGTTTTTTCTTTAGCACAAGTTTCTTTTCAAGTGCTGCAATTGCTATATCTAGCTCAGGCTCAGTAAATCCCCATCGATCGCAAAAACTTGGCTTGTGTAATCCTTCTGCTCCTTCTGGGTAGTCCAGCGAGAGAGCAAAGTAAACATATATCTTGTCCGATCGCTTTAATAGTTTCGCCACCACTAAATCGTCCAGATAGTCTCGATCGAGAACAATTTTGTTGTCGGTTTTTGGAAAGTTAATAATTGTTGGGTTAGATAACATTGTTTGTGTTATATTAGAAATTCAGCTAATATAAATATACCACCGATCCTACAGTCGGTGCATTTTTGTTTATAAAACTTTACAATAATGCTTAAACCGTTAACTCCAATTCTTCAATGGTTAATTGAGGAGCAGGCTGATATTAGTGGGAAGGATTTAGCCAAGATTGCTTTAATAGCTCCTCAGACTTGGAGCAAAGTTAGGCAGGGCAAACAAGATTTAAGTTCTGAACTGATTTGGAGGGTTATGTGCGCGATCGCGTCAATCCGTCCGCGTAGCGATTGTGCGCGTGTAGTGGCTCTGATGGAGGGAAGTATAATCATGAGCGATTACAGCAAGAGTAAAGTTTATTATTTGTAAAGCATTGGTCATTGGTCATTGGTCATTGGTCGATAAACACAAATTAAGGATTAAGATTTAATTATCTCAATCTTTTTTTCCTATGCAAAAACTAAAAGATGAAGTCAACAATTATCGCTATGTTTCCGAAGGAACGCCATGGCCATCTTGGAAAAAAGGCGAACAAAAGCGAGAAGCAATTTTGCAATTACTAGAGGAAAATCCAGGCATTTCGATCGCACAAATTGCCAATTCTATCAGCCTGTCCACAGTGCAAGTTCGCCGACATCGGGCACGTTTAGTCTCTGACTGCCTGTGGAAAGTATGCCTAGCTTCAATCGTCCTTGGCGGCACTTTCACCAGTGGCGCGTATTGGGCAGATAAAGAAGTGTTTGATGAAGTAATCGAGAGTTGGGTTGACTGCGCGATCGACTGGAAGGAAGATACTATTTGGTCAATCGAGCAAAAGTTGCCACAAGTATAATTTACTTTTCCGGTAGCTCTGCAATCATCAGTATTTTCTCGGAGACTTACGGAGTAAAGGTTACAAAGTTTTTTCCGGTATCCAAAACCGGAAAACTTCTTGCTGTTTCCGACAACCTTAATATAATATGTACTGTAGGTTTTAAAATATTTCCACATAAATTTATGACACCGGAAAATCAGCACACAACACCGGAAGAAGCGATGGAATTGCTAGGTATTGAGAAATCTCAGTATTACGCACGACTTAAAAAGTTAAGAATGAAGGCTAAACGCAATGGCAAAACTCTCTACTTGGATGAGGAGCAAATGCAGCTTTTGCGAGATTATAATCAAGCTGAAAGTGCGATCGCGCTTATTGATGATTCTTCAGAGTTGACTCTGGAAAATATTCCGCAAGTTGAGGAACCGGCGGGAGACGAGAGAGACGACATAATGCGACAGGCAGCAGAACTACGCGCGCAGCAGTTGGCAATGCCAGATTTAATTAAGTTGTACTTAGCAGCGGGGATGAATGAGAGCGACTTGCCAGCAGACTTACGCGAGATACTTGCCGCAACTAGAACAGCAGCTAATCCAAATGTAAAAAAGTCAGCCGCGACGATCGCCCAATCTATGCTTCAAGAGTATCGATCGCACCAGAAATAGCAAAGATTTGTGAAGCACTTAAGTCTGGTAATTCCTGCATTGTACTCGGAGAATTTGGCGGTAGTTTAGATGATGCAGCCAGTGCGATCGAGTTCGAGTTAAGAGACAACTTTAGTATTGCTAAAGCTATTTATAAAGGTTCCGGCAAGAACTTCTTTAAGGCTTTAGCTAACGCTTTCGATATAGATACAACGATACCTAAACTCAGCGCTGACGGGGAGGAAGTTGGAGAGAAGCAGATGACTTTAGACGAACTTAAGGAGGAGATTGCTGCTAATATTCCAGCCGATGCGTTGCTGATTTTGCCTGAAGCGAGGCGACTGTCAACTGGTATTAGGTTCTGGCTTGAGGATTTAAGTTGTAGAATGTGCTGCTTTAGTCTGACTAATCCTGGCAGAGATATCTTTCTTGATATGGTTGAGATTGAGTTGAGTTTGCCAGACGATCGAACTGTTCGTGAAGCGATGGAATGTGAGGCAAGTTCGATCGGACTTAATATATCAGCCGCTAGATTCTCCCAACTTCAGTCTTATGCTGGCAGGAATTCTAGTGCAGCTCGTAAAATTATCAGACAGGAAAAGCTAGGTTTAATCGGCAAAATTTCCCACAATCAGTATCTGGATATAGCCCCGCTAGTTATGGCAATGTTTCTTGGTTTCGGAATGCTTCGATTCATTGGAATGGGAACTGGTAATCGGTCACTGTACTTGATAGGAGGAATTTGTATGCTTCTAGGGATGGGTCTTAAATCTCTGGGAAGAATTAGCGGCCCGCGCCGAAAGGTAGGCAGCTAGTGATGGCCCTAACGCATTGCGCGATATCAGCAGCCGTTGTTGGATTTAGTCTACAGACTAGCAATCCGATTGTGATGGCAGTTGCGATCGCGGCTTCACAGATTCCAGATATCGATACTTCGACAAGTTCGATCGGGCAAATCCTCTGGCCAATCTCTCGATGGATTGAAAAGCGCCATCCTCACCGCAGCGTCACACACAGTCTGCTGTTTACAATATTTCTCGGTGTGATATCGATCGCGCTTTGGTACAGGTATCAGATTGACGTAAAAGTTTTGGCTGCACTTCCAATCGGACATCTTGCCGCCTGCTTTAGCGATACCTGCACTAAGCAAGGTGTCCAGTTACTATGGCCATCGCCGTTGTGGTGCGTGTTTGGATTGAACCCACGACGACGACTTACGACTGGTTCACCTTCAGAATATTGGGTCTTAGTTGGCGCGATCGCAGCAGTCGTGATTAACTTCACTCTGATTAGCGGTGGCGGACTTCAACAATTCACCTCTGAATCCTTGGGTTTGCGTAGTGGCATCGTTGACACTTACCAGCAAAAAGCCAGCAGCAACCAAGTATTTGCGATCGTTGACGGTGTATTTACTTCTAATTCATCCAATGCTAGCGGTAAATATTTTATCGCGTCTCAAGTTGGTAATGAGTTTATTTTGATTAATCGATCGGGCATTTATCAAACTGGTACAACGGGACAGATTGACGCTAGAAAGTTAACTACAGAATTAGGGCAGCCGGGACAGCAGCAAGTTCTAGCTCTATCTTTTGCGGGGGAAGAAGTGCAGACTAAGTTATTCGCGGTTGCTTCTGCACATCCGAATGCTTTGATTTTAGTTAGCGGACAGTTGACGATCGACTCACCAGAGGAAGTATCGATCGCACCTAAGCCTGGTCAGCTTGAAATAGCAAAACTTACAGGCAACGGCTTAACTCTGAATCACTACCCACTGAGTCAGATTATTAATAAATTAGGGCTACAATTTGCAACTGGTAATATTGAACTAAGAATTATCACCCCATCACCTAAGTTATGAAACATTTATTGATAATTCCTTTACTACTTCTGACGGCTTGCGAAGAAACGAAACCCGTTTCGCTTCTTACAGATAATAAAGCAATGGCTTCTGAAATTATTGCAGCCCCAGATTTGCCTAAATTCAGACTGCACAAGATTACTCTGGCTGTGGATAAGCCCAACGACTTGAAGGTTAAACAAGGTAGTGCTGTATCAGAAGGTCAAATTATTGCTGACCAGGAAGATGAGCGCGATCGACTATTGCAGCGAAAAGCAGAGTTAATGTTAGCTGTCGATCGACTTAAAAAGCAGCTTATCACCGAACCTCAGAAACCTCTTGAACCTCTAAAACCTAAGCCTGTACCTGCTTTGACTGACTTGGGCGATGTATCTTATCAGCAGTATGAGGCCGCAATTGAGAAGGCTAAGAAGGAAGTCGATCGAGCTACTGCTGAACTCGACTTAAAGAATAGAGAGATTGATTTTATTAAGGGAGTTGAAGGTATTGACCCAGCTATTATTGAGCATGAATTGGCGGCTGTTGCCCAATTGAAAGCCAAGGTTAAAGACGCTGCGATCGAAGTTAGCCTAACTGAAGGTAAGCTGTTGACTGCCAGACAGGAAAGGCAGCAGAAAGAGTATCAGCACTCACTAGATGCAGCTAGAAGGATTGAGGAAGCTAATACGGCTCAAAGCTTCTATCAGCACCAGGTTGCAGAGAATCTGATAGCTTTTCAGAGGCAGTCAGCGGATTACGAGAGAGAGTTGAGAGAGCGTGATTATAGAACTACTCAGACTAAATTGCAGCTATCAGGAATTGATGATAACATTAGTAAATTATCAACAATTCGCAGCCCGTATAGCGGGACAGTTAAGCGTGTTAAATTTATCAACCAAACTGATAACAAGCTTAATATTGAGCTCAGTATTGTTATCCCCGTCGGCGACAGCGCAATCCCTGAGAGTACCAGTTCCTCCAACACAACCCGTGCAAATACCAGTTCCTCCACCACAGCCCCTACGAGTACCAGTTCCTCCAACGGTTCGATCGACTCAAACAAAGCCACCGCCCCCGCCCCCAACTAATTCTAATTCTGAGGATGAAGAAGCGGAGGAAAAGGAGCCGGTAGAAGATGCTGAGCCAGTAGAAGATGCTGAGCCGGTAGAAGAAGGCGAAGGTGCTGATGCGATCGCACCCAGGACTACTAATCCGTTATCTCCCCCCGACTTAGCAGATATCGACAAATTGATTCAGACTCAGATTAATGCTGATATGTGGAAGTCTTTAATTAGTCCTCTGCCTTGTTTAGAGACGACAACGACGTGCGTATCACAGCTTCAATCGCTGGCTGTTTCTAATTCGCCGATTATTAAGAAGATTTCAGAATCAGTTACTGCGATCGAAACTAAAATTGATGAAGCAACCGCAACCAATAAGCAATCAATTAATCTAGCTGTATTTGAGCCAGCACTTCAGTATTTACTAACAGCTAGACAAACTACTGTACAAACTACTGGACAAACTGGACAAGCGGCTCAAACCCAATCAGAAAGAGGAATTCTAAGTAACCTCTTTGGATTAGTTAACCGCCCAGTTGGATTTATTAACGAACTAGCATCAGTAATTGGCATTCCATTATTGAGGAGGTTTACTGGTGGAAATCAAGAGCAGAAAACAGCATCGATCGCAATTGCTGACCTTAGAATTAAGACTGAAGAATTGCGTCGGTCTAAGGAAGAAATAGGGGTTAAAACTAGAGACGCTGTGCAGTTTGCGGTGTTAGAGTTTGATGTTCGATCGCGCGAGTTTCAAATTCAGCAAGCGATATCTAGGCGCGAGATACAACGGTTTCAATTGTATAAAGTTGGTTATCGTTTTGGTCAATCGTCAACGGCTGCTTATCTCGCTCAACAGTCAAGTTTGGACAAACAAAAAGCATCTGTGCTTAGAGAGTGGGCACAGATGCGATCGCAGTTAGAAAAGATTAAACTGTTGGTGCTGGCTAATTTGAGCGAGGAAGATTAGTCAGTGGTCAGTGGTCAGTGGTCAGTGGTCAGTGGTCAGTGGTCAGTGGTCAGTG
>Ga0105047_10012914_pt1 | contig 13396 bp, 9 predicted proteins | sample MAT04_FD_78384 | JGI IMG/M metagenome (GOLD analysis project Ga0105047, IMG submission 78384) | Freshwater microbial communities from Lake Fryxell liftoff mats and glacier meltwater in Antarctica - MAT-04 (megahit assembly) | ecosystem: Environmental > Aquatic > Freshwater > Ice > Liftoff...
ATGTCGTTTTGCGAGTCATATCCCGAGCCAGTGTCAACATATCGAGTGCCCAGCAGCGCGCCAGTTCTTGAATTGCGAAGGCGCACCTCTGCGCCGGTGCGCGTTGCGTGCCCGGCCGCGTCGATTACACGCACCGCCAACGACTTGTTCGCGCCAGCTGCATCATTGCGCAGCAACGAATGCATGCCGTCGGCACGCGAGCCGGTCAGCGCGAGATCCAAATCGCCGTCCTGATCATAGTCGGCCCACTGCACGCCGTGATCCGCCTGCAGCGATCTGATATTGTCGGGTGTGATGTCCACCAGCGCCCCGCTTTCCTGATGAAACAGGTAGTCGCGATAACTCGTCGTGCCGGCCACAGTTCCGTTCACGTACAGATCAAGCTTGCCGTCGTTGTCATAGTCGGCAAAGGCGCAGGCGTCATAATGTGAATCGATGTCGATTCTCCATTGGGCCGATGCATCCTCAAATCGCCCGCCACCGCGATTCAGAAAGAGGCCATTGGGCCCGTAGTTCGCAGTCGCGATATCGAGATGTCCGTCGTTGTCGACGTCCGCCGCGCACGGGCGCACCGTACCGTTGGTGACGTCGTTGGGCTTGCGATTGCCCCACGCTACGCCCGCGGTCACCGCGACATCGGTAAACCGCTCGCCGTCGTTCCGAAACAGACCATTGGCGTCGCCATCCATGTTCGCGACGTACAGGTCGAGATCGCCGTCCTCGTCGTAATCAAACCACACCGCGCCGACGGTCTTGCGAATATCAGCGACGCCGAATTCCCTGGCGACGTCGACAAAGTGCGCGTTGGTATTCTTGAACAACATGTTTGGGCGATCTCGAAACGCAACGAACAGATCGAGATCTCCATCGCCATCGAAATCGACGAACGATGGCTGGCGCACCGCCCCTGAATCGCGCGCGAGCCCGGCTTCCACCGTTACATCGATAAACTTTCCGCTGGCATTGCGGTACAACTTCAGCAGCGAAGTTGCTCCGGGAGTGAATCCCACCAACAGGTCTGCATCGCCATCACCGTCGTAGTCGCCCCATGCAACCGCGCGCGTCGCTCGCGCGTCCGCCACTCCCGCAATTGCAGCTACGTCCGCAAAGATTCCGTGATCGTTCCGATACAATCGGTTCGGCGTGCCGTTGAATCCCACAAACAGATCGAGGTCTCCATCGCCGTCGTAGTCGGCCCACGCATTGGTGAAATTGGCGCCAGCACCAAACAACTCCGGCTGCACCCCAACGAAAGTCGGACCGCCTTGCAACGCAAGGAGCATCAGAAGTGCCAGCGATGACACACGCACGTCGCGCGCCTCAGTCAATGCTGTTTCTCCTGGGTAGTTTTCCGTCCAGCAAACTGCGCACGAAGAAGTCCGTCATCTTGCGCGTGCCGTACGCGCCGCCATTGGTATGGCCGGCACCAGGAATCACCAGCATGTCAAACATCTGGTTTGCTTTGATCAAGGCGTTGGCAACCTGCAGGCTCGACGATGAATCGACGTTCGTATCCAGTTCACCCACCACCATCAGAAAATCGCCTTGCAACTTTGCCGCGTTGTCAACGTTGCTGGCCGCCCCGTAGTGCGGACCAATGGGCCATCCCATCCACTGCTCATTCCACCACATCTTGTCCATGCGATTGTCGTGACATCCTGCACCCGAAAATCCCGCCTTGTAAAATTCGGGATGAAACAACAACGCGCCCAACGCATTCTGCCCACCGGCCGACGTGCCGTACACGCCTACGCGCGTGGCATCGTACCACGGATATTTCGCGGCAATGGCCTTGTGCCACAGAATACGATCGGGGAAACCCCCATCACCCAAATTGCGCCACGCGACATCGTGAAATGCCTGGCTGCGATTGGCGGTTCCCATGCCATCCACTTGGACGACAATGAATCCGTGTTCCGCCAGCGTGCGCGTTGCACCGCCAACCGCAAACACCTTCGGTGCAAACGATCCCTGCGGGCCTGCATAGATCTGTTCAATGACCGGATACTTCTTCTTCGGATCAAAATTGCTGGGTTTGAAAATGACGCCCCAGATATCCGTCACACCATCGCGTCCTTTCGCGACAAACGGCTCCGCCATTTTGTATCCCGTTTTCACCAACGCCGAAACGTCACCCGTCTCAATGGGCATCACGATCGATTGATCGGCCGTGCGTTTCAGTACCGTCACTGGTGCAAGATCAACGCGCGTCCAACTATCGACATAGAACGTGGAGTCGGCCGAGTAGTAGATGCTGTGCGTGCCGTCTTCAGGCGTGAAGGCAACGAACCCACTGCCATCGAAGTTGATACGGTAGTACTTGGTAAAATACGAATCCTGTCCCGCATCCTTGCCGCTAGCCGAGAACCAGAGTTTGCGCCCCACGGTGTCAACCGCCTGAATGTTGCGAACCGCAAATTCACCACGAGTAATCTGATTTTTCACTTGGCCGGTGACACCGTCATACAGGTACAATTGTTTCCAGCCGTCGCGCTCGGACATCCAGATGATTTCTTTGCCGTCATCCATGTCCCGCCGCCACTTCGCACCAGGCTCGGTCAACCCGTCGGCCGCGGGACGATAGCTGAAAAACGTTTTCGGTTCGTCGGAGATCAACGCCCGCGCTTCGCCGTTCGCGGCATTCACTTCAATCGCGCGATACACCTGGTGCCCGCGCTGGTTGTATTCAAACGTGAACGCGCGGCTGTCATTCCACCACTGCACACCGGTTATCTGGTACGCGTTCGGAAAGAGTGCGTTACTGATGTTGAGCTGTTGCTTGGTGGCGACGTCAAAGCGCGCCGGTTCGCGCAGGGTGACTTCATCGCCCGGCTTCTGATAGTACTGCTCCTGATATTTGGGCTGCAACTGATCGGCGGGTGATGACTCAATAAATCGCACGATGCGCTGATATCCCGGCGTTACACGAAATGCAGCAATCTTTTTTGAGTCGGGCGACCATCGCAGTGAACGTTGTTGCGCCGATCCCATGACGTACGGGTGCCCCTCCGATCCATTCCAACTGAGTTGCGTACCTGTCGGCGCAGTCGACGCTGCAGCACCGGGGTCGGTTGCACCACCACGACCGCTCGTACCGCCGCGACCACCAGCACCCGCACCGCGACCACCTTCGGCACGCACCACTGGGCGTACAAAAATGTTGGAGCTCCAGATGTACGCTTCCATTGCACCGTCGGGCGAGCGCACGGTGTTCGTATCGGATTGCGGTACGCGCGGCGCTTGTTGCTGCAGAAAACGCGCCGCGTTCGCACGCTGTGCAAACACTTCGGCTGCCAATCCATCAGTCTCGATCCTCGGTGTTTCGGTCGGCTGTTCGTCGTCGACGGCAAAGAACGGATTGCCACCGCGTCCGGCGCCCGCACCAAACGTTGGCGACGGCGCGGCACCCGTGCGCACACAGGTGTACTCAGCCAGGGTGCACGAATACGCGCTCCCTCCGGTCGCAAATCGAACGGCGGCTGTGCCTTCAAACGAGATTTCGCTGAACGGCAACGTGATGCTCGTGTAGCGTTGACTGGTCAGCGCATTCAGCGATGCGGAAAGCCGCGTGTGATCAAACGCGGCGATCTTGGTGCGTGTGCGCGTATCCACGAGAAAAAAACTGTTGCTGCCAACCACCGATTTTCGATACCAGAATTGCGTCGCATCAATCCACACCGACCGCTCGGCAACATTCGCCACGAGATTCTGGAACCGCCGAGTGAGCGAATCGGCGCGCGCGTAGTCAGCGGCAGTGCCTTGCGCTGGCAAAACCGACGGCACGCTGCACACGATAGCCGCAATGAGGGCGCGACCGGCGCTTGCAGCTGGAAATCGACAATCGCTCATAAACATGCTCGGGTGGGATCCTGGGGGTGGAACCGGTACGATACGACGCCCAGCGCAAATTCGCAGTACGCACACGCCGATTCGGGCCTAGCCGACCGGCCAACGCATGACAAATCGAGTCCCTTATTGTTGAGTGCGCCTAGCATTCGAACGCTTGCTAATGCCAATACATTATAAACATAGGTTGACGACGTATTTTTACTAGTTTAGTATACTTGTGCACCCACTTTTGTTTCATATCGTATGCCCTTTCTCACCATTAGTTTCTTTTCATAGGTGACCACGATGTCTCTACTTCATAAATTCCGCCTGGCTGTGCTGTCAGTCGGACTCCTCGCGGCGCCGATGGCCGCGCACGCGCAAACCGTTCAACTCGCGTTCACGGGCAAGATCGTCGCGACCAGCCACCACCCGTTGATGGGCACACTCAACGTTGGCGACACGTTCACAGGCGGACTGAGCTACAACCTTCTCACCTCCAACACCGACCTCCGTCCGGGCTTCGGCTTCTACAACGGCACGGTCAGTGGTTTCTCCCTCGACTTTGGCGTGGGCAAGGGTGGGCTCTTCAGCCAGTCCGGCGCACAGGCCTACAACAACGTGCAAATCGGGAATGATCGGTCGGATTATGGATTCCAGCAGTTCGACGGCTTTTATGCCTACGGCAATATGCAGGTGCCGGGATACAGCTACGTCGAGGGTGGACTGTCGTTGGCTTCGATGTTGAACCCTTTGGGCAGCGCTGCACTTCCTGCAAACGGCATCGATTGGACCAAGTTCCTGGGGACTGCCGGTGGACCACACGGTGATCCCACATTGAGCATGGGCGCGTTCATGGAATTTCACGCGGTGTTCGGTGCTGGTTGTGGATTTGACGAAGGCTTTGTGGACGACTGCGCCGCGAATGTTTACGGCGAACTCACGTCGTTGCGAAGTGTGTCAGTAGTCCCGGAGCCTGCGACGTTCGCACTCGTTGGCGCGGGCCTGCTGTTGCTCGCGATTCCACGCGTGCGTCGCGTGATGCAGTAGACTTCGTTCCATGTATCCCCTCCCGGACGAACTTGACATGCGCGCTCTGCGGCTCCTGGTGCGCCAGGGCCGCATGACGTGGGCGGAACTCGCACAACATCTCGAGCTCTCCGGGCCGGCCACGGCCGAGCGTGTGCGTCGGTTGGAAGAACGCGGATATATCAGCGGCTACGGTGCACTGCTCGATCGGAATGCATTGGGCTACGGACTGACCGCGTTTGTCGGAGTTGATCTCGTCAGTGCATCACACCGTACCTCGTTCCTGGCGCGTATTAATGAATTGCCGGAGGTGCTTGAGTGTCATCACGTCACGGGCGACCACGATTACCTGCTGAAAATCGCGTGTCGCAGTCCATTGCACATCGACCACTTTCTTAATGAACAAATCAAACAGAACAACGAAGTTTCCCGCACGCGCACGTTGATCGTGCTGGGCAGTCCAAAGGAATCGCTTTTCATTCCACCCAACACTGGTGAGTAGCAGTACTTAACAGTCAGAAAGTCCGAGCGTCGCACAAGGGACAACGTTCTCGGAGGTTCTGATGTACCCGAACTCAAGAATGCGCGCGCTGATCACCGGCGCCGCTGTTGTATTACTCGCCGCGGGTTCGAGTGGCTGCATGGCCACGGTTCGCCCGTCTGGCAGCGGTGTTGTGTATGTGCGAGAAGCGCCGCCCCGCGCCATTCGCGAAGTCCGACCAGTGTCGCCCGGGCGCAACTACGTCTGGATTCCGGGGCACTATCAATATCAGGGTCGCGCGTACGTGTGGGTGGGTGGCCGATACGAACGTCCCGCGTTTGACAATGTCCGTCGCTGGGAGCCGGGCAAATGGCATCATGACCGCAACGGGTACTTCTGGGTTGACGGCAGATGGCGTTAAGCGTTACGCAGTGCCAGTCGTGCAACCCGACGTGTACGATTCACTCCTGAATACGCGTGCACCAGCGCGCGCGTGATGGGGACTACAACTTCACAATCATGAGTGAATCGTTAACACGTCACCCCGAAATGCGCAAAATCACCACGGATGTTGCCGAGCATTACGTGTGGGGCAACCAGTGTGATGGATGGCATTTGGTACGCACGCCCGGTTTGAGCGTGATTGCAGAACGCATGCCGCCCAACACGTCCGAAGTCGCGCATCGTCACGCGCTCGCACAGCAATTCTTTTTTGTGTTGAGCGGCGAGCTCGTTCTCGAGAGCGGCGGCACGCGACATGTGTTGTGCGCACGTGAGGGCGCGCATGTGCCGCCGCACGTGGTGCATCAGGCGCTCAATCTGTCAGGCGCGGCCGTGGAATTTTTGGTGATTTCCGAACCGCCGAGTCATGGAGATCGGGTGAACGCGGATTGAACGGCTGCAGCAACTGCAACTACGAGAATAGCTGCAATTGCGCGGAGAAAAGGCAGAGTCCGCGGATTAACCGGATACATCGCCTCCGTGCGAGCCTCAACCGATAGCCACAACGCGACCCGCCGCACGCCGATTCTCGTACGCCTTGAGATGCGTGAACGCGATTGAATGAATTGTGTCGTCCAGACAGTGCTTGCGCGCGAGATTCAGCATGAATCCCACAATGTGATCGCTTTCCACCGCATTGCCGCTTTCAAGATCGCGCAACATCGATGCGGTAAGTGCGCTTGGTGTCTTGAGACGCAAGTTGCAGAATTCCACCGCCGCCGGTCGCAACGGAAATCCCTCATGGGCGGAGATCTCCATGTTCGTGTTGAGGAAAAGATCGACGGCTTCCGGCCCGCCCGCCGCCGCCATGATCTCGGCAATGTTGGCACGAAACAAACACGTCAACCCTGCGGCAGCCGAGAGGAAGACCACCTTCTCCCACAAGTCCTGATCGATACGCGGCGAGTGTTCGACTTCAACTTTGGATTTTACGAGTGCCTCCGCAAACGCCTCACACCGCGCGATTGCATCACCGCCAGTGCGCGCACCGATCACAATACGATGCAACGGACCGAGTTGCACAATCGTTCCGTCTTTCTTCATCGTCGACATAATCGCGCACAATCCGCCAAATACATTGCCGCGGCCGAACCGCTCGTCGAGCACTTCAAAGTGCGACATGCCGTTCAGCATTGGCACCACCGCGCAATTGCCTTGCATGGCTGGAGCGATAGCGTCCATTGCCGAGACCAGGTCGTACGACTTGCACGTGAGGAGCACGATGTCGTACTCCGGCTTCAGCGCCGCCGCTTCTACCGTCTTGACGGGCATCTTCAAATTGCCCATGGGGCTTTCAATGACGATCCCGTCACGCTCAAGCTGAACACGACGCCCTGGCCGCACGAGAAAAGTGACATCCACGCCAGCGGCTGCCATGCGGCCGCCAAAATATCCGCCAATGGCGCCTGCGCCGAGCACGAGCACTTTCATGATACGGGTCCCTGAATCCTGATGTGATGTAACGGCGAAGAGGCAACGCCGGTCGTTCATGAGAATAACAAGTGCGCGGCCCGGAAGCAGGCCGGGAATTCAGAAGTCTGTGATGGTTGCATTCCATTCGCATTTGGCTGTTGATTTCGTCGTATGAATTCTGTTGTAGCCGGTGACGGCACGTCCCTCTCAGCCATTCTGCAGGCGGTGCGCAACGCACGCGCGGCGCGGCCGGCTGTACGCCTGGCGTTGGCGACGCTCGTGAATGTAGAAGGATCGTCCTACCGACAACCCGGCGCGCGACTCCTGGTTGATTCGGAGCAGCGGGTGTTGGCCGGCGCCATCAGCGGTGGATGCCTTGAGGGCGATGTGGCGGTGCGCGCGGCCGAGGTTTGCAACACCAACGCGTCCGTAGTGCTGCGGTACGATCTGCGGGAAGATCTCGAAACCATTTGGGGGTTCGGCGCCGGCTGCGATGGCATCGCCCATGTCTTGTTGGAACCACTGTCCGATATCACCTGGTTGCAGACCGCACACGATGCGATGATGCGACGCACGCGACCCGTGCTGGTTACCGTGTTCGGCAGCACGAATGCGCACACAGTGTTGGGCGAACACGAGTTGGTGGAATACACCGCAAACTCCGAGCAGCCGGCGCACATCGAGTCTCCATTGTCCACCGGGCATCCCTATGTCGGTGTGGAGATACGCAGTGGCGATTCACGCAACGTGTTGAGTGAGCCGCTCAACGCGCCGGTTGCGCTGCATCTCATTGGTGCTGGCCGGAGCGCCGAAGCGTTTGCGACGATCGCATCGGCCATGGGATGGCGCGTCACGGTGATCGACCACCGACAGGCGCTGCTGGTTGATTTGAAACTTCCAGACGCCGTACGCCGAATCGAGCGTCGGGCCGAGCAGGGATTGGACGACTTGCCACTGGACGGTCGCACGGTGGTTGCTTTGCTGACGCACATCTTCGAGACAGACGTAGCCTGGCTACAGAAATTGCTGCCAAGCCCACTGGCCTACGTTGGAGTACTGGGCTCACGCAATCGCGCGGCGCGTTTGATGGAGGAACTCGCGAAGGACGGATTATCCGTTACCAACGCCATGCAGAGTCGTTTGTTCGCGCCCATTGGATTGGACCTGGGCGGTGAAACTCCGGAGTCAATTGCGCTGGCCGGTGTTGCCGAGATGGAAGCAGTGTTGCACGAACGGCCGGGTGGATTCTTGCGGTCGCGTCAGAATCCTATTCACACGCGAACGCCGGTTCCGTTGGTGGTCAGCGATGCGGTCGATGCCACGAAAGCTCATTGCGTCATTCCGCGCGACGAGCGCAATCAGTCGGTGTGAGGATCGCGGCTGTGGTTCTGGCGGCAGGCGCATCGAGCCGGCTCGGTCAGCCGAAGCAGTTGCTGCTTGATCTGTACGGCGAAGTGCTTGTACACAAAGTAGCGCGTGATGCACTCGAGGCCGGATGTCGTCCGGTGTGTGTGGTGGTGGGCGCGCACGCTGGCGGAGTTCGCGCTGCGGTCTCTGATCTCGACGTACTGGTAGTTGAGAACTTCGACTGGCCTGATGGTTTGAGCACATCCATTCGGTGCGGTCTATCCGCAGTCGTTGACTCGAATCCACCACCGTCAGGTCGCACCGAAGACGTTTCGAACGTGTACACAGATGCCTCGGGCACGACGTTCTGCAACGTCAGGACACAACTGACTGCATTTGGTGGAGTTGACGGTGTGCTCCTGGTGACGTGCGACATGCCATCGGTGGGACCGGCGCACATTCAATTGCTGATGAGCGAGTTTAATGACGCATCGCCGCGAGTTGCGTCGTCGTACGGTGACACTTGGGGCATTCCTGCGATATTTCCGGCCGTGGATTTTGCAGAACTGCAGACGCTTGAGGGGGACAAAGGCGCGAAAAACATCTTGAGTCAGCGGGGTTCGTCCCTGATTCCGCTTGAAGGCGGCACCTTTGATCTTGATACGCCCACGGACGTTGCAAAATGGCGTGCGGCTGCGCACTAACGATCAAGCACCTCGCGCAATTTGCGCGAAAGCGAATCCGACGTGAATGGCTTGTGCAGGAACGCGATATCCGGCTCCAGCACCCCGTGGTGCACAATCGCGTCTTCCGTATATCCGGACATGTACAGCACTTTCAGCCCTGGCCGTTGTGCTGTGAGACGCGCAGTAAGTTCGGGGCCACTTGCGCCAGGCATCACCACATCCGTCAGCAACACGTCAATCGGATAAGTATTGAACAGTCGCTGCGCATCGTCGGCGTTTGCGGCGACATGCACCGTGTAGCCCTGCCGGCGCAGCAATCGTGGAATCAGTTCTCGCAACCCCGCTTCGTCCTCCACCACCAGCACGGTTTCGCAACCGGTGTGCGCTGTGGTCGCGGTCGCAGGCTCGGCGACATTCTCAGATCCCGTCGCGACTGGAAAGTACACTTTGATTGAAGTGCCTTTACCGAGCTCGCTGTACACATTGACGGTGCCACCAGTCTGTTTCACGATGCCGTGAACGGTCGCCAAACCCAATCCGGTGCCTCTGCCCACTTCCTTCGTGGTGAAAAAAGGTTCGAACAGCCGTGCGCGCACTTCCGGTGTCATACCAGTGCCCGAGTCGCTCACGATGAGTGCCACGTACGAACCGGGTTTCGCGTCAAAGTGCGATTTCGTGTAAAACTCGTCCAACTCGACGTTGGCTGTTTCGATGGTCAGACGACCACCGTTGGTCATTGCATCGCGGGCGTTGACTGACAGATTCATCACGATCTGTTCCAGTTGTCCGCGATCGGCCTTCACCAGCGAGAGGCCGGGTCGCAAGTTGAGCTGTACCAACACGTCTTCGCCAATCAGGCGCTGCAGCAGCGACGCCATCTCGTGCACCACTGTGTTCAGATTGAGCAATGCTGGAGCGATGATTTCGCGTCGGCTGAAGGCAAGCAATTGTCGCGTCAGACTGGCCGCGCGAATCCCGGCCTTTTGAATTTCCTCGAGGTCACTTCGATGCGCAGCTCCATCGGGCAAATCGGACAACAACAGTTCGCAGTATCCGAGGATTGCGGTCAGCAAATTGTTGAAGTCGTGTGCGACTCCACCCGCCAGGCGGCCAACGGCCTCCATCTTCTGCGCTTGCTGATACTGATCTTCGAGGTTTCGACGCTCAGTAATGTCGAGAGACACTCCTGCGGCGCGAAGCAGCTGACCGCTTTCGTCAACGACGACTCGCCCCGATACGCTGATCCAGCGAATGGAACCATCGGGCCAGACGATACGGTGCGTGACCGAGAAGTCGTTACCTTTGGCGTTGGCGATGACCCGTAACATCGCGTCACGATCTTCTGGATAGATGAGGTCCAGATATGCCTCAAAGGTTCCTGCAAATGAGCCGGGCTTCAAACCGTATTGCGTTTCCATCGTTTCGGACCACCGCAATTCACCGGACTTGTAGTTCATGTCCCAGATGCCAAGACATGCGCTTTCCAGCGTGAAACGCATGCGTTCTTCGGCCGCGCTGAGTGCGGCGATGGCTTCATTGCGCTCGGTCACGTCGCGAATGATGCCGAGATAGGTTCCGTCGGGAAGCGGGGTAGCGCTGACTTCGGCGGTGACTGTCGAACCGTCCTTGCGGCGAAGGCGCTTGTCGCCCTGAAAATCGCGCACGGCCCGGACAGCGTGCAATGCGGGCTCCATCTCTTGCCCATCAATGGGAACCAGAATATCAGCGGCGCTGAGCCCAAGAAATTCATGGCGTTCATAGCCCAGCATGCGACACATGCTGGAATTGGCGTCGAGACAGGTGCTGTTCTGACTTGCAACCACCAGGCCGTCGGGAGAAGCCTCAAACAGTTTCAGATACCGATCTTCACTGGCGCGCTGCGCGTCTTCGGCCCGCTTCCGCTCCGTGATATCGTGAGCAACGACGAGGGACGCGGCCCGTCCTGCGAAGGTGAGGAGGTGCGACGTGATTTCTACGTCAATGATGTTTCCGTTCCTGAGTCGATGCCGCCAACTGCCCGCACCCCGCCAGGTGGTGCGGGACTCGTTAATACTTTGCATCAAGCGCGCGACATCCTGCGGCGGACGAATTTCCGTGATTGACATGTGCAGGAATTCATCGCGCGTATAGCCGTACCGCACAACGGCCGCATCATTCACCTCCAGAAAGCACAGAGTCTCCGTGTCATAAATCCACATTGTCAGTGGATTCGTGGCGAACAGCAGGCGAAGGTCTCTTTCCACTTCCCGTGACTGCACCGCAACGCGCCTGAGCTCAATCTCATTTGCGATTAACGCTCGCGTCCGGCTACGAAGCTCCAACTGCGCCATAACCTGACCGCTCAGAATACGGAGAGCGTCCTGCTGTGCTGCCGTGAGTTCCCGCGGAACACAATCGATGACGCACAGGGCGCCTAGCGCTAATCCGTCAGCCGTGACGAGCGGAGCGCCCGCGTAAAAGCGAACGTGCGGCTCGTCCAACACAAATGGGCTATCTGCGAAACGCACGTCTTGCGTGGCATCGGGAACAATGAATAGCCCTGGCTCAAGAATCGCATGCGCGCAAAAGGCACTTTCACGCGGCGTTTGTCGCACACAGGTTCCGACCGCTGCCTTGAACCACTGGCGGGTTTCGTCCACGAGCGTGATGAGCGCAATCGGTGTTCCGCAAATGAGTGCGGCCAAGGCTGCAAGATCGTCCAGGCTCTGCTCTGGCAGTGTGTCAAGCACATCATACCGCGCGAGTGCTTCGAGTCTGGTAACCTCATCTAGAGGTCGAGGTGCCGATTGCATTCCTACTCCGCTGTCGTACGATGGTGACGATTGACCGGATGCAGCATCGCCGATGCAGTAGTCAACCACAGGCCGCGCTGCAGCAGTGTTTCAGATCGCGGTGCGCGGTCCGCTACCTCGACGACTGTTTACCCGGTGAAGCAACGATAGTAGCGAGTTATCAGCAGCTTTCGGATGGGTGTGCCCGTGATCACAATACTATGTAATATTCGAATCACATTCAGTGGGCGATTGCCAGTACAGCTAGTCCGCCCGCAACGCTCCCACGGGGTCAATCGTGGTCGTTCTTCGCGACGGCAGGTAACACGCCAATAGCGCAACGATTGACACCACGCCGACCGCGGCCAGATATGCCATCGGATCTGTTGGTGTTATGCCAAACAAGAACACGCGTAATGCTCGTGTTACGAAAGCGGCCGTGGCGACACCCAACACAACACCAAAGAGCACTGGGCGCATGCCTTGAACCAACATCAACCGCAACACATCCGATGGCTGCGCTCCGATGGCAAGACGTACGCCGATTTCGCGGGTACGCTGGGACACTGCGTACGCCACAACCCCGAATATGCCGATGGCGGACAGCAACAGTCCAAACGCACCCAGAAGTCCTGTGTACGTGGAGGTTACTTCGGCGCCACGAACTTTGCCCTGATTGTGAATGACGTCACGCTCGACAGTGGCTTCGCTGACTATCACGATCGGCGCCTTGTTCCGCGCCTCCAATTCCGTAAACGCACGGCCTCGCACGATAGGAATTCCGAGCACCGCAAAATAGTTGTGAGACGCGACTGCCAGTGCGGTTGATCTTCGCGGTGTTTCCGCTGGATTCACTCGAGGGTAGTCCATCTCCCCAGCCAGCGGAATCGTTCCGCGCGCCACGTTCTCGGCGCCGGCTATCTGCATCGATCGGTCCTGCAGCACGCGACCGAATTCGGCATACTGCGTATTGGTATAGCCGTTCTCCGACCGCGATGCCGAAGTTGTGACGATATTACTTCGATCAAAACCAACATCGCTTTCGTTCGCTGTCGCCGACGAGCGCAGCAATACCGTCGTCGTGATCAGCAGTAGCAACGAAAGTGCGACCTGGCCAACCACCAGCCCGCTTCGTAGCCGCGAGCGAGACAACCGCGTGCCAATAGCCGCGCCGTCATCACGCGAGGCCCGCGACAAGTCAACCTTTGTAGAACGCAGCGCTGGCAACAATCCGCTCGCCGCCGCGCTGACAAACGCCATCACGAACGTGAAGATCACGAACGTGAAGATCACGAACGTGAAGATCACGAACGTGAAGATCACGAACGTGAAGATCACGA
>Ga0105047_10012915_pt1 | contig 13396 bp, 13 predicted proteins | sample MAT04_FD_78384 | JGI IMG/M metagenome (GOLD analysis project Ga0105047, IMG submission 78384) | Freshwater microbial communities from Lake Fryxell liftoff mats and glacier meltwater in Antarctica - MAT-04 (megahit assembly) | ecosystem: Environmental > Aquatic > Freshwater > Ice > Liftoff...
TAACATATGTTATTCTTTTGTGATCTTTTAAACAATAAAAGGTTACTCCCTAGTAACCTCGATTGAATGCTAATATTTATAAAAACAACTTCCACCAGTAAACTCTCTGATTATTGAATTATCTGGTACTAATTCTTTGTCCACATCTACGAAAAAATTTAGAAAGCTCCTTAATCTGCTCGCTTCATAATATACTGGACTTTCCGGTCCAATTTTATTAAGCTCAGCTAATGCAAATTTCTTAAGTACACAAAGCTCATAAACAACATTAGAATTAAACATTGCATCTGCCTGTTCTTGAAACACAAAAATATTTTTTTCCTCTCCACGTTTTATAGATGGCCACATTTTCAGTGTATCTTCTACTCCATATCCTCTAGATAAATAATCTCTAACTATTCTTCTTGTCATTCTTACATCCGTTGTAGAAATCCTATTATGGTCGTCTAAATTAAGCTGTGTTAGTGGACTTATATATATTTTAAATTTACTATCCATAGCTATAGATGCAGTTAAAATTTCATTTAATCCATGTATTCCTTCTACAACCACAACTCCATTTTCAGGCATTTTAATCTTATTTTCGTACCATTCCCTTTTTCCAGTTTTAAAATTAAAATTTGGTATATTAACTTCCTTACCTCGTAGTAATAATTCTAAATCTTTGTTGAAAAGCTCTAAATCCAAAGCATATATAGATTCAAAATCATATTCCCCATTTTCATCTTTTGGCGTAATTTCTCTATTAACAAAATAATCATCTAAAGAAATAAATATCGGTATTAAGCCATTTACTCTTAATTGAATCCCAAGTCTCTTTGAAAAAGTAGTTTTTCCTGATGAGGAAGGCCCTGCTATAAGCACTAATTTTACTTGTTTTCGCTTATGAATCATATCCGCAATGTATGCTATTTTCTTTTCGTGAAGAGCCTCTGCCACTCTAATTAAATTAACAATATCACCATTTATTACTTCATCATTTAAAGCACCAACACATCCAACACCTAATATTTCTCCCCATTTCTCTGCTTCGTAGAATACTTTAGCTAATTTTTCATGTTTTTTAAATTTAGGAATTCTATCTGGGGCATCAGACGTAGGATATCTTAATATAAACCCAGGCTCATAGTATATTAAATCAAATGTTTTTAATACTCCTGTTGAATAAGCCATTGGTCCATAGAAATAGTCATATCTCCCATCTAACTCATACAGTTTTACCTCTTCTGTTTTAACATATTTCAAAAGTTTAACCTTATCTTGCATATTGTATTGTGTGAAAATTTCCACTGCTTTGGCTTTTGAAAGAGTTATCTTTTTTATAGGAATATCAGCTATTATTATTTCTCTCATTCTACTTTTTATTTCATATATATCATCAATATCTAATACAATAGGTTTATGAATTTCTCCAAATAAGCCTTTACTTAGGGAATGCTCGATAGTAATATCAGCACTAGGGAATAATTCGAAAACTGCTTTAATTAGCACAAACTGAAGGGTTCTAACGTATGTCATCATCCCAATTCTCGTTGTAATATCAACAGTTTCAAAATCACCATCTTTCGTGATAATTTCACCTAACTCATAAAGTTTATTATTGAATTTACCTAAAACCACTGGTATATCAATAAATAAACTATTATCTATAACAATATCATTTAACGCAGTCCCCTCTTGTACTAAAACACTTCTACCATCATTAAGCATTATATTGAAATTATTCATATAATCATCCCCTATTTTTAGTGGCTACTACTATTATACTGTAATAATAAAAAAATGTATCATATACCCCTTATAATTTTTGCATTTATACAGAAAATATACATCATATAATATTAATGAGGTGATATTACGTTTATTCTAATAATCAGAACTTTTTTCTTATACTTTACGGTGATTTTTATTATGAGGATGATGGGTAAAAAACAAATAGGCGAGCTTGAACCTTTTGAACTAGTAATTGCATTAATGATTTCTGAACTCGCTACCTATCCAATGCAAGATATACGAATACCAATATTACATTCCATTATACCTATAATTACTTTGCTATTTCTCCAAATATCTACTTCTCTTATTGAGCTCAAAAGCGAAAGAGCTAGAAGAATATTAACAGGCACTCCAAGTATATTAATAAGAAACGGTAAAATTGATATTGCAGAGCTTAGATATCAAAGATTTAATATTAATGATTTATTAGAAGAACTTCGGTTAAAAGGATATTTTAATTTAGCCGATATTCAATATGCTATTTTAGAAACTAGTGGTGAATTATCTATATTACCAAAAACTGAGCTAGCCAATGCAACTAAGCAGGACTTAAACTTAACTATAACCCAGGAATCTTTACCGGTGCCTTTAATTATGGATGGAAATGTTAATTATAAAAATTTAAAACTTATATCTAAAGATGAAACTTGGTTAAATAATATACTAAAAGAAAATAATATTTCTTCTGCAAAAAATGTATTTATAGGTATAATAGATTCTAAAAACGAATTTTATTATCAATATAAAGAAGGGAAAGGTAAAAAGAAATGAAAACTGTTTACTTAGCTTTTTGCTTATTCATCATAATGATTATAGGAATAATTCTATCTACAAATGCTATAAACCGTAAATGTGACAATATGCAAAATTTAAATTCTTCCTTAGAAAACTATATAAATAATGATAACTATAAAGACGCGTATACTTTATCTCTAGATTATATAGCTCAGTGGAAAAATGACAGTAAATTTTTAACCATTTATATACATCATGAGGACTTAGATCATATAGAAAATGAAATTTTAAAATTAACTCAATACATAAAAATTAAAGATAAGTCTGAAGGCTTGGCCACTGTGCATGTTATGAAATATCTTATAGAACATATAAAAGCTCATGAAAAAGTTTCCATAAGCAATATTTTTTAATTTTCTTTATTTATAAAAATCATTTATCATAAAAGGGTGGAAAATAGTCTATATATAGCTTATAATTACAATATACAATAAAAAATCCCACAAGGACGATATATGCCCTTGCACGAAATTCGAAAGGTGGAATTAATATGGCTTTAGTTACTACGACTAAAATGTTTGAACAAGCTTTAGAAGGAAAATATGCAATTGGTGCTTTCAACATTAATAATATGGAAATAATTCAAGGAGTAATAGATGCTTGTGCAACTCACAAGTCAGCTGTTATACTTCAAGTATCAGGCTCAGCTATGAAATATGCTAGACCTACATACCTACGAAAAATGGTAGAGGCAGCTATAGAAGACACAGGTCTTGATGTAGCTCTTCACTTAGATCACGGTTCTGATTTAGCACAATGTAAACTTGCAATAGCTTCTGGATTTACTTCAGTAATGTATGATGGTTCTCATCTTGATTATGAGGAAAATGTAAAAACAACTAAAGAAGTAGTTGAATTTGCTCATTCTAAAGGTGTTGTAGTAGAAGCTGAACTTGGAAAGCTTGCTGGCGTTGAAGATGCTGTTAATGTTTCAGCTGCCGATGCAACTTATACTGATCCAAATCAAGCAGTAGATTATGTAACAAGAACTGGTATTGATTCTTTAGCAATAGCTATAGGGACAAGCCATGGTGCATATAAATTCAAAGGCGAAGCTAAACTTGACTTTGAAAGATTAGCAACAATCACAGAAAAATTAGAAGCAGCTGGAATGCATAATTTCCCAATAGTTCTTCACGGAGCATCCGCTGTAGATCAAGATTATGTTGCTATGTGTAATGAATTTGGTGGAGAAATCAATGGTGCAAAAGGCATTCCACTAGAAATGCTTAGAAAAGCAGCTTCTATGGCTGTTTGCAAAATAAACATGGATACTGATTTAAGACTTGCTATGACAGGTTCAATAAGAAAAGTACTAACTAAAAATCTTGGCGAAATAGATCCAAGAAAATACTTAGGCGAAGCAAGAAATAACATAACTAAATTAGTAGAAGGTAAAATCACTAATGTTTTAGGTTCTGCTAATTCATCAAAATAATTTAGATTAAATTATTTTAAATCTAAGTGATTAATTTTAAAATACCCACAGTATATATACTGTGGGTATTTTTGTTTTATTTTTTTATATAGATAACTAGCAATATATACTTTTTACCTATTTATTTTTGGACATAATTACTTACATGTTTAATCACCATATTAATGGTACCATCACCATTTCTTTGTATTTCAAATCGACTATTATCATTATATGTTTCAGTGTTCACATATAAATCAATATCTTTATCAATTTTAAGTCTTACTCTTTTTAATTTTTTATCTATCCATTCTTTATCAAGACTAATATTTTCTGTAATTCCTTGGTCCTTAATAAATTCAACAAATTTTTCCTTAGTATCATGATTTTCTGAAAACATTTCTTCAGATAATTCTATAATATCAATGTTATCTTCTTCTTTAAGTTTTCTTTTTATAGCACTTCTAACAGTCTCTGCTTTATCTGCATTTTCCGGAAAGGTATTTTGGGTGAATTTTTCAGCAGCCTTTACAAAATTTTTAGTGATGTCTCTTTTGTTATCAAAAGTTGTGCAACCTAAATAATCATTAATAAAGTAGTTTGTTCCATATTCCTGGTTTTCATTGTTATCAACTTGCGAATTTTTTGAATCCTTATTTTTTGTTGTTTTATCAATAACCATTAAATCAAAGCTATTCTCTTTTCTAATAGGTTTTAAAAAAGCACATTTTTGTATTCTTTGAGAACTACCTGGAAGACCTGTGAACTGAGGTACTATATCAATGCCTAATTTATTATCTACAAACTCAATAGTGTGTACATAATTCTTAATATAATCCATTTTGAATATACCTAAGATTGGTCCAAACTCTGTAGTAAAAGAAACTACAATTAAATCACAAGAGGGTATACTCCCTTTTGATCTCATTAAAATGAACATCCGTCTTGCTAGTTCCTTAGATACAACCAACAAATTATTCTCCCCATTTAAAAATTCCTGAGATAAATCCTTTACTATATTTTGCTCTTCATTAAAAACTCCATATTTTAAATCTTCATCTTTCAAACATTTTTGAATATGTTTAAGTAAAAAATTATACTTTTCTTCATCTAAATCTAAGGCATACTCATTCAAAATAGGTTCATCTGCATTATTGTCTAAAACATGAATAATAGCCTCATTTATATTAACTTCTTTTATGTACTCCAAGAAAAAACACCACCTTGTTATTTATATAGGCACATTAGACTGAATTAAGTTATTTATTCTAATGTGCCTAATTATTATACTATCTAAACTCAATTATAACAAACATCATTATTGTTCATACTTAGTAAACTATATTGAAATCTACAATTTTAATCAAATATTAATGTTACTTCATTTATATTATGATATAATCACAATTAATGAGAAACTTAACAGTCCATTTTTTATCTCACCAAATAGACACAAGGGCAGATAACAATTGTTATCTGCCCCAAAGAACTACAGGAGGAACATATATGAAAGAAATAGAAACTAGAATTATAGATATCGATATAGACGAAATTCGCAGAAAATTATCCAACTTAAATGCTCCAAAAGTAAAACAAGAAAATCAAATAAATAATATTTATGATTTCTCGGATAAAAGGCTAATAAACAGCAAAGGCTATGCAAGAATACGTACAATCCAAGATGAATTAACAAACTCTACAGTACACTACATCACCACTAAAAAACTTATAAGCCAAGAAAAGTATAAAATCATGGATGAACATGAAACAGAAATTAAAGATGAATTAGCAGCTAAAGGTATATTTGATTCCTTAGGTCTTATTCTTATACAATCCATTAAAAAATATAGGGAAAGCTATAAGTATAAAAATACCCTTATAGAAATAGACATAAATGAAAAGGAATTCTGTCCTTTTCCTTATATAGAGATTGAAAGCGCGGACGAAGATGAACTTGAAGAAGTTGTAAACTTACTAGGTTACTCTTTAGAGGATACTACTTCTAAAACAATTTATGAAATATTAAAGTCTAAAAAACTATTGAAGAAACTATAATGTTTGGATATGTTACTCCATGTAAAATGGAAATGAAGATAAAAGACTATGAAAAATTTAAAGCTTATTATTGTGGTCTATGTAACTCCATTAAACATAACTATGGCAACCTACCAAGACTTACTCTAAATTTTGATATGACTTTTTTGGCAATCCTTATAGATTCACTAGGCGATAACAAAAGCAACTTCACTGAATTTACCTGTGCAATTCATCCACTGAAAAAAAGAGTTATGATTAATAATAATAAAGCTTTAGATTACGCAGCTTTTTCTAATACTACTTTAGCTTATTATAAATTAATGGATGATGTACAAGATAATAAAACAATGAAAAGCAAAGTTTTCTCATTGTTTTTAAGGAATTATTTGTCAAAAAATAAAGTAGAATATAATGATGTAATGAAGTATACTAAGGAAAAGCTATTATTACTAAATACTCTAGAAACAAATCATGAGAATCTAACCATAGATGAGTTATCTCATGTTTTTGCTGACCTTACGGGCTTTATAGTATCATTTTATTATAAGGATGAGATTTTTAAAGAGGATTTATATTGGCTTGGATATAATTTAGGTAAATGGATATATATTATAGATGCTTATGATGATTTAGAAAAAGATATAGAAAATAATTCTTTTAATGCTATAAATGCATTATTTAATAGCGATAAATTGGATTACAAAAGTTTTTCGAAATGTATAAAGCCAAGAATTGATTATATATTAACTACTTGTGCCCAGCAGTGTTTAAAAAATTTAAATTCATTGCCACTAATAAAAAATGAGGATATATTATATAATATATTAGAACTGGGACTCATGGAAAAAATGGATAAGGTTTTTAATAGAAAATCGGATATTGATTATTTAAAAGGAGTGGAATATAAAGATGGCAAATCCCTATGAAGTACTTGGTGTACGCGAAGGCACCTCTAAAGAAGATATTAAAAAAGCATATAGAGAACAAGCAAAAAAATATCATCCTGATCAATATGGTGATAATCCCCTAAAAGATTTAGCAGAAGAAAAAATGCAGGAACTAAATGAAGCTTATGATTCACTTATGAAAAATACTGGTTCTTCCAATGGCTATCAATCTTCAAATAGTTATAATTCTTCAAACAATTATAATTCTAGCTCTACATCATATGATGACTATACTAATAGAGACATATATCAATCTATAAGAATGGATTTGAATAGTGGAAACATTTCTTCAGCAGAGAAGAAATTAGGTTCAATGAGTACAAAAACTGCTGAATGGAATTATTTGATGGGAATGGTTCACTTGAAAAAAAGTTGGCATGATAGTGCTTACAATTTTATTAGCAAAGCATGCTCTTTGGAGCCTAATAATATTGAATATAGACAAAGCTTTAATGCATTAAACACACAAAACTCAAATTATAGGGGTAACTATTATGGCAGACGAAATAAAGATTCTGATATGGGTAATATGTGCATTAACTTGTGGTGTGCAGACAGTCTTTGTGAATGTTTAGGCGGAGATCTTATTTCCTGTTGCTAAGCTTATTAATTTAGGAGATGATTTTTATGAAATCTAATAATATTGCTAAGGGCGGCATATTTGCAGCACTTAGTTTGATATTACTTTATCTTTCTTCTGTTTTACCTACAAATAGATTATTTATATTAGTCATAGCTTCCTGCATTATTCCGCTTTCTATTATACTTACTGGAATAAAAAATACTCTTATAGTATATAGTGCTGTTTCCATGCTTAGCTTATTTATTATACCTTCAAAACTTATAAGCATTGCCTATATATTAATTTTCGGCTCCTATGGATTTGTAAAATATTTTATAGAAAGATTAAGAAGTATGCCTATAGAGTTTGCTCTTAAGCTATTATACTTTAATATAAGTTCCGCTATAATTATATTTTTATATAAATTGCTATTATTAAAAATTCCCAATATAAATATATATTTACTAATATTTTTTATGGAGCTTAGCTTCCTAGTATACGATTATACCCTTACTATTTTTATTGCCTATGCAAATAAAAATCTTATTAAAAAATTCAGTTAAGAATAACTGGCTTTATTATTTGTTTTAATGTGACAAAATCATTTTCTTGACACAAAATTCTATTTAAATTATAATGGATAGTAATAAAGTCTAAATAAACTATATATAATAAATTGCTTTGATTAGGAGTAGTAGTATTTATAGCATTTAAAAGAGAGCTGCTGTTAGGGTCATAAAAGTAAATGTTTATGTGTCCCTTTGGTGTAAAGCAGTAATGCTATGATATGAACTTACCTAGGAGCTTACTTTTAAGTATGAGCTTACTTTTAAGTAAGAGTTTACATTTTAAGTAAAAGCAAGTACGGTTAAAACCGTTATATTTGTAAGTGAGGTGTAATGCCTAATTAGAGTGGTACCGCGGAATATTACTTTCGTCTCTTTGTTGAGATGGAGGTTTTTTTTTATTTTCTGCTTTAGATTACACGAGGAGGAATAATAATGGCAAAATACAATACAACTATCGATGAAAAATGGCAACAAAAATGGGAAGAAACTGATCTATACAAATTTGATGAGAATAAAATAGATAAAAAGCTATATGTACTTGAAATGTTCTCATATCCATCTGGAAGCCAACTACATGCTGGGCATTGGTTTAACTATGGTCCTGTAGATACTTGGGCTAGAATGAAGAAAATGCAGGGATATAATGTATTCCAACCAATGGGCTTCGATGCTTTTGGTCTACCTGCCGAAAACTACGCAATAAAAACAGGCGTACATCCAAAGGATTCTACAGATCAAAACATTAGTAACATGGAAAAGCAATTAAAAGCTATGGGAGCAATGTTTAATTGGGATCACGAAGTTGTAACCTGTCGTCCTGACTATTATAAATGGACTCAATGGTTATTCTTAAAACTTTTTGAAAAAGGCCTTGCTTACAGAAAAAAAGCACCTGTAAATTGGTGCCCTAGTTGCAGCACAGTACTTGCAAATGAACAAGTGTTAGATGGTGCCTGTGAAAGATGTGGAACTGAGGTTACTAAGAAGAATCTAACTCAATGGTTTTTAAAAATAACTGACTATGCTGATGAGCTACTAGAAAAGCTTGACACCTTGGATTGGCCTGAAAAAACTAAAGCAATGCAAAAACATTGGATAGGTAAATCTATTGGCGCTGAGGTTACTTTTAAAGTAGTTGATTCCTCAATAGACTTTAGTGTATTCACTACAAGAGCAGATACATTATTTGGTGTTTCCTATGTAGTTATAGCCCCTGAAAATGACCTTGTTGATTCTCTCACCACAAAGGAATATAAGGTTGCCGTTGAAGCTTATAGAGCTGAAGCTAATAAGCAATCTGATATAGAAAGACAATCTATATCCAGAGATAAAACAGGTGTATTTACTGGTTCCTATGCTATTAATCCTATTAACGGGAGAAAGGTTCCTGTTTGGATAGCTGATTATGTTTTAAACACTTATGGTACTGGTATTGTAATGGCTGTTCCCGCTCATGATGATAGGGACTTTGCCTTTGCTACTAAATACAATTTACCTATTGAAAGGGTAATTTCCGGTTTTAAAAGCGTAAATGATGATGAAGAAAACCTTCCTTATACTGAACATGGTAAAATGATAAATAGTGGTGAGTTTGATGGTTTATCTACGGTTGAGGGAATTGAAGCAGTAGTTAAAAAATTAGAAAGCATGAACTTAGGTTCAGGCAAAGTAAATTTTAGACTCCGTGATTGGTTAGTTTCAAGACAAAGATATTGGGGCGCTCCTATTCCAATAATTCACTGTGAAAAATGCGGAACTGTTCCTGTTCCTGAGGATCAACTTCCTGTAAAATTACCTTATAACGTTGAATTTGCACCAGACGGAGAATCACCTTTAGCTAAATGCAAAGAATTTATGGATGTACCTTGTCCAGTTTGCGGTGCTCCAGCTCATAGAGAAGCTGATACTCTAGATACCTTCGTTTGTTCTTCTTTCTACCAATTTAGATATGTAGATAACAAAAATGATGAAAAAGCTTTTGATTTGGATTTAGTAAACAAAATGCTCCCTGTTGATAAGTATGTAGGAGGACCTGAACATGCATGTGGACACCTACTATATTCAAGATTTATAACCAAAGCTCTTCGCGATATGGGATATTTAAACTTTGATGAACCCTTTTTATCCCTTACTCACCAAGGTTTAATTTTAGGAGAAGATGGATTGAAAATGAGTAAATCCAAAGGAAACACTATTTCCCCAGATCAATATATAAAAGAGTTTGGCTCAGATGTATTTAGAATGTACCTAATGTTTGGGTTTGGTTATACTGATGGCGGTGCTTGGAGTGATGATGGTATAAAAGCTATTGGAAGATTCGTTGATAGAATTGAAAGAGCAATGGATACGGGAATTGAGGAAATGTTAAAACAAAGCAATACAGCTGCTCCTATCCATGATGCAGAAAAAGAATTAAACTACTGGAGACATTTTGCAATAAAAGGTGTTACTGAAGATGCAGAAAAACTTCAATTTAATACTGCCATTGCACGACTTATGGAACTTACAAATGCCCTATCAAAATATGTTAATGAAGAAACAGTAAATAGTAATTTCTTAAAAGAAGTACTAGTGGATTACCTTTTACTTTTATCTCCCTTTGCTCCTCACTTTGCAGAAGAAAAGTGGGAAACCTTAGGTATGGATTACTCTATATTTAATCAAAGTTGGCCTATATATGATGCTAACGCTCTAATAAAAGACGAAATAGAGATAGCTATTCAGGTAAATGGTAAAATTAAATCTAGAATAACTATAGCTTCAGATTTAGATGAAGAAGGTATAAAAAATACCGCTCTTAAGGATGAAACATTAATTACCGCCTTAGAAGGCAAAACCATTAGAAAGGTTATTGTAATTAAAGGACGACTAGTTAATATAGTAGCTTCCTAAATTTTTGTTAGTCTCATAAAAATAAACAATTTACATTAGAAAATGAGAGTAGAAATTCACAGTTTAGAAATTCTACTCTCATTTTCTATTTTTTTTTAATTTCATATTATTAAACTCGATACACATCTAAGGTTTTTTGAGTTGTCTTAAGAAGGCTACTAAGTTCAAAAAGTTCTCCCTCTTCTAGTAGCTTATTTAATTGTTCTCTATATCTAGTTGCCTCCGTTAATTTTCCAAGGGAAGAAATCATGAGGATATTATTCATTATATCTGAAACCAAATTAGATTTAACCTCAAAGAGTTTTTGTGCATCTTTAATTTCGTCTTTAATTTCCAGCATCTGTTCATCTAACTGAAAAGCAGCATCCGCAGCATTTTTAAGCTTTTCTCTTATATATTCTGGTATATCATGCTTATATTTATAATTTAGAGAGTGTTCTACTGTAGCCCAAAAATTCATTGCCAAAGTTCTAATTTGAAATTCTGCAAGTATTTCCGTTTGACCATCAACTAAGTTCACAGGGTACTTTATAATCATGTGATAGCTTCTATATCCACTATCTTTTACATTTGCCACATAATCTTTTTCATAAACTATCTTCATATCACGTCTTTCACGGATTAAATTTACCACCTTATCAATGTCATCTACAAATTGACACATTACTCTTATACCTGCAATATCCTCCATTTCATATTCAATTCTCTCAAGAGGGATACTGAATTTATTAGCTTTTTCAAGAATACTAGATATTTCTTTAACCCTACCTGTAACAAACTCTACAGGTGAATAATCATTTTTGTGTCTATATTCTCTACGTATGCTTTTAAATTTTAATTTTAACTCTTCTACTGCTTGTTCATAAGGAATTAAGAATTTTTTCCACTCTCTTATTGCCATATAATCATTCCTTTACATAAGATTTTAATGCTAATCTAATATTATCAGTGGATCAAAGTCTAAGTAATCACAGGAAGTTACTATATACTCCACGCCCTCTATATTTCCTTCATATAGTCTATTTAAAGATGGCCCGTGCAAATGCCCATATATGACCTTTTCCACATTATATTCTTTTATTATACTTATGAGTTTAGTTTCCTCGAACTTATCATTAGTCGGTGGATAATGAAGCATGACAATAAATTTCTTATATCCACTCTTCACTGCCTCATCTAATGAGATCCGGAGCCTTATTAACTCTCTATTATATATTTTTTCATCATGCTCTGTAAATCTTGTAGCCCCTGGACAATTCCATCCCCTGGTTCCACATATGGCAAAATCTTTATAGTTAAAAAAGTTATTTTGAATAAAATTCATATCTTCATAAAGAGCATTCAGCTTTGTTATACTACTCCACCAATAGTCATGATTTCCTTTTATAAATATTTTTTTACCTGGAAGATTATGAATCCATTCCAAATCATCCATGCCCTCAGAAATATTCATAGACCATGAAATATCACCTGCAATTAGTACAGTATCCTCTGACGAAATTTTCGAAAGCCAATTTTCTTTTATTCTTTCATGATGGTTTTCCCATTTTTCCCCAAATATATCCATGGGTTTATCTGAATTTATAGCTAAATGAAGATCAGATATTGCCCACAACGCCATAATATACCTCCTCTAATTTATAGTTTTTTTATTTATCTATTAGTCTTTTTTAATTAATGAATCTATATCCATTACATAAGCAATAACCTTTGCTATAGCATCATATAATTCGAGGGGTATTTCGGACCCTATATCAATATTTGAAAGTAAATTAGCCAATTCCTCATTTTGAAATATGGCCACCTTACTCTCTTCAGCCTTCTGCATGATTTTGTCTGCAATATAACCCATACCTGCTGCCGTTACTATAGGCGCATCATATCCTTGCTCATATTTTATTGCAACAGCTCTGTTTACCTTTTTCATTTTAGCACCCCACATTAGTGTTAAAAGTTATAATCTTAAATATCTTACATAAGAAGCTTAAGAATACTAAATAGTGAGTTTTTCTAAATGCCTCAATATCATTATACCTTTATATTGATTGTATTAAAACTTCTATCATCAAAAAATTCTCCACAACTTGCTAATGTAAACTCACTTGTCTTATTATTAACTTTAATATTAACCTTATAACTTAAACTAGATAAATCCTTAATCAGCTGTTCTTTACTAACTTCTAAAACTTTCACATAAAACTTATTACAGTTTATATCAATATTCATATTATTATTACTAATTTTAATAAATGCATCCACAGTTCCCATATTTAGTGTTTTTATGCTGGTAGCAATCTGAACATTTTTACTATCAATCTTTTTACTTTTTTTTCTATCATCTTTAATGATTAATTTTAGATTATATTCATTTTCATTAACATTCATAGGCAAATCCAAATAA
>Ga0105047_10012916_pt1 | contig 13395 bp, 11 predicted proteins | sample MAT04_FD_78384 | JGI IMG/M metagenome (GOLD analysis project Ga0105047, IMG submission 78384) | Freshwater microbial communities from Lake Fryxell liftoff mats and glacier meltwater in Antarctica - MAT-04 (megahit assembly) | ecosystem: Environmental > Aquatic > Freshwater > Ice > Liftoff...
CAGCTCGCGGATTTCGCTGCGCATCTGCACCCGCAGCTTGGCGTCGAGGTTCGACAGCGGTTCATCGAACAGAAACACCTGCGGATTGCGCACGATGGCACGGCCCATCGCCACCCGCTGCCGCTGCCCGCCCGACAATTCGCGGGGATAGCGCGCCAGATAGGGCTGCAATCCCAGGATCTCTGCGGCCCGCGCCACCCGCGCGTCGATCTCGGTCCGGTTCATCCGCGCCATCCGCAGCGCAAATCCCATGTTGGCAGCAACCGTCTTGTGCGGATAAAGCGCGTAGTTCTGGAACACCATGGCGATGTCGCGCATGGCCGGCGGCAGGTTGTTCACCACCCGGTCCCCGATCGAGATGGTGCCCGAGGAAATCGCCTCGAGCCCGGCGATCATCCGCAGCAACGTCGATTTCCCGCAGCCTGACGGGCCCACCAGCACCACGAACTGCCCGTCGGGAATGTCGACGTTGACCCCGTGCACCACCTGCACGCCGCCATACGCCTTTTGCAGGTCGCGGATCTTGACTTCGGCCAACGCGCAGTCTCCCTGCCAGAAAATTATCCGCGGGACTTGCCCGCCCGCCCCGCAGTTTTCCCGGCGCGGTTCCCTGCCCGATCAAACTTTGGTAACGCAGGGCCAACCGGCTGTCCATCGCCCTTGCATGCTAACATGTTAGAGGATTGACAGAGGTTGCCAAGGCTGAGAATGTCATGGCATGTCCGGCGGTGTCCGGACCCGGACACCGGCGCACTTCGGCCATCAGACCCCGAAGGGGCAGCAGGCCGGCCCGGACCGGACCGCCGGTGACGGGCGGGCAAACCCCAGGGAGGTCATTCATGAAAGTAGAGCTTTACGAACACGCGGCGCGGGTCAGCCTGACGCGCCGCCGCCTGATGCAGGGTGCGGCCGGGGTCGGCGGTCTGGCCGCGATGGGCAGCCTGGCCCCGCGTCGCGCACTGGCCGAGGCGCATGGCAACGTCCGCGCCGAGATCCTGAAGATCCCCGGCGTGGGGGCCGGGTCGCCCACTGACGCCGACTGGCAGAAGGTCGGCGAGATATGTCTCGAGGCCACCAGGGCCAATGTCGCCGAGGGCGAATTTGCCGGGGTTGAATTGACCTTCATGGGGCTGAACAACCAGAACCTGCACAACTTCCTGTTCCGCGGCTTCCTGAAACCGTGGGAGGCCTATACCGGCGCCAAGATCAACTGGATCGACCTGGCGCAGGCGGATTACAACCCGCGCCTGCAGCAGTCCATCGCCACCGGCACCGTCGATTTCGACATCATCGAGATGGGCGCGCCGTTCGAGGGCGACACCGCCAGCAAGGGCCTTCTGGACGAGATGCCCGACTGGGTGAAAACCCAGATCGATGCAGAAGACCTTGTCGGCTATCTGAAGCCCCCGGTCGGCACCTGGGACGGCAAGACCTATCGCATCAACATCGACGGCGACTGCCACACCTTCGCGTACCGCAAGGATTATTTCGGCGAGGGCGGCATCGGCGGGGCAGAAGTGCCCAAGACCTGGCAAGAGGTGAACGCAGTGTCCAAGGCCGTGGTCGGTCAGACCGACCCGCTGACCGGTCAGGCAGCACACGGCTATCTTGATCCGCTCAAGGGCTGGGGTGGCTTCGGCTTCTACTTCATCGAGAACCGCGCTGCGGCCTATGCCAAGCATCCGGCGGACAAAGCCTGGCTGTTCGACGCCGACACGATGAAGCCGCGCGTCAACAACCCTGCCTGGGTGCAGGCCATCCAGGACGTGATGGACCTGATCGCCACCGACGGCGCCTATCCGGCCGACCAGATCAACGCCGACCCCGGCACCACCGCGTTCAGCCAGTTCCTGGCCGGCACGGGTTCGATGCTGATGTGGTGGGGCGATGTCGGATCATCGGCGCGCACGTCGGACGGCTCGGTCGTGGGCGACGTGGTGGGCTTTGGCACCAATCCGGGCTCCAACCGCGTCTACAACGCGGCCACCTCGGCCTGGGAAGAGACCTACAACGAGGCTCCCGTCATGGCCTATATCGGTTGGGGCATCTACGTCACCTCGCGCGTGTCGGGCGACGAGAAAAAGCGCAAGGCGGCATGGTCCGCGGCGGCGCATCTGGGCGGCAAGGATCTGTCGCTGTGGACTGCTGCCTACCCTTCGGGTTTCCAGCCCTACCGCAACTCGCATTTCGACTATGCGGAGTGGGAAGCCGCGGGCTATGACCGGGCCTACATCGAGGATTACCTCGGGTCGAACGCCGACAGCTACAACCACCCCAACGCGGCAATCGAACCCCGTATCCCAGGGATTTTCCAGTACTATTCCGTGGCCGAAGACGAACTGTCCAAGGGCTTTGCCGGAACCTACACATCGGCACAGGAAACCGCCGATGCCATCGCTGCCGCCTGGGAAAAGATCACCGACCAGATCGGTCGCGACAGCCAGATCGCGCTTTACAAGGCGTCGCTGGGCATGTGATCCGAAACCGGGGTCGGCGGGCACTCCGCCGGCCCCTGTTCTGCATGGGATGCGACCTTGAGCGCGGACGGCGACCTTTTGCACATCGTGACCGATGATGCCATCCCGGCGGGGCGCATGGCTTTTGGCCGGGCGATCATCTGGGGATCGGCGGTGCTGCTGGTGGTGGTGGCCGCGGTGCAGACGCTGAACGCGGTGGGCCGGATCGACCTTGGCCTGACCACCTGGCGGCCCACGCTTTACGCCTATGTGTTCTGGGCGATCTGTCTGTGCTGGGGGCAGGTGCTGACCCGGGGCGAACAGGGCAAGCGAACGCTGTTTGTGCTGCCGGCGGTGCTGTTCGTGCTGTCGCTGGCGATCCTGCCGCTGGTGTTCGGGCTTGGCATCGCGTTTTCCGACTGGAACCTGTCGTCGCCCACGGGCCGCAAGTTCAACGGCACCGACAACCTGGTGCAGATGTGGGCCGACCCGTTCTATTGGAACGCCATGCTGAACATGGTCTGGTATACCCTTGCGATTGTTGTGGAATATGCAATCGCCTTTGGCCTTGCCCTGTTGCTGAACGCCCAGATCAGAGCCCGCAAGTTCTTTCGCGTCGCCTTTCTGCTGCCGCTGATGCTGTCGCCGGTGGCGGTCAGCTGGATGATCGGCAAGTCGATGATGGAGGCGCGCTTTGGCCCCCTCGCGCGGCTAGCCCGGGCGCTTGGCTGGGATGATCCGTCGTTCTTCGGCACCCCCGAAATGGCGCGGTTCGTGATCATGGCGATGGATGCCTGGACCTTCATCCCTTTCATGATGATCATGATTCTGGCCGGGCTGCAGGCGATCCCCAAGGAACTGCAGGAGGCCGCCAAGGTTGACGGTGCCAATGGCTGGCGCGGCTTTTGGGAAGTGACGTTTCCCCTGATGCTGCCGGTGTCGATCACCGCCATCCTGATCCGGATCATCTTCAAGCTGAAACTGGCGGATGTGATCATCAACGTCACCGCAGGTGGGCCGGGGGGGGCCACCGACAGCGTGACGTCCTTCATCTTTCGCGAGTACCGCGACCGCTCCAACGTAGGCTATGGCACCATGCTGGCCATGGTCTATCTGGCGGTCATCATCGTGGCGATGACGCTGCTGATCAAACTCGCCGACCGATGGATGCGGCCAAGGTATTGAAATGACACAAGTGTTCCATGACAGCCCGCATGACCGCCCGGCTCGTATCGCGTGGTATGCCAGCCGGTTCGCGATTTACGGCCTTTTGATCCTCTGGGCGGTGATCTGCCTGTTCCCGATTTACTGGACGATCACCACCAGCTTCAAGATGGCGCCCGACGTGATGAAGGGCAACATGCTGCCCTGGTGGGACTACACGCCGAAATGGCTGGGATGGCGGTCGCTCGGCCTGTCGCCCGACACGATCTGGACCGAAAGCACGGTGCGGGCCGAGTTTCTGACCCGGTTCACCAACTCGCTGGTGATTTCGGTGTCTGCGTCGGTGCTGGCCGTGGTGCTGGGAAGTCTGGCGGCTTACGGGTTGTCGCGGTTTTCCTTCCGCTTCGGCTTTATGCGCAATTCCGACATCTCGTTCTTCTTTCTGTCGCAACTGATCCTGCCGCCGGTGGTGCTGGCCCTGCCTTTTCTCGTGCTGTACAAGTCGCTGGCGCTGCTCGACACCCGCGTCGGGCTGATCCTGCTGTATACCCTGACCGTGCTGCCCATCGTGATCTGGATCATGCGCGACCAGTTCGCGGGCATCCCGGTAGAGTTGGAAGAGGCGGCCCTGGTGGACGGCCTGTCGATCTGGGGGGCCTTCCTGACCATCGTGGTGCCCATCGCCCTGCCCGGCATGGTGGCCGCAATGATCCTGAGCCTCGTGCTGACATGGAACGAATATTTCTTTGCCGCCCTGCTGACCTCGACCCACGCCAACACCCTGCCGGTGATGGTCGCCAGCCAGACCGGCTCGCAGGGCATCAGTTGGTGGAGCATGGCTGCCCTGTCCTTTGCCGCTATCCTGCCGTTGATCGTGATCGGCGTGGTGCTGGAACGCTATATCATCAAGGGCATGGCGGCGGGGGCGGGCAAGTGACGGCCGCGTCTGAAAAGTTCTGTCGCAAGGACTCAATCCAGATCGTCCAGCGCCGCTGCAATGTCGCGGGTCTGCGCGTAAAGCCGGCGGAATAGCGGATAAAGCCGGTCATAGACCGGATGCGCGGCGGGTATGACGTCGCGCTCGGTCGGGTTCCAGCGAACGATGTCGTCCGGGGCCACTGCCCCCACCGCCTGCGCCGCAAGAAACGCGTTGCCAAAGGCCGCACCAAGCGTCACTGCGCACAGAGTCTGCGGCAGGCCGGTCAGATCCGAGGTCGCCTGCAGCCAGGGCTCGTTCCGGGTCCCCCCCCCGACCGCCAGCACCCGGCGCGGCGAGGCCCCGGCGGCGTGGTAGGTTTCGGTGATCGCGCGAGTTGCCATCGCAATCCCCTCCAGTGCCGCGCGATACAGATCGGCGCGGGTGTGCGTCAGGTTCAGCCCGAACCACGCCCCCTTGGCCTGCGGATCATGCAGCGGCGTGCGCTCGCCCGAGAAGTACGGCAGGCACAGCAGACCGCGCGCGCCGGGTGGCGAGGTCTGAGCCTCGGCGGCCAGAGCGGCGAAATCGGCATTGGTCAACTGGTTGCGAAACCAGTGGGTCAGGGTGCCCGACGTCGCCAGCCCCGCCATCGCTGCGTGCTGCCCCGGCACGAGCCACGGTGCCTGCCACAGCGCCGGGTCGGCCAGCCGCGCCGCCACCACCTGAATGACGAACACCGTCGAGCCATACATCAGCATCATGTCGCCGGGTGCGCGCACCCCCACGCTGACCGCTTCTGCCGCCGCATCAATCGTGCCGCAGGTCACCGGTGTGCCCACGGCCAGCCCGGTCTCTGCGGCCGCCCGGGCCGTAACGGCCCCGGCAATCTCGCCCGACCACAGCAGGCGCGGCAGCTGATCCGGGCGGCAGATGTCGGCCAGATCAAAGCACCAGTCCTGCGCGGCAAGATCATAAAGCGGGCTGAAATTGGCCGCCGTGTAGTGGTCGATGACCCGCGCGCCGGTCAGCCGGAAGGTCAGATAGCTGGTCGAGGTCATCACCAGCGCGGTCCGCGCCCAGATGTCGGGATGGTTGCGTCGCAGCCACAAGACCTTGGGACCCACCGATTGCGAAGTCAGCGCATTGCCGCACCGAGACAGGATCACGTCCGCCCCGATGGCCGCGGTCAGGTCTACAATTTCGGCCTGCGCGCGCGTGTCGACGCCGTAGAGCACCCCGTTCATCAACGGCACCCCGGCCGCATCCACCGGCAACATGCAGGGCCCGATGGCCGACGTGGCGACAGCGTCGATCGAGCGCGGATCAATCCCCGATTGCGCCAGCAGTGCCCGCGTGATGTGCACGAAATCGCCCCACCAATCGTCATCCGCCCGATGCTCGGCCCAGCCGGGGCGCGGAACGATCATCCGATGCGCCCGCGCCGCCTGCGCCACGATGCGGCCCTGACCATCGGTCAGAACGCCCTTGGATTCGAACGTGCCGATGTCCACACCCAGAAAATGCATGTCCTAGCCTTCCCGCGACAGCGAAAACCCCGGCCCGATCCGCGCCAGTGCCGCAAGGATCAGCCGGGTCAGCGCCGCAAGATCGGCCAGGTCGCAGCATTCCAGCGCCGAATGCGAATGCCGCATCGGAAAGCCCACATCCAGCGCCGCCACCCCCTGCCCCAGCAGTTGCACATACGACAGATCGGTCAGCACGCCGGTCTGCGCCGAGCGTTGCAACGGAATGGCCGCCGCTGCCGCCGCAGCTTCGAACAGCCCGACCAGCGCGGGATGCGGGATCACCCCGTTCAGCGTGCCCCGCCCGTGAAACGAATACAGACTGATCCCCGGCCCGCCGCCGAGGGCCATCTCGCCCCGGTCGGCCATGTCGGGGGTGTCGGTCGCCAGCATCAGGTCGATCTGGATCGCGATATCGGGCGACAGGGTCTGCGCCGCGACCACTGCCCCGCGCAGATTGAATTCTTCCTGCACCGACCATACCAGATGCAGCGTCGGGCCCGGCCTGCCCGCAACCAGAGCATGCGCCACCTCGATCAGGACGGCACAGCCCGCGCGGTCATCCACAGCGGTGCCCGCCAGCCTGTCGCCCGCCAGAACGACGACTTGCGGCCGCAGCACCACCGGCGTGCCGATCGCAACGCCCGCCGCCATGACCGCTGCCTTTGACCCATGCCCGGTGTCGATGCGCAGATCGGGCACCGGCAGCACACGGTACTTGTCGTCGGGCGGGGTCGCGTGATGCGCCTTGTTCTGGATGATGCCTGCGATATCGCCCAGCGGCGTGCACAAGATCACCGCCTGTGCGGCCAGCGCGCGTTCCGACACCCCGCCCAACCGCTCGACCCGGATCAGCCCGTCCGCCTCGATCTTGCGGACGACAAAGCCCAACTGGTCCATATGGGCGAACAGCATGACCGCAGGGGCATCAGGATTGCCGGGCAGACTGGCGATCAGATTGCCCAGCCGGTCGGTGCGGGTGGCCATGCCCGCCGGCAGGCGGGACCGGATCAGGGCGGCGACCCGCGCCTCGTGCCCCGACAGACCGGGCATCAGCATCAAATCGGTCAGATTGTCGCGCAGCCGGGTCATCCCCGCCCCCGCAGCGCCCGCACCCGGCCCATGAAATCCTGCGCCCGGTCGGGATCGACCGCATTCCAGGTCTGCCCGTCGACCTTCAGCGCCGATCCCACGATGCAGCCGTCCGCAACCGCCAGCACCTCGGCCACCGTGGCATGTTTCACGCCCGTGTTGGCCAGCACCGGCACGTCCGGCACCACCCGCTTGACCGCCGCAAGATCCGACAGCGCCGCTGCCTCGCCGGTGATCTGGCCCGACACCAGCACGGCATCCGGGATCGACGAGAACACCGCACTTCTGGCACGGTCGGGCAACGAGCGGCGGTCAAGACTGTCGGCGAATTCGGCACTGACATTGAACAGCATTGCCAGATCGGGCCGGTGCAGCCGATTGCGGTAGCGCAGCGCCGCTCCGGCATCGGGCGTCCACGGCCCCATGTCGCTGGCGTAGGTTCCGGTGAAAATCTCGCGCACAAAGGCCGCCCCGGTGGCCGCAGCAAGGGCCACGGTGCTGATCGGATCCCACAACACGTTGACACCGAACGGCACCGCGATCTCGGCCCGAAGCTGGCCGATCAGCATGGCCATGGTGGCGGTCGAGGCGATATCGACCTTGAATTCGTAGGGCCGGTCGTTTTCGTTGCCGAACATCACGGCATCGAACCCCGCCGCCTGCAGCGCCCGCAGATCGGCCCGCGCCGCTGCCAGCAGCGCCGGCACCCCGGCGTCCGCATCATACAGCGGCGACCCCGGCAGTGCCCCGAAATGCACCATCCCGATCACCGGCTTTGCCGCGCCGAACACCCGCTGAAAGTTGTGCATCATCCCCCCTTGGCAAGCCCGCCCCCACGGTGCAAGCCTGAACGCCGTACCAGCATGTTAGCCAACACGGAGTCGCCAATGCAACCGAAGACACGGGTCTGGGACCGGACCGGCAACGGCGGCATCGCCTTTACCGAGCATGGTTTCGGCACCGCCCCCCTGGGCAACCTCTATCGGGCGATCCCGGAAGCGGCGGCCGATGCGGTTCTGCAGGCGGCGTGGGACGCGGGTCTGCGCTACTTCGACACGGCGCCGTTATATGGTCTGGGGCTGTCGGAAACCCGGCTGAACCGCTTTCTGCGGGACAAGCCGCGCGACGAATATGTCGTGTCGACCAAGATCGGCCGCCTGTTGCGGGGGTGCGCGCCGGGCGAGGAGCGCGACTGCATCGGCAAGTTCTTTGACGTGCCGAACCGTCGCGAGGTCTACGATTACTCGTATGACGGGGTGATGCGCAGCCTGGAGTTTTCGTTGGAGCGGTTGGGGCTGGACCGGGTCGACATCCTGTTCGCGCATGACCTGGACGTGTTCAACCACAAATCGCAAACGGTGCTCGATGCACAGATCGCGGTCCTGATGAGTGGGGGGTATCGCGCCCTTGTTTCCTTGCGTGATCAGGGCGTTATCAAGGCTTTCGGTGCCGGCGTGAACGAATGGCAGCCCTGTGTGACGCTGGCCGAAAAGGGCGACTTCGACCTGTTCCTGCTCGCGGGGCGTTATACGCTGCTGGAGCAGACCGCGCTGGATGTCTTTCTGCCGCTGGCCGAGGCACGCGGGATCGGCGTGGTGATCGGCGGGCCTTACAACTCGGGCGTGCTGGCGACCGGGGCGCGGCCGGGAGCGTTCTACAACTATGATCCCGCACCCGATTGGGTGTTGCAGCGGGTGGCACGCATCGAGGCGGTCTGTGCGGCGCAGGGCGTACGGCTGGTCGATGCGGCGTTCCAGTTTCCGTTGCGCCATCCTGCCGTGGTGTCGGTGATCCCCGGCGGGCAGGGACTGGCCGAGATGGCCTCGAACGTGACGGCGGCTGAGGCCGAGGTTCCGGCGGCGCTGTGGGCGGCCTTGCATGCCGAGGGGCTGTTGCGGGCAGACGCGCCGACGTGACGCAGAAAGTGCGAAAAGTCCTGAACAGTTGAAAGATGTTATCGTGGCTTTTTCATCCGAGCACGCACCATGTCTGGCGTTATGGCGGCGCGGTCGGGGCCGTAGGCCGCCACATGAAGGGCGGCGGCGGCCTGCGCGAAATCTATCGCGGTTTCAAGAACCTCGCCGCTGTCCAGCCGTGCCGCCAGCGCACCGAGGAACGCGTCCCCCGCGCCGTGCGTCGAGACGGCAGGGATGCTGTGCGCCGGAAAGTGCCGCGATTGCCCCCGTTGGTGCAGGATCACCCCGCCGGACCCCAGGGTTTGCAGGATGACCGGCGGCCCAAGGGCAGCCAAGGCGGCAGGCGGCGGGTCAGGTTGGCCTGCAAGATCGGCGGCCTCGATGCGGTTGACAACCAGAATATCGACCATGTCCAGAAGGTTGAGAGACATTCTTCGCGCTGGCGCTGCGTTCAGGATCACCATGGACCCGGCGGTCCGGGCGCGGGTGGCGCAGGCGAGGTTGGCGTGCTCCGGGATCTCGTTTTGCAGCAGCGTGACGGTCGTTCCCTGCGGGATGGGATCTTCACCCAGGATCAACCGGTTGCTGCCCGAAACGATGACCGCGCCGTAAGCGCCGTCGTCGTCCAGAATTGCCACGCTCATTCCCGAAGCACCGGCCTGTCGGAGCACCCGGCCGATATCCACCCCGGCGGCGGTCAGATTGGCCAGCAGCCGGGTTGCAAAATCATCGCCCCCCACCGCCCCGGCCATTGCCACCCGCGCCCCCATCCGAGCGGCGGCCACGGCCTGATTGCCGCCTTTGCCGCCCAAGGCATAGCTGACCGATTGACCCACGACGGTTTCATCCGGGCGGGGCATGCGCGGGGCGGCTACGATCACGTCAAGATGGAGTGCGCCACAGACGTAGACACTCATGCCCCGGGCCCGCCATACAGCGCCCCGGCCACAAGACGCAGGCTGGTCACGGCATCCTGCGCTGCGATGGCGGCAGCAAGGCCCGCATGCCCTGCCAGCGAGGCCGCGATGGCGCGCAGCCGGTCTGCCATCAGGATGTTGGCCCCGGCCTCGGCGCAGGGGTCCAGACCACCATGATCGGGGAACGTGTCAAAGTAGATCACGCCGTCGTACGCCATCCGGGCCAGTTCGACAAACAGCTCGACCGTTTGCACCGGATGGACCGAGCCGACCATCAGGCCGTCATCACGCTTGCCATATCCGTCATTCAGATGCACGCCCATCAGGCGGCTGTGGCGGGCGATGAGGGCGGCGGTGTGGGCGGGCAACTCGTCGGCAAACAGCACATGGCAGAAATCCAGCGTCACCCCCAGATTGGACCGGTCGGCCATCCGGGTTGCCAGCAGGGTCGTGCCGATATCGGGCAGGAGGGAATAGGCGCGCGGGTCGCTGGGTTTGTATTCGATGGCAATATCGAGCGCGGGGTCGTGATCGCACACCTCGATCAGGGCGGCAACGGTATCGTCCCATACTCTCTTGTAATCGCACTGAAACGAGTAATCCATGCCATCCTGGCCCAGCCACAGGGTCATGGTCTTGCCCCCCATCGCAGCCAGCGCGTCAAGCCCGCGGCGCGTCAGGTCAAGGGCTGCCTGCCGCAGGCGGGGGTCCGGGTTGGTAAAGGCCCCCAGCCGGAACCCCGGCTCGGAATGATATCGCATGGCAAGCCCGTTCAGCGCCAGGCCGTTGCGCAGCAGGACATCCGCGAGTTCCCGGGGACTGGCCCCGTCGAAATGATCGGGAAAGTTCAGATCGGCCGCGTCCATCCCGGGCACCGTTGCGGCGCGGGCGATCAGATCGGCGGTCGTCGGGCGTCCGGGCAGCCCGACCCTGAACGCATTCAGCCGGGCGGCATAGCGCGGGCGGTTGGAGAGCGGGGGACGGTCCATTGCAGTCGGCTCCTTGGATCAGCGTGTCGCCGGTTTTGCGGCGTTGCACCGGTTCGCGCGGTCAGCCCGGAGCGAACAGTTCGGGGCGGGTGTCGATCAGCGGTTCAAGAAACGTCATCAACTGTCGCAAATGGTGCTGGGTGGCGGCGCGGGCCGCGGGCTGGTCGCGCGCCTCGATCGCCGCGAGGATGGCCTGATGTTCAAGATAGGTCGCCTGCACCCGGCCCGGCGCGGGCAGGATCAGTTGGCGCGCCCGGTTGACATGCACCCAGGACGTTTCGGCCAGCGCGGCCAGACGGCGAAAGCCGGTGAAGGACAGGATCAGTTCGTGCATCTGGGCATCGGTCTGGTAGAACCCGGCGAAATCGCCGTCGTCCAGCAACGTCTGTTGCAGACGCAGGTTGCGGCGCAGGGCGATCACTTGCGCCTCGGTCACCTGGGCCGCCACCATCTCGACCGCTGCAAGTTCCAGCGCCTCGCGCAAGAAGGCACCCTCGCGAATCTCGGCCATCGAAAAGCGGGCAACAAAGGTACCGGCCTGCGGCACGACATCGACCAGACCCTCGCCCGCCAGACGCGCCAGCGCCTCGGACACCGGCGAGCGCGACACCCCGAGGGCATCGCAGACCTCGGCCTTTCGCAGAATTTCACCCGGTCGGAATACCAGCGTCAGGATACCGTCCTTGAGCGACAGATAGGCGCGGTTGGCCAGTGAGCCTGCAAAGGCATCAAGCGGTCGCAGGTTGTGGGGTTTTACCGCTTGCAGGGGGGTGTCCTTCCCGGTAGCATACTAACATGTTAGCTGCGGCAAGGCCCGTGTCAAGCGATCCTGCGGGGTCGGCGCGGACCGGCCCGGCAACCCGGAGTTTGCGATGACCGCCGCCACGATTCGTCTGCATGCCACCGATAATGTGATCATTGCGTTGCAGGATCTGGCGGCGGGGACCGCGGTGGAGGGGGTGACGCTGGTCGATCCGGTGCCGCGCGGGCACAAGATCGCGGTGCGCCCGATTGCGGCGGCGGCGGCCGTTCTGCGCTATGGCCAGACCATCGGGGCCGCGTCGTGCGCGATCGCTGCGGGCAGCCATGTGCACGGCCACAATCTGGGGATGGGTGCCCATGACACCGACTATGCCTTCGCGACCGACCTGCGGCCGCCTGCCCTGCCCAACGCCCTGCGGAGCTTTCAGGGATTTCACCGGGCGGACGGCAGCGTGGGAACCCGGAATTATCTGGGGATCCTGACCTCGGTGAATTGTTCCGGCTCGGTCGCACGGTTCATTGCCGAAGCGGCAGAAAAGCAGGGCCTGCTCGACGCATTTCCCAATGTCGATGGCGTGGTGCCGATCGTGCATGGCACGGGCTGCGGCATGTCGGGGCGGGACGAAGGGTATGACACCCTGTTCCGCACGTTGCAGGGCTATGCGCGCAACCCGAATTTTGCCGGGATCCTGCTGGTGGGGTTGGGGTGCGAAGTGATGCAGGTGCCCGATCTGATCGGGGCGGGGCGGATGCGGGCGGACGGGAATTTCCGCTACATGACCATCCAGGCAACCGGCGGCACCCGGCGGACGATCGACCGGGGGCTTTCGGTGCTGGCCGAAATGGCAGCAGTGGCAGATGCAGGGCATCGCGCCCCGGCCGGGCTGCAGCATCTGATGGTCGGGCTGCAGTGCGGCGGTTCGGACGGCTATTCGGGCATCACCGCCAATCCGGCGCTCGGCGCGGCGTCGGACTTGCTGGTGGCACATGGCGGCACCACGATCCTGTCCGAGACGCCCGAGATTTACGGGGCCGAAGGTCTGCTGACACGCCGCGCGGTCAGCCGCGAGGTCGGGCAGAAGATCATCGAGCGGATCGCCTGGTGGCAGGATTACACCGCGCGGTGGGGCGGCGAGATGGACAACAATCCCAGCCCCGGCAACAAGAAGGGCGGCTTGACCACCATTCTGGAAAAATCGCTCGGCGCGGTGGCCAAGGGCGGGACGGCACCCCTGACCGAAGTCTACCGCTTTGCCGAGCGGGTAGAGGCGCGGGGTTTTGTCTATATGGACACCCCCGGCTATGATCCCTGTTCGGTCACCGGGCAGATCGCGGGCGGGGCCAATCTGATTGCCTTTACCACCGGTCGCGGATCGGTGTCGGGCTACAAGCCGACGCCGTGTCTCAAGCTCGCCACCAACACCGAGATGTACACCCGGATGGCCGAGGACATGGACATCAACTGTGGCGACATGATTACCGAAGGGGTGTCGCTGGAGGCAAAGGCCGCCGAGATCTTCGAGCATTTTCTGCGGGTGGCCTCGGGCGAGCAGACCAAAAGCGAGGCTTTGGGCTTTGGCGGGGCAGAGTTCGTGCCGTGGGCGATGGGCGCAGTGATGTAGGATCGCGGCACATCTTGGTCCGGGTGCGGGGCAAC
>Ga0105047_10012917_pt1 | contig 13395 bp, 7 predicted proteins | sample MAT04_FD_78384 | JGI IMG/M metagenome (GOLD analysis project Ga0105047, IMG submission 78384) | Freshwater microbial communities from Lake Fryxell liftoff mats and glacier meltwater in Antarctica - MAT-04 (megahit assembly) | ecosystem: Environmental > Aquatic > Freshwater > Ice > Liftoff...
CATCAGCGCATCGACGGTGCGGAACCACCTCAAGTCGATCTTCGCGAAGGTCGGCGTGCACTCGCAGGGCGAGCTCCTCGAGAAGCTCACGCGGCGCGGCTGATCACACGACGGTCTTCGACCACGGGGCGGCGCGGACGATGCGCTCGCCGTGCGTACGCATCTTCGTGTCGAGAGCGTTCCTCGCGGCGAGGCGCATCGAATTCGCGAAGGCCGTGCTCGTCGGAAAGCGCGCCTCCGGGCGCTTCGCCAGCGCGATCGCGAGCAACAGCTCCACGTCGCGCGGGATCGAGGCCGCGATCTCGCGCGGCCTCACGGGCTGCGCGTAGACGACCTGGTAGAGGAGCTGCGGCGTTCCGGTTCCGGTGAACGGCCGACGCCCGGTGAGCGTCCGGTACGTGACGGCGCCCAGCCCGAAGATGCCGGACCGCGCGTCGACCTTCCCGCCCTGCGCCTGCTCAGGCGACATGTACCCAGGGGTTCCGACCACCTGGTCCTCCGTCATCGTCGACTCGCGCAGCTTCGAGACGCCGTAGTTCTTCCAGCAGGGCGGCAGCCCCACGGAGAGGAAGAGGTTCGCGGGCTTCAGATCGCGATGCACGACGCCGGCCGCATGCAGGACCTCGAGGCCACGAGCGACCTCCTCGACGAGCGTGACGACCTCGGCGCGCGAACGCGCCGTGCCACCTCGGCCTCGCGGAGGAAACGGCTCACGAGCTCCGGCTCCTCGAGCTTGCCGATGTGGAGCAGCTTCACGGCGGCTCGGTCACCGCTGCCCACGATGCGTGCAGAATACACTTCACCCGTCGCGCCTCGGCCGACGATGTGCTCGAGCGTGAAGCGGCCCGCGACCGTTCCGGTGCAGCGACCGCTCTTGCCGGAGCCGGCGCGGATCGCGGCGTCGAGGTTCTCCTTCGCCTCCTCGAGCTGCGCCTCCCGGGTTCGCGCCAGGCGCACGGCGGCATTGGAGCGCTCGATCGCCTCGAGCGTGGCGCGGCGGCTGAGCCGCGCTTGCCAGAGCTGCATGAGCATCGTCGCCGTCACCATGCCGAGCATCGCGATGCGTGCCGCCCGCGGGATGTCCTTCGGCACGAAGAGCCCGAGATCGGGAATCACGCCGAACGTGATGAGCAGCGCCGACGCCATGTACTGGAGCGCCACGGCGATGGAGAGCGGCCATCTTCGAGTCCTCGGCGAGGCCGAAGAACGAGAGACCCATCACCGCGTGCGACCAGCGCGCATGGTCGCGCGAACGCCACCACACCCACATCGCGACGGCACCGAGGATCGCCTGCGCGGCCGCCATCGCGACGCGCAGCTTCGGATGACCTGCGTAGCCGAGCTGCCCCACGAGGCCGACCGCGCACAGGATCGCGACGACGCGGCCGAAGCCCGCGGCGCGCGTCGCCTCCTCGCCGTGCATCGCGGCGAGGGTCGACTCCGCGACCGTCGCGCCAGTTCGCGCTTCGGAGCCGGAAGGGAGCGCAGACGACGAGCGGAGCGAGCGCCGTCGGCGGAGTGGCGATCGACGTTCCGCCCGCCTGCTCCTCGCCTGCCCTCGACGCAAGCGCAGGCGCGACTGGATCCATCCGCTCGGTGGCGTCCCCTTCGCTCACTCCGACATGGGAGCGCGACAGCGCGCTACCGAACGCCTTCATCACAACGGCGAGGCCGTTCCCTTGGGCGGGGCGGCTGCCGCCATCTGCGAGTTGAGCTTCGCCATCTCCGCGAGCACCGGCGGCGGGACCTTCGGGTCGGGGACCGCGTTCTTGATGGGCGCGACCGAGCCGAGGTACGCGTGGATCGCGGAGAGGTCCGATTCGGATGCATTCTGCATGTTCATCCACGGCATCGGCGGCAGGATTGCCCGACCGTCCGTCGCGCCGCGATGCTTGCCCGTGCGCATCGCCTAAGCGAACAGGCGCTCGGCGATCTGCACGGCGTTCAGCGCGGCGCCCTTGCGCAGGTTGTCGGCGACGACGAACATGTCGATCGCGCCCGGCACCGCGAGGTCGTTGCGGATGCGGCCGACGAAGACGTGATCGGTTCCGGTCGCGTGGGCGGGCTGCGGGTGCTTGCCGGGCGCGTACGCCTCCTCCATGAGCACGACGCCCTCGGCGTTGCGGAGGAGGCTCTTCGCTTCGTCGGCGTTCATCGGGCGATGGAACTGGACGTGGACGGCCTCGGAGTGTCCGTTGACGACGGGGATGCGCACGGTCGTCGGCGAGACGCCGATGGAGTCGTCGCCCATGATCTTCCGCGTCTCGTGGACCATCTTCCACTCCTCTTCGGAGTAGTCACCCTCGCCCGCCTTCCAGTCGCAGAGCACGTTGAACGCGATCTGGCCGGGGAACACCGCATGCGTGACGGCGGTGCCGGCGAGCACGGAGCGCGACTGCTGCAGGAGGTCCTCGACCGCCTCGTGTCCCTTGCCGCTCGTCGCCTGGTAGGTCGACACGATGATCAGCTTGATGCGCGCCGCGTCGTGGAGCGGCTTCAGCGCGACGACCATCTGGATCGTGGAGCAGTTCGGATTCGCGATGATGCCCTTCGGACGATTCTTCGCCGCGGCCATGTTGACCTCGGGCACGACGAGCGGGACGTCGGGGTCCATGCGCCACGCGCTCGAGTTGTCGATCACGACGGCGCCCGACTTCGCGGCGATCGGCCCGTACTCGCGCGACACGCTCGCGCCGGCGCTGAAGAGCGCGATGTCGACGCCTTCGAACGACTTCGGACCGAGCTCCTCGATCGTCACCTCGCCGCCCTTCCACGGGAGCTTCTTGCCCACGCTTCGCTTGCTCGCGAGCGGGACGAGGCGGGAGATCGGAAACTTCCGGTGCTCGAGGATCTTCAGCATCTCGCGGCCGACGGCGCCGGTGGCACCTGCGACAGCCACGACGAAGGACTTCGGGTTCGACATGACCACCGGAATTAGCCCGGTTCGGCCGGTCTCGCGAGTTCCCTCACGTGTCCGCTGAGACTGGAATCATCCGACAGTCGCCTGGATCGTCCGTCCATCACCGATCGCGACAGGTCCATTCATGATCCCCGACGCGTCTCAAGCCAGGCCATCGCTCGACTGGGGGAAATGGGCACCGGAGGACTCTTCCCCACATGAGCACACACTGGAATCATCTGGCATACAGAGTGCACATAGGAACCTCATGCGGTCCCTCCTCTCTCTCTCCCTCCTCGCTCTCGTGGTCGGCCCCCTCGGTGTGGCCTGCTCGGTTGCCTCCGAGGACGACACGGAGGTCGCCGACTCCGCCCTCAGCGACAAGGACCTCGCGACCAAGGCCCTCGCCATCCTCGGCGCCAAGGTCCCGAACGCCCAGCAGCAGTGCAACCGCTGCCACGACGTGAACACGGCGACGCTCACCAAGTGGGCCGCCGACTACAAGACGACCATCGCGTTCCTCTCCGACGAGTCGAAGTCCAAGGACGAGCGAATCAACTACCTGCGCCGTGACCCGGCAGACCCGACGTCGACGTTCGCGCCCGCGAAGCTCGGCTTCCTCACGGCGGGCTCGCACTTCGGCGACGCCGCCACCGTCGACAAGACGCGCACGCCGGCCACGTACGCGCAGTCGCAGATCCTCACGAAGCTCTTCGAGGGCAAGGACGACGAGTTCGCCAAGTTCCGCGCGAACACGCTCATGCCGATCGAGCCCGAGTACGATCGCCTCAGCTCCAGCGAGTACAACGCGATCGCCACGTGGCTCGACAAGGGCATGCCGAAGCTCAAGACCCTCCTCAAGGAGGAGGCTCGCCCCACGACCTGCACCGACGACTTCACCCAGCTGAAGGCGCACGCGAGCGAGATCAAGTCGAAGAGCTGGGCGTCGGTGAACAAGGAGAACCGCGTCCCGATGTTCGCGTGCGACGCCGCCGCGAAGCCGCTCGACTGCTTCAAGCAGACGTTCGAGGGCAAGGAGATCTTCGCCGACTCGAAGTCGAAGGACTACGGCGCCGGCTGGGCGCAGGACGGCTCCACGGTCCGCGTCCTCCGCGAGCTCGCCTACAAGACGTTCTACTGGACCCGCACCTCGGCCGACGGTCGCTTCGTCGCCAACGGCATGTCGGGCGGCGGCACGGACGGCGCCGTCATCGCCGACCTCGGCGCAGCACTCACCGCGGGCGGCCCCAAGACGCGCGACATCGCGGCATCCGCCAAGTACGACCCCGACTTCTGGCCCGACAACAAGGGCTTCATGTTCCAGGGCACCTCGAACGGCGGCGTGTTCTGCGCGCAGAGCCTCCTCACGAACCCCTCGACGACGCGCATCAGCTTCAACGAGCCCCAGTGCTCGAAGCTCGACACGATCGGCCTCTACCAGACCGTCGGCCAGCGCATCGGCGACAACTCGGTCGCCGACCACTTCGTCGTCAACGGCAAGTTCGCGAGCGACAACCCCGGCCAGACCGCCAGCGACCACGACCTCTCGCCGACGTTCGGCCCTGATGCGAAGGCGATCATCCGCGTGATGTTCGCGCTCGGCAACGACGCCGAGTCCGGCTACCAGGTCAAGCAGTCGGTCGAGCTGAACACGCCCTTCGAGGGCGACATCATGATGTCCCGCTCCTCGACGCTCCTCGGGGCGCGCGTCGCCGGCGAGCACGGCCAGCTCGGCTACCAGGTCCGTCAGGTCACCGGCACCTTCGCGGGCGACGGCTACCGCTTCACGCTGAAGCCCATCGGCCGCATCTGCATGGACGGCAACAAGGCGAACTTCTCGTTCGACGAGCGCTTCCTCGTCACGCACCACTACCTGACGCGCGCGGACTTCGCCTCGGACGCCGAGTTCGCGAAGTACAAGGAGAAGGGCGGCGCGGACATCTACATCACCGACTTCGTCACCGGCAAGAAGCAGCGCATCACCCACATGAACCCCGGGCAGTTCGCGCTTTTCCCCCACTTCCGGTCCGACGGCTGGCTGTACTTCATGGTGCGCGACGCCAGCGGCGCGACGAAAAAGGAATTCATCGCTGCATCCGACTGGGCGATCCGTCAAACTGAGGCCACGCCGACGCCATGATCAACGTGTCCCCCAAGCTGCTCGGCATCTCCCTCGCCCTCTCGGTCGCAGCCGCCGCCGGCTGCAGCGCGAGCGCCACCGACGACACCGAAGGCGCCCAGGCTCAGGAGGGTGAGCTCCGCCCCCTCGAGCGCAAGGCGATCGGCAAGGCCGTCGACTACCCCGCCGACAAGGCGATGCGCGCGAGCTTCGAGACGCTCGAGAGCTCGCAGAAGGCTCGTCGCGCTGCCGCATGGAAGGCCGTCGGCCGCGCGCTCACGCCGGTCAAGGTCGCCAACTCGACCCTGAAGAGCGGCGCCAAGCCCGCGACCGTCCCGATGTTTCGCACGTGGTACGGCAAGGACGACTTCGAGCGGATGTTCGGCAAGATGTACGCGGACCGCACCGCGGAGGACCGCAAGGCTCGCCGTCCGTTCACCGCCACCGACGCGAAGCGCGCCTTCGATTGGAACGCGACCTCGCTCGGCGCCTCGAGCGACAAGGACTACTTCGAGCGCATCCTCCAGGTGAAGGACGACACCTCGGTGCAGGGCCTCGGCGGCAACCACCGCGTCGTCTACAGCCCCAGCATCCTCTCGCACCTCATGGGCGAGTACGGCTCGCTCTTCGACTGCCTGCCCAAGCTCGACGCGAACGCGATCAAGCCCGAGACGGAGCCCGTCTCGAAGACGAACTTCGCTCCCTGCTTCTCGCAGGAGTTCCCGGTCGACGCCGCGCTCGTGAAGATGTCGTGGTACCGCGCGAACTTCGGCACCGAGCACCTCCCGCTGCCGACCTACGCGACGGACGCGAAGACGATCGCCGCGAAGATGGCGGGCACGAGCGACCAGGGCGGCTGGGGCAAGGGCGTCGGCCAGGCCGACCCCGCGGAGGACGCGATCTACACGGTCGCCATGGCCGACGGCACCAAGTTCCGGATGCCCGCGATGCACCTCGTGACGAAGGAGCTCCGCGAGTGGCTCTGGATCACGATCTGGTGGTCCGACAAGCCAAACGAGGACTTCGGCGCCGATCGCCCTAGCGAAATCACGAACCTCGACGGTCCGTGGAAGAACTACAAGATGAACGTCTCGGTCTCGTACGAGGAGAAGGACCCGGACCCGCGTGGCGGCTTCGACGGTTCGCTCGGCGACGCGATCGAGGCGGCATACGCCGGCGTCGACAAGCCCTCGTGGGTCTCGAACCCGTACCTCGAGAAGGGCGCGACGAACGCGCAGTCGAACTGCATCGGCTGCCACCAGCACGCGGGCACGAACGAGAACAGCGAGAGCATCCTGTTCGCCCCCGACAAGTTTCCGCAGGCCTCACGCACGCGCATCCGCAAGAACTTCCCGGCCGACTACCTCTGGGCCGTGACGTCCGCGCCCGAGCGCCTCGCCGGTGTGATCGACGATCAGGTCAAGCACTACGACCAAGTGGATAGGCCGTAAACTCCGGCGAACGGCGCTGCGCGCCGCGGACACGCCTGAGTTTCAGGGCCGCCAAGGAATAAGGCGAGCGCGTGTTAGCCTTTACTTAGGGCATGCGCGCGCTACGGGTCGTTCCTCTTCCGGCGGTGATCGCAGCAGCGATCGCGGCGATGCCCGTGGCGTGTGGCTCGGGTGCGCCCGCGCGCTCGGCGGACGCCAGCGCGTTTCGCGGCGTGGGTGTCGTCGCGAGCGCGGACCCGACGGTGCAGCACGCGCGCCTCTTCCCCGAGGTCGTCGACGACACGCAGGGCTACGGCAACGAGCCTGGCGGCGGCCTGCGCGCGATCACCGCGGGGCTTCGTGTCGTCACCGCGCGTGACGGCTCGATCTCGATCGCCGAGGAACGGCTGCCCCAGGCGCCGCAGCTCACGACGGCGCTGCCCGAGCGTCTCGGCGGCGGCTTCCTCTTCGTGCTCGGCACGACGGTGTGGCGCGCGGATCACTGGCTCGAGACCGCGCGGCCCATCTTCGCCTCGTTCCAGAGCATCCAGGCGATCGTCCCCGGGCTCGACCGCGTCTACATCCGCGCGCAGAACGCCTACCTCGCGATCGACGGCAAGACCGGCGCCGTGCTCGACCTCGGGCCCTGGCCAGCGAGCCCGTTCGTCTCGGGGTTCGCGGCCGCCGACGGCTGGCGGGCCGCTGCCATCACGGATCTCCGCGGCGGCGTCGCGACCTACGACGCCGGCGCGACCTGGCGTGCGCTCGATCTGCCGATGGAGCCGAGGCAGGTGCTCGTCAGCGGCGACTCGCTCGCGGTCGGCGGCATCGAGAACGGCAAGAGCGAGGCCTGGTTCGAGGTCCGCGCCGACGGGACGATCGCGCGCCTCTCCGGCGCGCCGCGCGAGGCGAAGGGCAAGCTGCTCTCCACGCCGACGCCCACGAGGCCGTATTACCCCGGCGGCTATCCGGGCGGCGGCGGCGTGATCGTCCCCATGCCGTTCCCGGTCGCTCCCGGGGCGACGGCCGTGCCGTCGGCGCGACCGACCGCGACGGCGGTCGCGGCCGCAGAGGGCTCACGCGAAGAATCCGTGCAGGATGCAGGTACTCGAATCTTCGGCAAGCGACCGCTCGTGGCCGCGATCGAGGACGGCTGGCCACTGACCGACGGCACCGCGGTCGTCGCACGCGACGGTGCGCTCGCGCGCGTGCGCCTCTCCGACGGCGCGCTCACGGAGATGGTGCAGGGTGCGTTCCCGCTCAAGCCTGCGCGCTGTCATCCGGTGTCGCTCACGCGGGCGAACGCCGTCGGCGCCTTCGGTTTCGTCTGCGGCGAGCCGCGCGGCGCTTCCGCGATCTACGCGTACGACCCGTTGCGCGGCCGGCTCAACGAGCTCAAGCGCTTCGATCGACCGCGTGTCGTCACCTCCTCGGGCAACGGAGCGCTCGCGGTGCGCGGCCCCTGCGCCGAGGACGGCGACCCGAGCGCAACACCGCGCGAGCCCGTGCGCATCGAGCCCAGGCTGGATGGTGGCGCCGACGACGGAGGGGTCGGCGAGGGCAAGAGCGACGCCGGCAAGAACGATCGCGCCGCGCGAGCCGAGCGAGCCGAGCGAGAGAGGGCCGAGCGAGAGGCCGCGGCGAAGGCCGAGCGAGAGGCCGCGGCGAAGGCCGCGACGCCGGAGGTCCACCCCTACTGCGTGCTCGGCCACGACAACGCGTGGCGCGAGGTGCACGTCCGTGGCGACGTGGGAGGCGAGCGAGTCATCGTCCTCGCCGACGGCAAGCTCGCCGTCGTGTCACCGCCGCAAGGCCAGACGGGGCCGGCGCGCCTCACGCTCCTCGACAAGGGGCGCGCGACCACGCTGCCGATCGTGTTCCCCAGCGTCACCGCGGACATCGCTCGCGTGCTGCGCCTCGGCGTGTGGCTCGACGGCTTCGAGGAGCGCAAGCCCGGCGTCGTCGGCGGATGGATCGAGGCGGGCGGCGCGATGCTCGGCGTCGAGATCGCGCTCGACGGCAAGGCGACCGCCGGCCAGTTCGTCCGCGACGCGGGCATGCCCTTCGTGTCGGGCCGCTACGGCTTCGGCTGGACGCCTTCGCGCCGCGGCTTCGAGACCACCGACGGCGGCATGACGTGGAAGAGCCTCGAGCTCCCCGAGCCGCTCGTCCCGCTCGGCAAGGTCGAGCGTCGCGCGTGCGGGCCGATCGGCTGCCTCGCGGCCGGGTGGCTGCGCGTCGGATGGGGCGAGACGAAGAAGCCGCCGGTTCCTCCGGCACCGCCGCCTCATCGCGCCGCGACGAGCGTCTCTCCTCCTCAGCTCGTCCTCGCATGTGAGCCGACTCTCCCGACGATGCCGACGCCGCCCGCGCCGAAGCCGAAGGCCCCGGTGGTGACACCGCAGGCCTCGGGCTCGCTCCGGCGAACGTTCGGCGGCCCGCCTGTCCTCGCCTCGACGGGTGCAGCCGGAGTCACCGACCTGCCCGCGTTCTTCGCGCAGCCCGGGCCGCCGCTCCGCGAGTCGGAGCGCGGAATGCCGTTCGAGGTGCCCGAGCTCCTCGAGCGGAGCTCACCGCGCCTCGGCGGCCTCGCGCGCGCCTACGCGTGGGGCCCGAAGGGCGGTGACTGGGACACGCAGGGCAAGTGGCAGGTGAAGTGGCTGTCGCCGTTCGCCGGTTGGAACGAGGCGCACGCCTCCGTGCCCACGATCCCTCCGCAGATCTTGCTCGATTTCACGAAGCAGTCGTCGGCGTACGGCAGCTACTACCAGGCGTACTCGAGCTTCTTCTCGATCGCGGCTGGCGATGACCCGTCGCATGCGATGCTCGTCGTCCGTCGCTCGACGCGCACGGACATGACGCCCATCGAGCTCGAGGCCGATCGCGCTCCCGTCGAGATCCATCGCGCCGACGGCGAGCCCTTCGTCGAGATCGACGCCGTCACGCGTGCCGCGGGTCGCTGGTTCATCGCCACGCCTCCTCCGGCTGGAGTGAGCTCTCCGGTCACGACGATCTGGCAGGTCGACGGCGCGGTCGCACGGGAGCTCGTGCACGTCACGCGTGCGGCGGTCGACTCGGGGCGACCGACGGGCGCGCGGCTCGCACGTCGCTCCGACGGGCGCGCGATCGGTCTCGTCGTCGACGGGCAACCGACCGCCGAGCGCTCGACCGCGACGCGCTGGGTGCTTCCGATCGATCTCGAGACCGGACAGCTCGGTGAGCCCGAGTCCCTCGGCTACACGGATCTCGCCGGCCGAACGCTCGAGGCCTGCACCGACGACGTCGTCGGCTGGGGGTTCGACACGACGCTCCCGGGCACGGCGCGCATTCGTCTTCCGCAGGGCGCCGGCTCGATGCACGCGCTCTACGTTCGCGTGAGGCTCACGACGACGCGCGCGTGCGTCGAGCGCGTCGCCGGCATGTACGACGGTCAGTCCGCGGATCGCGCCGCGCAGCTCACGCGCGGCGGGGCGCGTCCCGCCGGGGCGCCGCCGCTGAAGCCCGGCGAGCTCATCGCGACCGCGTTCGCCGCGCAGGGTCGCTACGCGCTTCGTTGCACGCTCACGAAATAGAGTCCGGAGGGCCCGAGGGCCCGGTGCAGCGGCTCATGTGCGTCTCGGCATCATCCGCTAAGCGTCCGCCAGAGGTCGTTCAGATCCGTATTTTTGGCTTTCAGAAATGAACGAACCGGCCGCCCCCGTTGCCGGAGTTCCCCCACTATTGCGGCGTTTTTATACTGGTACGCAACCTGCTTAGACGGGCTTCGCCTGCGCGGAGTGTGGCTGCCCCCCCGGCCCCTTCGCGTGGGTTTTTCCTATTTTGCGCCCCCTTCCTGGCCACTTTGGGCCAGGCGTGGCCCGAGGCGCCGTGGCTGACCTCGATCGAGGCTATCCTCGCGCGCCGTGAAGTCCTCCCGTCGCTCGCTCCCTTACGCCACGCGCCTCGCTCACGCGTCCGCGCTGCTCGCCGTCACGCTCGCCGCTTCGTGCTCGGACACGCCCCTCGCGGTGTCCGTGGTCGACAGCCCGAAGGTGAGGCCCGGAGAGATCTGCGATCCGACCGACCGCCAGGAGATTCGCCTCACGTTCGATCCGCCGAGCGTGGTCGTCGCGCCGGGCGAGCAGCGCCCCGTACGCCTCACCGTAGAGCCCGACGTGTGCGAGCCGAACAGCGCGACGTTCACGACGGACCTCGCGACGATCGCCGAGGCACCTCTGAAGGCGGACTTCGATCTGCGCCACCCGACCCACGACTTCATGGTGAAGGGCGGCGTCGCCGGACGCACCGTCATCAAGGCCTCGATGAACGGCATCGACCCGAACGGCAATCCGGTCACCAAGACCGTCGAGCTGAAGGTCGACGTCCGCGATCGCGCCGCGCCGCTCTGCAGCACGTTCGACCTCGCGCAAGGAACGCTGGCCGCGGGCACGCCGCAGCTCCGGGGCGTGGGAACGCTCGCGTCGGCCTACCTCTCGTCGCCCGCCACCGCGTTCGCGCGTGAGGACGAGTTCGCTCTTCCCTCGTTTCCCGCCACCGTCGGCTGCGCGGACACCGATCTTACGCAGGGCGCGGCGAACGTGCCGCTTCGCAAGCTAGGGCCGGCCGTCACCTTCACCGCGGGCGCGCCGCTCTCGATGGGCCAATCGCTGCGCCGCGAGGTCGAGGTCGCGCTCCCGGTGAACCCGGCCGCGTTCCCGCCGGGCGCGCGCATGCGTCACCTCCTCGTGCTCTACAAGGGCCCGCGCGCGCCGAAGCCGCGCCCGATTCCCGTCGCGAACCCGCGCATCGAAGCCGAGGGTGACGGCTACGTCCTCAAGTTCCAGACGCCCTGGTTCGGCACGTTCCAGGCAGCCATCGCCGAAGACGCGGGGCTGAAGACGCACAAGCGAAAGCTCACCCACCGCGCCGTCATGGGCTTCTCGATGGGCGGCGGCGGCGCGGCGATCTTCGGCATGCGCCACCACGACAAGTTCGACATGATCGCGCCGCTCGGCGGGCCGAGCGACTGGACGTGGCTGCTCTGGTACATCGAGCAGAACGCGCTCGGCGGCTTCTGCCCCGCCGGCCAGACCTGCCCGAAGGTGGCGCCGAACCGCTACCCGATGCAGGAGACCTTCGCGCACACGATGGATTTCGAGCACTGGTTCTACGAGACAGGGGACGGCAACGGCGGCCACTTCCCGCGCTCGGAGTACGTGCAGATCTTCGAGGACCTCGCGCTCTCGATGGGCAACCCGAACGGCTCGGGCGCCGACCCCGCGCTCCTGCACGTCGCGCTCGGGCCCAAGCGGGACGACCTCTGGATCAAGGGCGACCCTTCGTTCGGCCTTCCGCCCGGCACCGACTGCTCGTTCACCGTCGACCCGATCGGCGACGACCCGGGTGAGGCGCGCCAGAAGGAGATCGAGTCGAAGTGCAAGGCGTGGCGCTGCGACCCGAAGAATCAGTACAAGGCCGAGACCAACTACTTCGACGACGAGTACAACCCGGACGGCACGCTCCCCGTCATCAGCTTCTGTGACGGCGCTCAGGGCGGCGTGGCGTGCAAGGAACAGAAGGACTGCAAGGATCCGGTGTTCCCGGTGTGCAGCGAGGGCCGCTGCAACGCCCCGACGCCCTACCTCAACACATGGGCTCCGGGCGGCGACAAGCCCGTGAACCTCGGCCTCGCGGTCGACCTCAACAAGAACGGCCTTCGCGATCAGGGCGAGCCCGTCATCCGCGCCGGTCACGAGCCGTACGACGACTGCGGTCCCGACAAGCTCTGTGACAAGGACGAGCCCGGCTACAACGCCGACACGAACCCGGACCCGAACCAGGACGACTACGACTACCAGCTCAACCCGTACGGCACCGAGGGCAACCACCGGTACGACGAGGGCGAGGCCTTCCGCGACTTCGGTCTCGACGGCGTGGCCAACACTGCGGGCCGGCACGTCGCGGGCGACGTGGGCGAGGGCGACGGCAAGTACACCGAGGCGATCGGCCTCACGAACTTCTACGCGAACGACGCGCACAACATCGTGTCGCAGCGCGTGAAGGACGCCCCCGGCGGGCAGCTGACGGACGAGGCGTACAGGCGCCTCGACATCCTCACCGACGGCGGCGTGCGCGATCTCTTCAACTTCGCCGCGGTCGCGAACCACTTCACCGGGCAGCTCTTCGGGCGGCGCGGCCCCGACGGGCTCCCGCTGCGATCGGTTGCATTCTACAACGGCTTCCACAACCTCCCCGGCGAGCCGTCCGACCCGAAGCTCTTCACCCCGTTCGACATCCGCTGGGCCGACCTCGCGGACATGCCGAGCGTCCGCTACGGCGACCTCGACGCGGCGCGCGCGCTCGTGGAGTCCAGCGGGGACGGGCAGCACGTCGGGTCCGCGAACCAGCTCATCTACCGCCTCGAGACGGCCTTCTTCTTCGCCGGTCACCGCTGGGTGGCCGCCGACCGGCGCCGCACCGTGGAGACGCGCGACAACCGTGGGACGACGACGTTCAACGAGCTCGGCATCGAGTGCGAGCTCACGGGCAACTGCGAGAAGATCTTCACCGGCAAGCGCACGGGGCGCACCGGTCCGATCGCGATCTCCCTGCCGGCTGGCTACGCGATGCAGGACAGCATCGACCAGAACATTCGCTATCCAGTGATCTACGTCCTGCACGGCTACGGCCAGGACCCACGCGATCTCGAGGCCGTCGCGGCGGTCATGAATAACTTCACGAACGGCGCAGAGAAGTCGTCGGCGACGCGCATGCCGAAGATGATCATCGTCTACGTCGACGGTCGCTGCCGCATCCGTCCGGACGGCAAGCCGGAGTGCATCCGCGGCACGTTCTACATGGACTCGGCGCGGCCCGACGGCGCGAAGCTGGACGCGTGGTTCGACGAGGTCCTCGAGTACGTCGACCAGAACTACCGCACGATGCCGGCGTCCGAAGTCGAAGTCGCC
>Ga0105047_10012918_pt1 | contig 13394 bp, 13 predicted proteins | sample MAT04_FD_78384 | JGI IMG/M metagenome (GOLD analysis project Ga0105047, IMG submission 78384) | Freshwater microbial communities from Lake Fryxell liftoff mats and glacier meltwater in Antarctica - MAT-04 (megahit assembly) | ecosystem: Environmental > Aquatic > Freshwater > Ice > Liftoff...
AACCGCATCGATCTGTTCGCACTTGCGCAACCCCGGCAAGAGCGAGCCCATGGCCCGCACACCGGGTGCGCCGACGACATCACCGAGGAAAAGTAATCTCACAGTTCCGCTTCCTTTAATCCCGGACAGATCCCCGTGGCCATGGCTTCCGAAAAATGCTTGCGGCACAAAGACACATAGCGTTCGTTTCCACCGATCTCCACTTGCTGACCCGCCCGTTCCACAATGCTATACTCGCCCACACGCACGACCATTGTGGCTTTTTTGCCGCAGAAACAAATCGTTTTCAACTCGGCGAGATTATCGGCCCAAGCCAGCAGTTCCGAACTGCCGGGAAAAAGCTCGCCGCGGAAGTCGGTACGGAGGCCGTAGCACATCACAGGGATGTTGGCTTCATCGACCACGCGCGCCAACTGACGCACCTGATTCTTGGAGAGGAACTGGGCTTCGTCGATGAGTACACAAGCCGGGCGGCTGGGCACGCATTCCATCCAGAAATCGGTCGCTTCATCGAACTGCGTGGCATCGCGCCCGAAGCCGATGCGGGAAGCGATCCGTCCGAGGCCGGCGCGGTTGTCCAGCTTGAAGGTGAAGAGCTTCACGTGCATGCCTCGCTCGGCGTAGTTGTGCGCGGCTTGCAGTAGCGAGGTTGATTTCCCGGCGTTCATCGTGGAGTAGTAGAAGTAGAGCTTCGCCATGCGGGATAGTGTACGGAGCGCGTTCACTCCTTGAATGCTTCATTTTCTCGTTCCCATGCTCGGCGTGGGAATGATCTTCGACCGCTCCGCGGTCATTCGAGCGATTGGAATAATGACGCGGAGCGTCTGAAGCGACATTCCCACCCGGAGCGTGGGAACGAGGTCTTTTCGATCACTCCTTGAACGCCTCGTTCAGGTACGCCGCAAGCCTCAACCCGCCCTTGGCGAGTTGCCTCCGTGCCACGGTCGCCCCAGCTTTCAAATCCTCTTCCTTATATTGGTGCGGCTCACCCGTTTGGGCGGCTTTCGCCACGCCTTTGTACACGCTCTCCCGACAGACGCGGTGCGAATCGAGCATCCAATCCTCGATCTTGCCCTTCTGATCGGCGGTCTTCGATTCAGGGGTCATTTCTTCCAACAGCTTCGTCGTGTAATCGGGCACGGTCAGCGGGCCGATGTCTCGGAGCACCATCACGGTGTCCCACACCTTGTGCAGGTTCACCTTGCCGGGTTGGCCGGGCACGAGCGTTTGAACGAGGTTGCCCCCCTTGTCGGCGGTGCGTTCGGAGCAATGCAGCGGTTGGTGCAGGTCGCCCACGATATGGCAGATGAAAAAGAGGGCTTCGCGGCGATCCTGCAGCGGCGCTTCGCGGTCGATGAGCGTCTTGCGGAAGCGCCGCAGGGCTTTCAAGGCGTTCTCCCCCTCGGCCGCAGCCTTCTCCAGATCGTAGGTGGCGAGGTCGCATTCCACATCGATATCAAGGTAGTGGAACTTGTCGTTGTTGGGATACTTGCGCTTGAGTACGGCGCTGCCACGGATGAAATCGGCCCAACTCGTCAAGCGCGTGTCGCCGATGGTTTGGAATTGATCGTCTTTCAAGATTTCATCGATGGCCTTCTTCGCTTCGGGGGAAAGGAATTTGTCCGCGATCTTGCCCACGACTTCGTGCCCATCCTTGCCCCACGCCCACACGCGATCCGGCACGGCAATCATGGCACCCATCGCAACGCACAACCGCAGGCACCATGTTCGCATCGAAATTCCTCTGTTGTTGTTTCTATTTTACCAGCCACTCGATCACCTCGCTCGGTTTCAGCTTTTCTTCCTTGCGGACGAGCTTCGCTGCGGCCCCCGCGGCTTCGTACGCGGCCTTCGGCAGCTTGCCGGAGGCGGTGCCCTTGTGATTGTGAACCAACACTTCGCCCGGGGCGCACATTGCCAAGAACGCGGGCAGACCGCCGTACTTCACGGCCCCCGGCAACATCATCGGATCGTTGGTCTTGGTGATGTTCTCGAACCGGAACTGGTTCAAGTCGGCGGCGAGCTTCGCCACGGCATCCCCGGCGGCGGCCTTCGCCAACACCGCAATCGGGCCGAATTCTTCCCAGCCGACCAGCCGTATCGATTTCGCTTTCAGCGTCGTTTGTGCGAAGGCGATCAGAGTGAGAACATCGTGAACCCGCTGGGCCAACAGGCTACGGTTATAGCCGTAGGTGAATCCCGCGTACACTTCACTGACGAACCACGGCTTCTCCAAGGCGAGTTCGCCCGTACCGATCAGATCGGGGGCGACAACCGTGTGACCGGCATCGAGGAGCGTTTGCACTTCGGGAGTCGGCTTGCCATCCTTCGACAAACTGGCTTTTCCTTGTGGCTGCAACCAGATCGTGACCTTGTCTCGGTTGTTCAACTTCTTGATGAACATGACGTTCGTTGTAACATCGCCGGCTTCGTCTTTGCGGCCAATGACTGCGTTATGCGTCATCACATCGTCCACCAAATCGACTTTCCCCAGATCTTTCCGCACCACGATTTCCTTCGGCAACTCATCCACGATCATCGCCCGCAAAGCGCCGCGCATCACCCGGTGAAATTCGGCCAAACCCTTCGCCTCTTTCGGGGCCAGCTTCGCCATCTGCGCATCCGAAGCGGCGGTCATCGCGGCCCGCAAATCCTTCGCTCCGAGTTCATCCTTGGGCCGGGGATGTTTCTCGTCGAACACGCTCAGTTCGGCCGGGGGCACCGGCTGGAACGCAGCTTCCCTCACCGGGCCGGGCTTGCCTTGCAAATGCTCGTTGAACCACTCGTACATCATCATGCGGGCGTGCTGGTTGTAGTTGTGCGGGTATTCGAGCCACGCCTTCGCCTTCACCTTCTTCTCGGCGTCCTCACCGTAGAGGCGGTAGAGTTGCTGTAACTCGGGGTAGCCCTTGGTCATTAGTTCCTGCGTCCAATCCTTGGCGGCGCTCATGGCCATCGGCTTGGGGGCGAACAGCCCAGCCAACTCGATATTACCGGTGCCCACGCGGAGGAGGCTGCAGTTCTCGCACACGCACCCGCCTTGCATGGCGGTGCTCACCATCACGGCGGGGAAGCAGGCGGCCACGCGATCATCGATGGCTGCGAGTAGGAACGATTGCGTGCCACCGCCACTGGCCCCGGTGATGGCCAGGCGTTTCGGATCGACATCTGGCAGACTTTCCAAGAAATCGAGGCCGCGAACGCTGTTCCACGTTTGCAGCCCCATGAGCGATTGCAGCCGAAGTTCACCCTCGGCGTCGGCGAAGCCCTCCGGATGCGGCACTCCCGATTTCAAGATGTGTTTGATCGCGGTGCTGTCGGCATAGCCGATCATGTCGTACTGGAACACGACGAAGCCCAGCTTGGCGAGGTTCGCCGGGAGCGCCTGCATGAACAGCTTGGCTCGCTGCACATCCGGTTCGGCATCCGTTTCGACAAGCTTTTTCGCCGCGGCTTCGCCGGTTTCATGGAAGCGGCCGTTCTGCCAGTGTCCGTGGGCATACAACACCGCGGGGTGTCGGACTTTGGCCGGATCGACCAACTTGGACGCATCGACGATGGGACGGTACAAGTTCCCGGTCACATAGTGGCCCGGCGTGCTGACGAAGAACACCTTTTCAATGGTGTAACCGTCTTTCTCGATCCTGCCGTGAACCACGGCGTTCAATGGCACTCGCTCGGGCATCGGCCAGAGGCCGTTGGCCACCATCACCTGTTCGCGGAGGCGCTGCCGCCGCGGTTCCCATTCCTTCAACGTCTTCGGCGGTGTGAACGGGAAGTAATCGTTGAGCGTCTTCGGCTTCCCCAAGCGAGCATCCTGTGGTTTCTTCGCGGGTTCTTCGGCAGCGATGCATTCACAGCGGGGCAATAGCATCGCACCGGTTGCGGCCAGCATATCTCGGCGTGTGATCGTCATGGCGGTTCCAACTTTGAAATGGGAGAGGAAGGAATTTGAACTTAACGGTTTGACGCGGCGGTGTCAAACAAATGCCGGGCGAATGCTTTCTTCAGCCCGAAGGGCTGGGATTACTCAGCCCGGGGCAACGCCCCGGGTAGTATTCTGGAAATTCTTCAGCCCAACGGGCTGAGATAAATTCATGATATCGCAGCCCTTCGGGCTGCCATTTTCTTCCGATCCATTCCCCGGGCGTTGCCCGGGGCTGAGAAATCCCAGCCCTTCGGGCTGCATGCCGGCCAAGCGAGACATTGAACGGGGGGGTGCCAGAATGAAATACCATCCGCTACAAAGATTCCACCAACCTCGGAGAGTTTCGCATGGCCCGCCAATTGATCAGTTCCGGTTCGAAGTTCGAAGCCGAGATCGGCTATTCCCGTGCCGTCGTGCAAGGCGATTGGGTGTTCATGTCCGGCACCACCGGCTTCGACTACGCCACGATGACGATCTCGGACGATGTCGTCGAACAGGCCGAGCAGTGCTTGAAGAACATCGGCGCCGCATTGGAGCAGGCCGGGGCCAGTTTCGAGGATGTCGTGCGGGTGCATTACATTTTCCCGAGGGCGGGCGATTTCGAGAAGTGCTTCGGGGTGTTGAAGAAATACTTCGCCGAGGTTCGCCCCGCCATCATGATGTATGCGGCCGAACTCTCCGACCCCCGCATGAAGATCGAAATCGAAGTGACCGCCTGCAAATCCAAATGACTCCGGAATCGCCGCTGCCCGAGGGTTGGTCGCCGCGCACCCTCGCGGCGATCCGCCGCAAAGTGCTCGCATGGTTCGATGAACACCAACGGGATCTCCCGTGGCGGAAGTCCCGGGATCCGTACGCGATTTGGGTGTCCGAAGTGATGCTCCAGCAAACCACGGTCGCGGCCGTGGTTCCAAAGTTCGAGCAATTCCTCGCGGCGTTCCCCACGGTTCAACACTTGGCGGCGGCGGACGAACAAACCGTGCTGCACCATTGGCAGGGCTTGGGCTACTACCGCCGCGCTCGACATTTACACGCCGCCGCGAAAGTTCTCGTTCGAGATTTCGCGGGGAAACTTCCGGATGATCCGAAAATCTGGGCCGAGCTTCCGGGCGTGGGCCGCTACATCTTGGGGGCGGTACTCTCGCAGGCGTTCGACTTTCGCTGGCCCATTGTGGAAGCGAACACGCTGCGCGTGTTCAGCCGGTTGTGTGGCTCGGAACTCGATCCGCGTTCCGGCGAAGGCAACAAATGGATCTGGGCCGCGGCGGAAGCGTTGTTGCCAAGTAAACACGTGGGCGAATTCAATCAAGCCATGATGGAGTTGGGAGCACTCGTGTGTACTCCCGATTCTCCCGCCTGCGGCGAATGCCCGCTGAACAAAGAATGCATGGCGTTTCGAAGCGGCTTGCAGGATTCGATTCCGCCGAAGGTCAAACGTGTTCCTTCTCAGCAACTCCGCGAAGTCTCGCTGATCGTCTGGAGTGAGGGGAAGGTGCTGGTGTGTCAGCGGCCCGCGACCGCGGGGCGTTGGCCTTTGATGTGGGAAGTTCCCACGGCGAGTGTCGCCGATGACGAGGAGTTGGCCTCTGCCGCAGAACGGATCGCGGAAAAGTTCGGGATCGCAACCGATGTCGGCTCGCCGCAGCTTTCGATCCGCTACACCGTCACTCGCTTCACCGTCACTTTAACGGTGTTTGAATTGAATTCACCCGATCCGGTTCCCGCATCCTCGGAATACGCAGTTGCGAAATTGTGCCATCCCGGCGAACTCGCCGGGTATCCTGCCAGTACCCCGCAAAGGAAGTTGTTCCGCCGGATCGTGGAGGGGCGTAAGGAACTTCGGCTGTTTTGATAGTAGGGGCGGGCAGTGCCCGCTTTTGAAGAGGTGGGCACTGCCCACCCTACGACCTGTTACGAATCAGTTCGGCTTGCGATCGTGGAGTTGTTCGTAATTGCGAATCTTTTCCAGTCGCCGATCGTGCCGACCACCCTCGAACGGGGTTTCGATCCACGCTTTCACCATTCGCCCGATGGTTTCCTCGCTGAGCAAATCGGCGGAAAGGCAGAGCACATTCGCATCGTTGTGAGATCGGCTCATCTCGGCATCGACCACATCCCGGCAGTTCACCGCGCGTACGCCGCAAACTTTGTTCGCCGCGATGCACATCCCGTGGCCTGTGGCGCAGATCAAGATGCCACGTTCGATGGTACCGTTACCCACCGCTTCGGCGACTTGCAACGCGTAGTCCGGGTAATCCGTGCCCGCAGTGCCGTTGCTACCAACGTCGAGAACATCGTTGCCGAGTTCGCGCAGTAATGTGGCCAAGCGTTCCTTGACGGAAGTTCCCCGGTGATCGTTGCCAACGGCGATTTTCATACTCGCGTTCATCCTGTTCGATTGGACAGTACCGATGGGAATGGAATCCCACCGAGTTCCCGTTCCGCCATTAGTTTAGGAAAACGGGAGCGGCCAGCAACTCCGGGGGGCTGTCAGAATTCCATGGGTGCGGACTTCGCCAACAGCCGATCCGCCACCATCGTTTCTCGGGTCGCTTCAATAATATCGCTCAACTTCACCAATTGTAGAATCACGGTGAGGAATACGATCGCGTTGATGGCGAAGTAACACACGAAGATCACCCACCAGATGAAATCGTCCTTTTGCGGTTGGGCACCTTTGAGGAAAAGTATCAGGGCGACGCGGAACAGCATCGTCAGCAGCATGATCCAGAAATAAACGGAAACGACCTTGAACGCTTTGAATCCCGTTTCGGGGGCCTTCCCCAACTCCGCGTAATGCTGAACCAACAACCCGAGCACCACCATGCGGGTGAACTCTAACACCCCGGCGATGAAACCGATCCACGGTGCCCCCGCACCGCCGGCCAGTAACGCGGGGGTATCGGTGAGGGAGTAAAAATTTGTGCTCAGGCCGAGTACGCCGTAGGCGCCGATGATGCCGGGATCGACGAAGCCCGTCACCCCGATGGCTTCCGGCCCGGCCCGCATCAGCGCGAGCATGGTGTTCAAGGCGGTGGTGAGGAACTGGCTGAAGACGGCGAGCGCGTGCAATACGGTGACTCCGAGGCCGATCCAGCCGTAATGCCTCGCGGCGGGCGGCCCCACGATGGCGAAGCCGAACCCCGCACCGATGCAACACAACATCGCTACACTGCCCGCGAAGGCCAGCGATCCGATGTAAATGGACAAGTACGGGGCCATCACCATCACGCCGGTGATCACGACGCTGAGCAAGAACATCAGCGCGTACAACCGAACGCCCCAATAAAGCGAACTCAACGATTTCCGCCCGAGGCGGCTGTACTCTTTGAATTCGATGCGTTCTTGCCGTTCGTCTTCCTTTTCTTCTTCGAGTTGATCCATCGCCTCGCGGAGTTGTTTTTTCTTTTCGAGCTTGGCACGGCCGGCTTCCCGTTCCGCCTCGGCGACCTCGTCCACAACTTCGATCTTCGGCTTATTGGGCTTGGCAACAACCGGTGCGGGTTTCGCTACCGGTTTGGCCACGGGCTTCGGCGCAGCCGGGGGTTCGGCCCGCAAGATCGTTTTGCATTGGGGGCATCGCACCGCTTCCGCCCCCGGCGGCACCCGCAGCACCACATCGCACTTCGCACACGTGATCGAATCCAAGAATCACCTCCCGAGCGGATACTCCCGTCGCCCACCATGATATTTATGCTGTCGCCTTTCGGTGTTGCCAATGCGAAACGCGCGCCAACTTTGCGGATTGCATACAATTCGGCCCCCGAACACAAACCGGGGGATTTTGGGCGTTCCGCAGCCGGAATCTCCGAATCGGTCGACCGTTTCGAATGCGTCGTGATCTAAGTTTACGAACCGGAATGAACGCGGCCCACTTCCGGATTTCCCTCGGGCCGATCACGTCGAACCCACAAATTCGCCATGGAACAACTTTCCCCGCAATTGATGAACCGGCTGGTATTCGCCGTCATCATGCACGGATTGAACGAAGCCCAATCGGCCATGGCTTTGAACGTACTGACCGATGCCCTGCGGCACCCGAACACGCAGATACGCGAATTGGCTATCGTGGCACTGGCCGATCTCCCCGTGCATGTTAGTAAACGGGTTCCTCCGCTCGCGTTTGCCATGCGGGACGAATCCAGCAAAGTACGACGCCGAGCGGCGCGGGCCCTCGGCGATCAAGCGGTAGCAGCTCTCCCCGCTCTGCCGCAATTGATTATCGGTTTGAAAGATACCGATGCGAGCGTTCGCCGGGATTGCGCCGGCGCCGTCGGCCGCATCGGGCCTGCCGGGCACCCCGCCACCCACAGCTTGGTACCGCTGCTCACGGAACCGGAATATCGCACCCGCGCCATCGCCGCCGTGGCCATCAAACGGTTCGGCCGCGCAGCCATCCCCGGATTATTGGATGGCGTCTGTTCGCCCGACCCGGAACGCCGGGGCAAGTGTGCCATGCTCTTGGCGAAAATCGCCCCGGACGATGAAGCCGTAGCGGAAATCCTCGGGGAAGTGCTCACCGATGAGGTTGCGGAAATCCAAGCCAAAGCGGATCGCGCGTTGCAGATGATCCGCACGCCTCCCCCGGTAGACATGAGCGAATTGAAGCGCTTCTAACGATCCTACGCGGGAATGACGGAGATTAGTTTAATCGGCGTGATCAATTGTGATTGCGATTCATTGAAGGATCACATGCGTACCGGACTATGCCCGGATGGCTCCGCCGTTCACGCGGATTGTTTGGCCAGTGATGAATTGGGAACCCGGCGACGCGAGCCAAATTGCCGCGGCGGCAACGTCCTCGGGTAGGCCCCATACCCGCAGTGGCGTCTCGCCCCTAACGCGATCCTGCCAAATCTTCGATGCCGTTTCACCCCACGCCGTGCGGATCCAACCGGGCGCAATGCAGTTTACGCGAACTTCCGGAGCCAATGCCACCGCGAGGCTGCGGGTGAAGCATGTCACCGCCCCTTTAATCGCGGCGAAGAGTTGCCCGCTGTCCCCTTCCATGCCGATCTCGGCTTGATCCCAACCGATGGTAATAATCACGCCGCGGCCTCTGGCTTTCATCCGCTCGCCGATGTTCCGGCACAACCGGATCGTGGATTTCAAATCGACCGCGATCAACTCTTCGAGCTTCTGGTCGAAACTCATCTTCCCGGCATCGCCAGTAAGTGTGTCCGCCCCGGCGTTGCACACCAGCACATCCAAGCCATCGCCCCACGCCGCGGAAGCGAGCCGATCCACTTCCGAAGGAATCTTCAAATCGGCGAGGTGCGCCTCGGCCCGCGATTGGTGCTTCAACAATTCCCGAACCAACACCTCCGCCGATTCCTTCTTTCGCCCGTGTACGAGAATGTTGGCCCCCGCCATAGCGAACGATTCCGCCATCGCTTTGCCTATACCCGAAGTGCTACCCGTAATCAGCACCCGCTGACCGAGTAGTTCCCTGTGGCTTTGGCTCGAATGCGCAGCGAAGAGGGTAACGCCTTCCCGGGAAATCGCGGCCAACAGCTCGGCAACGCTGCGATCGAACCCGGGGTGAATAGCATCGTCGGCAATTTCCGCGAGCGGAACCAACACGAAGGCACGTTCGTGCATCCGTGGGTGCGGGAGCGTCAACTCCGAATCGTCGCTCACCAAGGATTCGTAAAAGAGCAGATCGATGTCGACCGTTCGCGGTGCGTTCGGTAACGTACGACGCCGGCCCAGATCGTGTTCGATCGTCAGCAGCAATCGTAAAAATGGGAGTGGAGAGAGATCGGTTTCCAGAACCGCCGCAGCGTTCAGAAACTTCGGTTGGCCGAGGTATTTCTCGCCTTGCGGAACGGCTTCATAATACGACGAGACTAACCGAACGCGGATGCCGGGTTCCGCACGCAAACGCTTCACCGCCGCATCGAGATTGGCGCGGCGGTCGCCAAGATTGCTACCGAGGGCAATGTGAACCGTTGCCATTTCGCGCCCCGATCCGAGATTGAAACGCAGGACGTTGAAATCCTACGTTCGCGGAGAGGCTTTGGCCGTGAAGTTTACTTCTTCTTCTTGGGATCGACCGCTTCTTCGCCTTCTTCCTTCTTCACCTTCTTCTTGAGAACGACCTTTTGAACGCGAGTTTTCGCCAACCCGAACGGGCTGATGCTGTCGTTCCACTTGCCGTCTTCTTTCATTTTCATCACCCGTTCGACGCGGGTGAGTACGCAGCGGTTGCGATTGCCGCCGGTTTTACGCTTCAAGCTTTTATCGATGCTCATGATCGCCAACAATTCTAGTGTGACGGGGCCGGATGCTGTGGGCGTAATCGGTTCCCACAGAGACGTTCTACTATACTATTTCCGAATCCCGGATCGGCAATCCGCGATCGCTCCCCCGCACCCCGGCATCCGCCATGCAGATCACCCTCGATTACGGCAAAACCGGGCTTCCCGTTCAAATTCCCGAAGATCGCTTGCTCGTTCCCCCGCTGAAAATCCGGGATGCCGAACCCTTGGCCCACCCGGATGCGGCTTTGAAAGAAGCCTTGAACTCCCCCATAGGTACGCCTTCCCTCGCCGAGTTGGCACGCGGGAAAAAATCGGCCTGCATTCTCGTGTGCGACATCACCCGACCCGTGCCCAATGCGTTTCTTTTGCCACCGATATTGAAAATCCTCGAAGCGGCCGGCATCCCCCGTGAAGGGATCACGATCCTCGTCGCCACCGGATTGCACCGGCCGAACGAAGGCGACGAATTGATCGAACTTCTCGGCGCGTTCGTCGCCCAGAATTACCGCTGCGAAAACCACAACGGCAAAGCGCTCGAAGAACACGATTACCTCGGCACCACCGAAGCCGGGGTGCCCGTGTGGATCGATTACCGCTACGCGCGGGCCGAACTGAAAATCGCCACGGGCTTGATCGAACCGCACCTCATGGCCGGTTACAGCGGCGGCCGCAAGTTGATCTGCCCCGGCATCGCCGCGCTCGAAACCGTGAAAGTTTGGCACGGGCCGCAATTCCTCGAACATCCGTTGGCGGATGCCGGGAGCGTGGAAGGCAACCCCGTTCACGCGGAGAACACCAAGATTGCACTCATGGCCGGATGCGACTTCATCGTGAACGTCTGTATCGACGGCCAACGCCGGATCACCTGGATCGGAGCCGGGCATATGGTGGAAGCCTGGCAGCGAGGTGTCAATTTCTGCCGGGAGCATGTTATGGCGACCGTGCCGGAAGCGGTCGATGTTGTGGTGACGAGTGCGGCGGGTTACCCTCTGGATACGACGTGGTACCAATGCGTGAAAGGCCTGACCGGGGCGTTGCCCATTGTTAAGAAGGGGGGCACGATCATCCTCGCCGGGAGCATGTCCCAAGGGTTGGGCAGCCCGGAGTTCGTCGAACACATGGCCGAGTATTTGTCGAACGGCCGCTACCGCGATCTCTCCACGCCCCCCGCCCGCAAGCCGAACCAATCGAAACACTCGCATTGGAGTGAGATGGACGAATGGCAGCTCGTCATGTTTCAAAAGGTCGTTGGGCATTGCAAAGTGAAGGTCGTGACGGACGGGCTTTCCCCCGCAGTGCTGCGGAGTTGCAACGTCGAACCCGCCGCGAGTGTCGAGGAAGCGATCCGCGAAAGCTTGTTGGAATACGGGCCGAACGCCACGCTCGCCGTGATTCCGAAGGGGCCGTACGTTCTGCCGTGCGTAGAACCCGGCAGCGGGTGAAACTGTGTACGAAATCCTTCGGTACCATACGATACAAAAATGAACCTATCCTACGACCCGACCCACCCCGGCATCGACGACCTGCGCAACGGCGCGATGCGGCGAATCCCCCGATTCGCCTTCGAATACCTCGACGGTGGTTGTAACGAAGATGTGAACCTTCACAAGAACACGGCGGAACTCCGCGAGGTGGAACTCAAGCCCCGCTACCTCACGCCGCATACCGCTTCGAGCACCAAGGCCACGCTCTTCGGCCACGAATACGACGCCCCCTTCGGCATCTCCCCCATCGGTTTGCAAGGGCTCATGTGGCCCGGCGCCCCGGAAATCCTCGCCCGCGCCGCCGCGGAACACAACGTACCCTTCATTCTCAGCACCGTCACCACGGCCAGCATCGAAACGATCGGCGAGATCACCGGGGGCAAATTCTGGTTCCAACTTTACCACCCCGCCGACAACGCGTTGCGGGACGATCTTTTCGACCGCCTCGACGCCGCCGGTTGCAAAACGCTCGTGCTCCTGTGCGACGTTCCCACCTTCGGCTACCGCCCCCGCGACATCCGCAACGGCTTGGCCATGCCGCCGCGCATGACATTGAAGAACATCCTGCAAATCCTCGGCAAACCGGAATGGGCACTGCGAACGCTGTTGCACGGGCAACCGAACTTCGCCACGATGGTGAAGTACATGCCCAAAGGTTTGAACATGAAGAAACTCGGGGCCTACATGAACACGACGTTCTCGGGCCGCTTGAATGAAGAAAAGATCAAACCGATCCGCGACCGTTGGAAAGGCAACCTCGTTCTGAAGGGCGTGGCCACCGAAGAAGACACCGAAACCGCGATGAAACTCGGCCTCGATGGCATCATCGTCTCGAACCACGGCGGCCGCCAGATCGACGCCGGGGAATCGACGATCCGCGCGCTCGGCCCCATCGCCAAGAAGTACCGCAGCAAGTTGAAAATCATGATCGATAGCGGCCTGCGTTCCGGGCCGGACATCGCCCGGGCGCTCGCCAGCGGTGCCGATTTCACCTTCCTCGGCCGAACCTTCATGTATTCCGTCGCGGCACTCGGGGCCAAAGGGGGCCAACACGCCATTGCCATGTTAAAGGTTCAACTCAAACAGGTGATGGAACAAGTTTGCTGCGAGAACGTGACCGACTTCGAGAAGCATTTGATTGCGAAAGCGGATTAACCTTCGGGATTATTGAGGATCGCTTGCAATCGCAGGCCCAATTCGCCCGGGAATCGCGCGGGCCAAGTTGAATCGATCAATTCCACATCCAGCATATCTTGCAAGTGGACTTGATCCTTCAATCGGTAGGAGGTGAGTTTCATCCGCACGAGCGCTTCCAGATCGAGATGCTTGTACTGTTGATCTTGCGAATACACAAACTCATTGACGTCCGCCGAGGGAACCAAACTTTCCTCACGCACTTTCTCGTTCGCAAACAGGATGTGAACCGCGTCCCGCACCTTGGTGCCCGGCCCATCCAAGAACATGTCGATGAAGCGTACGTGCCTGTAGACGAAGCCCGCTGCTTCCATCGCCAGTTTCGCGGCCGGGAAGTCTGCTCGCCGCAAAAGAATATCCACATCTTGGGTGTTGCGAACCGCCGCTTCATCGACGCGGCTCACCCAAGCAGCGACGGCATTGCCACCGATCACCGCGTAGGGAATGTTCGCGGCTTCGAGCAACGCCGCCGTCCGCAATAATCGTTCGCGCACTTTTTCCACGGCACGCACCATGCGGTCGAGG
>Ga0105047_10012920_pt1 | contig 13393 bp, 11 predicted proteins | sample MAT04_FD_78384 | JGI IMG/M metagenome (GOLD analysis project Ga0105047, IMG submission 78384) | Freshwater microbial communities from Lake Fryxell liftoff mats and glacier meltwater in Antarctica - MAT-04 (megahit assembly) | ecosystem: Environmental > Aquatic > Freshwater > Ice > Liftoff...
AGGGGGCGGCCCGGCACCGCACTCCGCCGGTATCCTGCAGACATGCCGCCAAGCCTGCACCAACGCGCCGTCGATGACATCGGGCGACGCATCGTCGACGGCACGCTCGCCGCGGGCACGACCGTGCTCGCCGAGCAGCTCGCGACCGACCTCGGCGTCGGCCGGTCGGTCGTTCGCGAGGCCGTGCGTGTGCTGCAGTCCCTCGGGTTCGTCACCCCGGTGCGCCGGGTCGGCATCCGCATCCTGCCGGTCGCCAACTGGAGCGTGCTCGATCCGCAGGTGATCGCCTGGCGTCTGACCGGCGCCGACCAGGGCGCGCAGCTCAGGTCGCTCACCGAGCTGCGGTCGGCCGTCGAGCCGATGGCCGCGGAGCTCGCGGCCCACCACGCGGGGTCCGCGGCGGGGGCGGAGTTGCTCACGACGGCGGCGACGATGCGGACGGTCGGCAGGGCCGGCGACCTCGACGCGTTCGTCGAGCTCGACATCCGGTTCCACTCCCTCGTGCTGCGCGCGAGCGGCAACGAGATGTTCTCGGCGATGGGCGGCATGATCGCGGCGGTGCTGCGCGGTCGCACCGAGCTCGGCCTCATGCCGCAGCACCCTCACGAGGAGGCGCTGCAGCTGCACGTCGACGTCGCGGACGCGGTGCACGGCGGGCACCCGGAGCGGGCCCGGGACGCGATGGAACTGATCATGCGACGCACGATCGCCGAGGTCGAGCACATCTGGAAGGACGTGCCCCGCTCCGCCTGACCCCGCACCTCCGCGGGTTGCCCACTCCTGTCGGGTTTCGGCCCTCCGAGGCGACATAAGTGGGCCACTCACGGGAAGCGCAGAGGCCAGAAGCGCAGGGGGCCAGAAGCGCGGGGCTCAGAAGCGGAGGAGCACCTTGCCGCTCACCGATGCGTCGCGGGCGATGGCGAACGCATCCAGCGCCTCCTCGGCGTCGAACTCGTGCGTGACCGCCGGGCCGACGAACAGCGTCCCGTCGGCCAGGCCCGCGAGCACCTCGTCGATCTCGTCGGCGAACCGGAATGAGCCCACGAGCTCGAGCTCGCGGGTGATCGCGAGGCTCATCGGCGCCGGCTGCTCGCCCGATGGCAGCAGCCCGACCATGACCACCCTGGCGCCGCGCGCGGCCCCGCGGATCGCCGAGGCGAGCCCGCGGTGGCTTCCTGACGACTCGATGACGACATCCGCCTGCACGGCCTCGACCTGCCCGGCCTCGGTCGCCAGGATGGTGCGGGTCGCGCCGAGTGCGCGCGCGATCGCCAGGGGCTTCTCGTGAATGTCGACCGCGGTGATGGATGCCGCGCCCGCCCGCGTCAGCACCGCGATCGCCAGCGCGCCGATCGGGCCGGTGCCGATCACGAGCACCGACTTGCCGGCGACCTGCCCGGCGCGCGACACGGCGTGCCACGCGACGGCGGCCGGCTCGGCGAGCACGGCGTCCCGCAGCGACAGGCCGTGCGGAAGCGCCCGCAGCATGCGCGACGACAGCGCGACGGTGCGCGCGAATGCGCCCTGGGTGTGCGGACGTCGGGCGGCGCTGCCCAGGTAGGTCGGCCCCGGGGCGAGATTCGGGCGGCCGGCCGGGTAGCGTATTCCCTCGACCGGCAGGGGGGTCGCCGGATACACCGCGACGGGTGTGCCCGCCACGGGGCCGCTGCCGTCGGCGGCCGCGCGCGCGACCGTGCCGACGATCTCGTGCCCGAGCACCATCGGGTCGTGCAGGATCGACTCGCCCGCGGCACCGTGGCTCCAGTAGTGCAGGTCGGAGCCGCAGATGCCGCCGTAGGCGATGCGCACGAGCGCCTCCCCCGCGGCAGGCACGGGAACGCCCACCTGTTCAACGTGCAGGTCGCCCTTCCCGTGCGCCACCACCGCGAGGGTCGTCTCGCCCGCCGGCTCGCCCATCACACCACCACCGTCATTCCGCCGTCGATGAAGATGACCTGCCCGTTCACGAAGTCCGAGGCATCCGAGGCGAGCCAGACCGCCGGCCCCGTGACGTCGGCCGGCGTGCCCCAGCGTTTCGCCGGGGTGCGGCCGAGGATCCACGAGTTGAACTGCTCGTCGTCGACGAGCTTCTGGGTCATCTCGGTGTGGATGTAGCCGGGCGCGATCGCGTTCACCTGGATGTCGAACTCGGCCCACTCCGCGGTCATCGCGCGGGTCAGGTTGCGCAGCCCGCCCTTCGACGCGGTGTACGGAGCGATGGTGGCACGGGCGAGGTCGGCCTGCACCGAGGCGATGTTGATGATCTTCCCGCGGCGTCGCTCGATCATTCCGCGGGCGACCTCGCGCCCGACGAGGAACGCGCTCGTGAGGTTGGTGCGCAGCACCCGGTCCCAGTCCGCGACCGCGAGCTCGAGCAGCGGCACGCGGTGCTGCACGCCGGCGTTGTTCACGAGCACGGCGATCGGGCCGACTTCTGCCTCGACGCGGGCGATCCCGGACACGACGGCGGCGGCATCCGTGATGTCGAAGGCGATCGCCCGCACGCGGTGTGCACCGAACTGCCGCGCGAACTCGAGGCGCGTGGCCTCGAGCCGGCCCTGGTCCCTGCCGTGCAGCACGATCGTCGCGCCGGCCGCCGCGAGTCCGTGCGCGATGGCGCGCCCGATTCCGCGGCTGGATCCGGTGACGAGCACGATGCGCGCGGTGAGGTCGAATGACGAGGCGGCCTCCGGGGCCGCCGGGGAGGGCGGCGAGTCGGTCATCCGCTCCCCGCTAGACCATGCTCGCGACGAGGAAGATCGCGAGGGAGAACACGAAGCCGCAGATGCCCACGAGTGCCTGTCCGACGGTCCAGGTCTTCAGCGTCGTCTGGGTGTCCATGCCGAAGAAGCGGCTGACGAGCCAGAAGCCCGAGTCGTTGACGTGGCCGGCGAAGACCGACCCCGCGGCGAGCGCCAGCACGATCGCGGCGAGCTCCACCGGGTTGAGGCTGCCGTCGGCGGTGACGACGGGCTGCACGAGCGCGGCGGCGGTCGTCAGGGCGACCGTCGCCGACCCCTGTGCCACGCGCACGATCGCGGCGATCACGAAGCCGGCGACGATGATCGGCAGGCCGATGGCGTCGAGCGACTCGGCGATCGCGCCGCCGATTCCGCTGGCGCGCAGCACGCCGCCGAACATCCCGCCGGCACCGGTGATGAGGATGATCGCGCACACCGGGCCGAGGGCGCTGTCGACGATGTTCTCGATCAGGCTCGAGCGCTTGCGCATTCTCCAGCCGAGCAGCCACATGGCCAGCAGCACCGTGATGAGCAGGGCGACGGGGGTCTCCCCGAGCAGGCGCAGCGACTGCACCACGCCGTTGTCGAGGGACACGACGCCCGCGGTGGCGAGGGCATTGAGGCCGGTGTTCATGAAGATCAGGCCCAGCGGGAGCAGCAGCAGGAACACGATCGTGCCGAGCGACGGGCGGGAGCGGAACTGCTCGGCGTTCTCGTCCAGTCCGGCGCTGGCCAGGATGTCGGGAATGGCGATGTCGAACTTCCTGCCGACGTACGCACCGAACTTGTATCCGACGATGTACCAGGTGGGGATGGCGACGAGCAGGCCGAAAACGAGAACGAGTCCGACATCCGCGCCGAGCAGCCCGGTGGCCGCGACGGGGCCGGGGTGCGGCGGCACGAAGATGTGCATGACCGAGAAGGCGGTGGCGGCCGGGAATGCGTACAGCAGCAGCGAGCCTCCGAGGCGGCGGGCCACGGCGAAGATGATCGGCAGCATAACCACGAGCCCCGCGTCGAAGAAGATCGGGAAGCCCATCATGAGCGAGGCGACCGAGAGCGCCAGCGGCGCCTTCCTCTCGCCGAATCTCGAGATCAGGGCGTCGGTGAGCACCTTCGCGCCGCCGCTCGTCTCGAGCATCCGGCCGAGCATCGCGCCGAGCCCGACCAGCAGGGCGACGGAGGCGAGCGTGCCGCCGAACCCCGCGGTGAGGGTCGGAATGATCTGGTTCGCCGGGATTCCGGTGGCGATGGCCGTGATCAGGCTCACGATGATGAGGGCGAGGAACGCGTGGATGCGTGCCCCGATGATCATGACGAGCAGCAGCGCGATCGCGCCCGCCGCCACGAGCAGGAGCCCCCAGGTGGGCAGCTGCCACACGAGTTCGAGTTCGGTAATCATGGGTCTGTATTCCTTCGTTGGAGTCAGCCGACTGGCCGGTGGAGGGGAGGGTGGGGAGGGTTTAAGCGGCCAGGCGCGTCGCCGCCAGCCGGTCGGCGACGAACGCCACCATCTGCTCCGGGGACTGGTCGAGGTCGACGATGATGTGGCGTTCGTCGTCCTGGAGGGGTTCCAGGGTCGCGAACTGGGAGTCGAGCAGGCTGTTCGGCATGTACTCGTGCGTGCGGTGGCTCTGCCGTTCGGAGATCAGCTCGCGCCGGCCGAGCAGGTGCACGAACACCGTGGAGGGCGCGTACGCCGTCAGGGTGTCGCGGTAGCTGCGCTTGAGCGAGGAGCAGGCGACGACGATCGGCTTGCCGTCGGCGAGCTCGGCGCCGATCCGGTCGGCGATGATCTCGAGCCAGGGCGCCCTGTCTTCGTCATTGAGCGGATGCCCCGTGGCCATCTTCGCCTTGTTGGCACGGGGATGCAGGTCGTCACCGTCGATGAATTCGAGCCCGAAGCTCGCGGCCAGCGCCGTGCCGATGGTGGACTTGCCCGAGCCCGACACTCCCATCACGATCAGAGGGGGATACGTCTCTGTCACCGGTGTGCTCCTTTGCGCGAGTGTGAATGTCTCCATAAATCTGATTACATAGGCAATATACGACCTATAAGTCAGACTTCAACGATGACCCTAGCATCGGCTCACCCCGGGCGGACGATAAGTTTGACGTCGAAGCACTTGACGGCAGTCTTACTTGAGGGAGCGAATGTGACCGACGCACAGGCAAACATCGGAGTGGTCGGCTTGGCGGTGATGGGCAGCAATCTCGCCCGCAACCTCGCCAGCCGTGAGGGCAACACCGTCGCGGTCTACAACCGCTCCCCCGAGCGCACCGATCTGCTGACGAGCGAGCACCCGGAGGCCGGCTTCGTTGCCTCGTTCTCGATCGCCGACTTCGCCGCGTCGCTGCAGAAGCCCCGCACGGCGATCATCATGGTGCAGGCGGGCCGCGGAACGGATGCCGTCATCGAGCAGCTCACCGCCGCGTTCGAGCACGGCGACATCATCGTTGACGGCGGAAACGCGCTGTTCACCGACACCATCCGCCGCGAGAAGGCCGTGCGCGAGACGGGCATCAACTTCGTCGGCGCCGGCATCTCCGGCGGCGAGGAGGGCGCCCTGCTCGGCCCGTCGATCATGCCGGGCGGATCCGTCGAGGCGTACGAGACCCTCGGCCCCATTCTCTCCTCCATCGCCGCGGTCGTCGACGGCGAGCCGTGCGTCACCCACATCGGCACCGACGGCGCAGGCCACTTCGTCAAGATGATCCACAACGGCATCGAGTACGCCGACATGCAGCTCATCGCCGAGGCGTACGACCTCCTGCGAACGGCCGTTGGCCTCACTCCCGCCGAAATAGCGGACGTCTTCACCGAATGGAACACGGGCGAGCTGGAGTCGTATCTCATCGAGATCACCGCCGAGGTACTTCGCCAGGTCGATGCGACCACGGGCGAGCCCTTCGTCGACATCGTGCTCGATCAGGCCGGCTCCAAGGGCACGGGCGTGTGGACCGTACAGACCGCCCTCGACCTCGGAGTTCCCGTTTCGGGAATCGCCGAGGCCGTCTTCGCCCGCGCGCTGTCGTCCAAGCCCGCCCAGCGGGCTGCGGCATCCGCTCTGCCCGGTCCTTCGACACAGTGGCACGTCGAAGGCAGGGACGCGTTCATCGAAGACGTGCGCCGTGCCCTCTACGCCTCGAAGATCATCGCCTACAGCCAGGGCTTCGACGCGATCGTCGCGGGCGCCGAGCAGTACGGCTGGGACATCAGGAAGGGCGACGTCGCGAAGATCTGGCGCGGCGGATGCATCATCCGTGCCGTCTTCCTGAACCGCATCACCGAGGCGTACGCCGAGAACCCCGGCCTCGTCTCACTCGTGACCGCGCCGTACTTCACCGCGGCCGTCGCGGGTACCCAGGACTCCTGGCGCCGCGTGGTCGCCGGGTCCGCCCTCTCGGGCATCCCGACCCCGGCGTTCTCCTCGTCGCTGGCCTACTACGACAGCCTGCGCGCGCCGCGGCTGCCCGCCGCCCTCGTGCAGGGACAGCGCGACTTCTTCGGTGCGCACACGTACAAGCGCGTCGACCGCGACGGCACGTTCCACACCCTCTGGAGCGGCGACCGCAGCGAGGTGGCGTCGGTCGACAGCCACTGACCGCCCGGCACCGCCGCGTCGCTGCCCAACGGCACCGCCGCATGGCTGCCCAACGGCACCGCCGCACCCGTGCCGAATGACGGAGAAACCGCCCCTGGCGCGCGAGCCGACTGGCTTGTACGGGCGTCGGGACGGGATTCTCCGTCATTTGGTGCGGGGGGCGGGCGCCAGGACGCGCCGGCCTCCTGACTAGCCGCCCGGGTGCCCCGCGCTCTGCCCGGCCGAGCAGGTGACCTGGTCGGCCCGCTGCCCCTCCACGACGTCCGACAGCTCCACGCGGCTCGGCGGCGCGGCGGCGTCGGGTGACGCGCTCGCCTCCGGGGCTACGGATGCCGGGGGCGACGCACTGGGCGAGGCGCTCGGCGACGGCGCCGGCTCCTCCTCGGCGATGGTGCCCCCTCCGGTGTCCCCGGTCAGCCCGATCGGCAGGTCGGCCTCGATCGCGGCCATCAGTGTCGCGGCGGCATCCGGGATCGGCAGCACACCCGATTGCGACCCGCTGTCGCCGAGCGCGCTCGGGTACTTGACGAAGACGACCTCCTCGAGCGGGATGTCGCGCAGCGCCCCCGCGATCGAGACCATCGTGTCGACATTGCGGAGACTGTTCGAGAACTCGAGGTTCTGCGAGGCAGCGCTGGCAATGCCGTACAGCTTGATCGGGTTCGAGAGGGTCTCCGAGCTCTTGAGGGTGCGCACGAGCGATGAGAGGAACTGCTGCTGGTTGCTGATGCGGGTCAGGTCGCTGCCGTCGCCGACGCCGTAACGGGTGCGCAGGAACTGGAGCGCGTCGACGCCGGAGAGCGTGTGCGTGCCGGCCTCCAGCTTGAACGGGATGTTGCGGTCATCGATCGCGGTCGCGACGCACACGGGGACCCCTCCCACCGCGTTCGACATCGCGATGACGCCGTCGAACTCGATCACGGCGGCATACGGGATGTCGATCCCGGTGAGCGCCTCGACGGTCAGCACGGGGCAGGCGAGGCCCCCGCGCGACAGGGCCTGGTTGATCTTCTCCGATGTCGACGGGCCGTAACTCTGGCCGTCGGGGTTCGGGCAGGCCGGGATGTCGACGAACAGGTCCCTCGGAAAGCTCACGACGCTCGCGCGCTCGCGGTCAGCCGAGATGTGCAGAAGCATGGTGACGTCGTTGAGCGCCTCGCCGCGTTCACCGTAGGCGAGATTGCCCCCGCCGCTGTCGCTTCCGATGAGCAGCAGGTTGACGGCCCCATCGATCGATCCAATCTTCGGGGCGCCCTCGTCGTCCTCCCCGGCCAGGGCAACGCCCGGCCGGATCGCGGAGGCGATGTTGAAGACCGCGATGGCGGCAATGCTCGCGCCGCTCACCAGCAGCACGGCGAGCGCCGCGGCGACGAGCTTGAGGATCACCGGGGCGGAGTGCCCTGCACTCAGCCGGCCGTGGCGGGCGATCGGGGCACCGGCGCCCGCCGGTTCGGCGCGCGGTGAGGAGAAGGTAGGCATCATACCGAGACTAATGGATGCGCGTGACCGATCTCTGGGAGCCCGGGCATGTCAGACTGGGATGCCATGAGCGATGATCACCCAGAATTGAGCGGCTACGAGCCGGGCGACGGGCGACCGCTGCGCAGTCCTCACGTTGTGCGCGTGATGCGGGTCGCCGTGGTCCTCGGGATCGTCGCTCTCGTGCTGCCCGGGGTTGTCACGACGATGTCGGTCGGTGCGAACACGGCGAACCTCGCGTGCGCGCGCTGGGTCGACCTCGAGCGGCCGGAGGCCACCGGATCATCGGCGCGCTTCGAGCTCTTCGGCCCCGGCGGTGCCGGCTGGCAGTGCTACTCGGTCGGCGCCTTCGGAGGCGACGAACTCGTCGCCTCCCTGGGAATCATCCCGAGCGGGGCACGCCTGCCTGTGCCGACCCTCGGCTCGTAGCCCCGCCCGCTGGGACGACCTCCGCACGGGGTCGCCTACCCCCAGGTCGGCTCGTCGGTGCCGAGGTCGCGCGGCGGGCGGTCAAACCGGAATGCCGTTCCGGTGATCTCGAGCGGCGGGCGCAGCAAGAGGGCGTCTCCCCAGGGCGTATCAATGGGTTCGCTCGGGCGCACGCGGCGTACGAGGGCGCCGTCGGGCGGCAGGTCACCCGCCTCGGCGAGCGCCTGGCCGACGCGCGCGAGCGAGGTGCGCACGCTGCGGCCCACGCCGTCCGCCCGGTGCATCGTCAGGGCGCGCAGCGTCGCGGCGGCGAGCAGATACCCGGTCGCGTGGTCGAGCGCCTGCACCGGGAGAGGGGTGGGCCCGTCGGATCCCGCCCACTCCATGCCATGCTCGGCGATCCCGCTGCTCATCTGCACGAGGCTGTCGAATCCGCGGCGCCCCGCCCAGGGGCCGGAGAACCCGTAGGCGTCAAGGGACACGTCGATGAGTCCCGGCCGCAGGTGCTGCCGGGCGGCGGGGTCCAGTCCGAGGCCGTCGAGTGCGCCGTCGCGATAGCCGTGCACGACGACGTCGGCATCCGCGAGGAGCTCGCGGAGCCGGCTCGCACCCTCCTCGGTCTTCGCATCGAGGCGGGCCGCCCGTTTGCCGAGCGTCATGTTCGGCACGAGCGCCGCCTCGTGCCATCCGGGCGGATCTACGCGCAGCACGTCAGCTCCGAGCGCCGCGAGGAACCTGGTCGCGACTGGACCGGCGATGACGCGGGTGAGGTCGAGCACCCGCAGGCCGGCGAGCGGGCACTCCGCCGTGACCGTCCACGCCGCGCCGGCCGGTCCCGAGATTCCCTCCCGCCACTCGATGAGGGGCTCGCCGGCGACGGCGGCGCCCTGCGGGTGGGCGAGCCACTCCCGGCGCGATCGCATCACGGCGGCGCAGCCGCCCGCGGCCACGATCGCATCTTCGAGTTGCCCCGCTGGCCAGCCGGCGACCGCGCGCTGCACCGCGAAGTAGTCGCCGCTCGTGCCGAGCACACTGAGGGCCGCGTCCCGGTGGTGCGGCGCGTTCGTGTGCAGCCGGATCCACCCGTCCTTCGCGCGGTAGTTCTTCGCGAGGGGGTCCCAGACCGACGGAAGGGCCCAGCCGATGGGCTCCACCGCCGACCCGAACCACGTCGAGGCGAGCTCCCGCCCGACCGTGACCTCCGGTGCCGCGCCGGTGGCCGAGCGCACGAGCTCCGCGGCCGCGAGCCCGGCGACGCCGATGGCCGCTACGGCAAGGTCGGTGACACGGTAGGCGGAGGGCAGGTCGCCGGAGCCGGACACCGACAGGAGTCCGGTCACCCCAGCGGGCGCCCCGAGGGCTGCCTGAAACTCCTCGACGAAGGGGATCTCCGCGACAGGCATCCGTCTCTACGCAGCGCCGTCGAACATCGACGTGACTGACCCGTCATTGAAGACGGCGCTGATCGCCCGGGCGATCAGGGGCGCGATGGGCAGCACGGTCAGGGTCGGGAAGCGCTTGTCGTCGGGGATCGGGAGCGTGTCGGTCACCACGACCGAGTCGATGAACTCGCTCTGCAGCAGCTCCCGCGCCGGCGGGGAGAACACCGCATGGGTGGCCGCAACGATCACGCGGGTCGCCCCGTGCGCCTTGAGCGCCTCGGCCGCCTTCGCGATCGTGCGGCCGGTGTCGATCATGTCGTCGACGATGAGGCAGGTGCGCCCGTCGACGTCGCCGACAATCTCGCGGACGTCGACCTGGTTGTGCACCATCGGGTCACGGCGCTTGTGGATGATCGCGAGCGGCGCTCCGAGCTTGTCGCTCCAGATGTCGGCGACGCGCACGCGGCCCATGTCGGGCGAGACGACGGTGAGCGACGAGGGGTCGAGCAGGGGACGGAAGTGCTCGAGCAGCACCGGCATCGCGAAGAGGTGGTCGACCGGACCGTCGAAGAATCCCTGGATCTGGGCGGCGTGCAGGTCGACACTCATGATGCGATCGGCGCCGGCGGCCTTGAACAGGTCGGCGACCAGGCGTGCGCTGATCGGCTCGCGTCCGCGGCCCTTCTTGTCCTGGCGGGCATACGGGTAGAACGGCGCGACGACGGTGATGCGCTTGGCCGAGGCGCGTTTGAGCGCGTCGACCATGATCAGCTGCTCCATGAGCGCCTCATTGATCGGGCTCGAGTGCGACTGCACGACGAACGCATCGCAGCCGCGCACGCTTTCGTCATAGCGGGCGTAGATTTCGCCGTTCGCGAAGGTGCGGGCGTCGGTGTGCACGAGAGCCGAGCTCAGGTTCTTCGCGATGTCCTCCGCGAGCTGGGGGTACGCGCGACCCGAAACCAGCACGAGCCGCTTCTGTCCGTTGATGGTGATGTCGGACAATTGCTCCCGCTCTCTGCCGGCGAGCCGACGATGGTGACCTATTCTGCGGCGTCCGTTTCGGTCGCCGAGGCCGCATCAGCGGCGGCCGTGCCCGGACGATTCGTGAGGACCCAGCCGGTCATGTTTCGTTGCGGAGCCACGCTGATCGCGAGCGAGCCAGCCGGAACGTCCGTGCGGACCACCGTGCCGGCGCCCGTGTAGGCTCCGTCACCGATTCTAACCGGCGCGACGAAGACGTTGTGCGACCCGGTGCGTACGTGCGACCCGACGACCGTCTCGTGCTTGTTGACGCCGTCGTAGTTTGCGGTGATCGTTCCGGCCCCGACGTTCGATCCCTCGCCCACGATCGTGTCGCCGATGTAGCTGAGGTGCGGCACCTTGCTCGAGGCTCCGATCTTCGCGTTCTTCGTCTCAACGAAGGTGCCGATCTTGCCGCCGGCCCCGAGCAGGGTTCCCGGCCGGAGGAACGCGAACGGGCCGACGGAGGCGCCGGCGCCGATCACGGCGAGGGTCGCGTCGGTGCGCTTCACCGTCGCCCCCTCCCCCACCTCGCAGTCGACGAGGGTGGTGTCCGGACCGATCTTCGCTCCGCGCTCGACCACCGTCGCGCCCCTGATCTGGGTGCCGGGCAGGATTTCCACGTCCGCGGCGAGGGTCGCGGTGACGTCGATCCAGGTGGTCGCGGGGTCGGTCACGGTGACCCCGGCGAGCTGCCAGCCGCGCACGATCCGGGAGTTCAGCTCGAGCGCAGCCGCGCCCAGCTGCACCCGGTCGTTGATTCCGGCGACGAGCCAGTGGTCGTCGACCGGAACCGCGGCAATCGTCCCGCCGGCGCTCTGGATGCCGGCCGCGGCATCCGTGAGGTACATCTCCTTCTGCGCGTTGTCGGTGCCGATGCTCGCGAGCACGGTGCGCAGGGCGGGCACGTCGAAGACGTAGACGCCCGCGTTGACCTCGCGCACCTCGAGCTGCGCCGGGGTGCCGTCCTTCTGCTCGACGATCCCGTGGAAGGCGCCGCCGGTGTCGCGGAGGATTCGACCGTTGCCGGACGGGTTCTCGAGGATCGCGCTGAGCAGGGTGAGGCTGTTGCCTGCGTCGCGGTGCGTCTCGACGAGGTGGTGCACGGTCGCCGCGTCGAGCAGGGGAACGTCGGCGCTGAGCACGACCACCTGTCCGGCGAAGTCCGCCGGGAGGTGTCCGAGCGCCACCTCGACGGCGCGCCCCGTTCCGGGCAGCTCGTCCTGGTCGGCGATGACCACCTGCGGCGATCGCGCGATGATCGCGCCGGCCACCGCGTCGCGCTCGTGGCGCACGACCGCGACGATGTGCGCGGCACCGAGCTTCTCGGCGGTGGAGAGCACGTGGGCCACGAGGGGGATGCCGGCGAGGGGGTGCAGCACCTTGGGGGTGAGCGACTTCATTCGGGTGCCCTGGCCGGCGGCGAGGATGACGACGGCGAGATCCGCGGCGGTGCTCGTGGCGCTGGCGGGCGCCTCGGGCGCGGTCCCTGCTGATGAGGTCATGGCGGTGCTCTTTTCGGTCCGTGGTGGGAGATCGGCTACGCGATGGTGAGCTCCGCCTCCAGGATTCGAACCTGGACCGAACAGCTCCAAAGGCTGTCGTGCTGCCGTTACACTAAGGCGGATTACGCAAGGGGGCGCTAGTCAAGTCTGCCAGATCGCGTGCGGCGCGGCCGCATGCCGAGCTGGGCAGGATAATAGACGGATGCCCGGAAACGATGAAGTCGACCGTATCGTCGGCGCGTGGTCGCGCGAACGCCCCGACCTCGACTTCGCCCCGATGCAGGTGCTGAGCCGGGTGGGCCGTCTCGCTAAGCACCTCGACCGGGCCAGGCGCACGGCCTTCGAGGCATCCGGACTGGACTCGTGGGAATTCGATGTGCTGTCAGCCCTGCGGCGCGCCGGCGCCCCGTACCAGATGAGCCCGAAGGCATTGCTGCTGCAGACGCTCGTCTCGAGCGGCACGATGACCAATCGCATCGACCGCCTCGTGGAGCGCGAGCTCGTCGAACGGCGCACCGACCCGCACGACGGCCGCGGGATCCTCGTGGTGCTCACCCCCGACGGACGCACCCGTGTCGACGCCGCGATCAGCAAGCTGCTCGCGGCCGAGACCGAGGTGCTCGACAACCTGTCACCGACCGAGCAGGAGCGGCTCGCCGGGCTACTGCGCAAGCTCAGCCTCGACTTCGACTGAGCCGCGCGCGGGCGGTGCCGTCCCGGCGCGGTCCCGTCGCGGTGCCGTGCCGTGCCGTCGCGATCCCGTCGCGGTGCCGGTCCCCGCGCACGGCCGCGCCCGTTTGGTGCAACCGCGCCCGAACCCACCCGACTTCACCGCCCTCCGCGCACGACCGCGCCCGCCCGGAGCAACCGCGCCCGCCCGGGTGCACAAGCACCAAACGGGCGCACTCACCAAGTACTCACTCCAAGTCGGGCCGCTCATTCGCGAGAGCACCTGCGCCCGTGCGCACACCCCGCCGCCACACCCTCCGACGCACGACCGCGCCCGTTTGGAGCAACCGCGCCCGCCCGGCCGGGTGCACAAGCACCAAACGGACGCACTCACGTCCGAGCCTGGTGCTACTGCGCCCGTTTGGTGCTACTGCGCCCGTTTGCACCGGCCGCATCCAGTCGCATCCGGCCGCATCCAGTCGCGTGACCGTACCCCCGAGTCGGGCAGCACCTGGCGCGACAGCGGCCAGCCCGCACCGCACCGCACCGCACCGCACCGC
>Ga0105047_10012924_pt1 | contig 13392 bp, 10 predicted proteins | sample MAT04_FD_78384 | JGI IMG/M metagenome (GOLD analysis project Ga0105047, IMG submission 78384) | Freshwater microbial communities from Lake Fryxell liftoff mats and glacier meltwater in Antarctica - MAT-04 (megahit assembly) | ecosystem: Environmental > Aquatic > Freshwater > Ice > Liftoff...
CGATGAAATTGATCTGCTCACCTTGTTAATTGAAAAGTGGGACAAGGAGCATAATACTTTTTCGGACTCAGATCCCGTTGAACTTATACAGTACCTGATGCAGGAAAATAAGCTAAAAGCCAAGGATTTGGCAGTTATCCTACATGTTAGCAAAGGATTAATATCAGATATTCTCCATTATAAAAAGGGTCTTTCCAAACAAATGATCCGCGCACTTTCCGGGAAATTTAAAGTTTCACAGGAGGCATTTAACAAACCCTACTCATTAAACCCCACCACTAACACTCATAGTAGTGAGGCAGTTTAAAACAAGTAAGCTGCTCCTTTTGAAACCTGTACATAGGTTAAAAGCCAATTGTTTTCAACAAAAACTTTTTTTAGAAATTCCAGATTCACCAACCTGATCTTTTACAAAACCTCACGTGCTTTCCGTTCCAATTCCTTATTTTCAACCCATGAAAATAACAGGGTTGTTCCTACTTCTTTTCCCACTCTGCACATTCGCCCAACACCGGGCCGACATGCTCATAACCAATGGCCGCATAGTAGATGGTACCGGCAACCCATGGTTTAAAGGATCGGTGGCCATTAAAAATGGAAAAATTGTAGCCGTTGGACAGTTAGCCAACTGGCAGGCCACTAAAACAATTGATGCCCATAACCAAATTATCGCCCCCGGCTTTATTGATGTGCATACCCATATAGAAGGCGATGAGGTGAAAAACCCAACGGCCAACAATTTTATTTACGATGGCGTAACTACCGTGGTAACAGGCAACTGTGGCCTGTCGAGGGTCAATGTTGGAAAGTATTTTTTGATGATCGACTCATTGCAGACTTCCATAAATGTGGCGGGGCTTATTGGCCACAACGATGTACGTAAAGCAGTAATGGGTACCGCCAACCGGACAGCTACGGCCACCGAACAACAACAAATGGAAGCACTGGTTGGGCAGGCCATGAAAGATGGCGCCGTAGGCATGTCTACCGGGTTAATATATATACCCGGCACCTATGCGCCCACCAGCGAAATTGTGGCGCTTGCCAAAGTGGTATCGGCGTATGGCGGCATATATGCCTCGCACATGCGCAACGAGGGCGATAGTGTGCTGGCAGCTATAAAAGAGGCACTGTATATTGGAAGGGAAGCCAACATACCCGTGCAGATTAGCCACTTTAAAGTGGGTGGCCAACAAAACTGGGGTAGAAGTATTGAAACACTGGCAGCCATAAATAAAGCCCGTGCAGAAGGGATAGATGTAACCATAGATCAATACCCTTACACCGCCAGCAGCACCAGCCTTAGTACCATGATACCGGATGATGTATTGGCCGACGGACCTGACTCTATTAAGGCAAGACTGCTGAGGCCCGATGTAATAAAATACGTGGTAAGTGATATGCTAAAAAGCCTCGCGAAACGCAAACTGAAACATTTTGACTATCCCGTAGTAGCCTATTATGCGGCCGACACAACATTAAATGGCAAAAGCATTGAAGCAATTAACCTGTTAAAAGGTAAAAAACATAACGCCGAAGAGGAAGCCAACACAGTAATAGAAATGATGTTGAAAGGGGGCGCCGGCATGGTGTTTCATGGCATGGGCGAGGAGGATGTGCAACGAATTATGCAGCACCCTTTTAATATGATTGCCAGCGATGCCAGCATACGCGTATACAACCAGGGCGTACCACACCCACGCGGTTATGGTAGTAACGCAAGGGTATTGGGCAAGTATGTACGGGAAGAAAAATTGATACCGCTGGAAGAAGCCATCAGGCGGATGACCAGTTTGCCGGCCCGCAAATTTAACCTGGTGGGCAGGGGTTTATTAATGGAAGGTATGGCGGCCGACATAGTTATTTTAAACGAAAATACGGTAAAGGACCTATCTACTTTTGAAGCGCCACACCAATACAGTACCGGCTTTAGTTATGTATTGGTAAATGGTAAAGTGGTGTTGGCCAATGGTAAACACAATGGCACCCGCAGCGGGCAGGTGTTGTATGGACCGGCACGTAAATAGTAAAAGGTGGTGCCGCCGACAATGACCAATGGAAAGGTTTTAAAGGAAATGCCAACTGCAATGCCGGTAAAGTCCCCCCCCACACGCCTCAAACGGGTACGACAGGCCCCGCCGGTAAAATGGCAATCTCTAAAAAAGCAGCGAACATAAAAAGCAAGGGAGCATTTAAAATTGCCGTAGTTGGTTAGGCCACCAACAGCGGCGCAAACCACGTAAATTGTATTTTAATAGTTGCCAATTGCACTGCCGACAAAGTGATTGCGACGCAACAATGATCCTATAAAAAACGAATGCCGGTATCAAAAAAAAACTGCTTAATAATTACCCCAAATAAAACCCTGCTATGAAACGATTGTCTGTCCTCTGCCTTTTATCATTATCATTTTGCATCATTAATGCTCAAACCTACACCCCTACCGCCGCCAACATAAAAGCCCGCGAAGCGTTTACCAACGACCGTTTTGGCTTGTTCATCCATTGGGGACCATTTAGCATTCCCGGCTCGGGGGAGTGGGTAATGAACCAACGTAGCATATCATTTCATAACTATAAAAGGTTAATGGACTTTTTTAACCCCATTGACTTTAATGCAAAAGAATGGGTTAGCCTGGCCAAAAGCGCCGGCATGAAATATATTACGCTTATTACCCGCCATCACGATGGTTTTAGCATGTGGAATACGAAGTACTCCGACTTTAATATTATGAACACGCCATACAAAAAAGACATTGTAAAACAGGTGGCCGGTGAATGCCACCGGCAGGGAATTAAACTTTTTTTATACTACTCGTTACTCGATTGGGGCCGCGAAGACTATCCTTACCTATCAGGGCGTACCGGGCAAACGGCAGGGCGTACCAGCGGTGGCAATTACCCAGGCTACCTGCAGTTTATGAAAAACCAACTAACCGAATTGCTTACTAATTATGGCGAAATAAACGGCGTTTGGTTCGATGGGCATTGGGACCAAACACGCCCCGAAGGCGAAGCAGACCGCTCATCAGCGATCGACTGGAAATACGAAGAGATTTATCAACTCATACATCAGTTGCAGCCAGCCTGCCTCGTAGGCAACAACCACCATCTTTACCCATTTAACGGCGAAGATTTTCAGATGTTTGAACGCGACCTGCCCGGCGAAAACAAGTCGGGTCTCAGCTTCCAAAAAGCATCGGACCAACTACCCGTTGAAACCTGCGAAACAATGAACAACAGCTGGGGTTTTAATATTACCGATACCAGTTATAAATCGGCTGCTACCTTAATTGGCTACCTGGCCAATGCCGCAGGCCGCAATGCCAATTTTTTACTAAATGTAGGCCCTATGCCTAATGGAAAAATTCAACCCGAGTTTGTTGATACACTAAAAAAAATGGGGCAATGGCTTCGAACTAACGGCGCTACCATTTACAATAGTGGCGGCAACATTATACCACCACAACTTTGGGGAACGGCCACCCGCCAAAACAATAGTATTTTTCTACACATCACCAATTATCCCATCGATCAACAATTTATAATTGTACCCGCATTTGGCGCTGCAATAAAATTGGCCGCTGCTGTCAGCAACGGCAATAAACTAACCTACAAACAGGTGCCGCAAGGTTGGCAAATTAGCCTTGAAGGTGCGGAACAGCAACCGGGAGATACTATAATTAGACTAGATGTTTTGTAGCTGTCATCTACCCTATACTTACGCCAAAACCACCCAACATACCGGCAACGATTGCGTAAATATGCCACCTGCCAGTGCAATACCTACCACAAAAGGGTATAAAATTGTTTAGGGTTTTATAAGGTTTACAATGCACAATGGTAAACTACTACCAATAAAATAGTACGAAATCTACAGCCCCCTGCCGTACCATAAAAAAGTTAGAATGACTAAAACTATTGCTGCTATGAAACTTATATGTTGCTTTTTACCACTACACCTATTGACGCTTACTGCGTTTTGCCAAACCACCGCACAACAAAACTCTGTTGCAGTTAGCGCAAGTGGACAGCGGGTATGGAACAACGTATTGGCCCTGCACAACCAGGTATTTGGCACTAAAGACTCTGTGCTGATTAACGCCCTGTTGAGCGATCAATTGAAGTATGGCCACTCGGGCGGAAATATTGAAGACCGGCAAACCATGGTACACAAGGCCAGTACCAGCCCAACCATATATCAAAATGTAAATAACCAGCTACTCAATATTCATTTTTGGGGCAACACTGCCATGGTAAGGCTTGAGTTAACGGCAACTTCCATTGACAATGGCGTAGCAACGCCTTTACACCTGGGCATTTTGCAGGTTTGGGGAAAACAGAAGGGACAATGGTACCTGCTGGAAAGGCAGGCGGTAAAAATTGCCCCTAAAAAACCTTTAGCATAACGTTATTTAATAAAAGGATTGTGAGGCGAGGCGTTGGATCAGTTAAGTTGTGCAGGGTATCTTTCGTAATGATAAAAATGAGCGGACTTCAGGTGAGTTCAAATTCATGGGAACAGCATTGTACCGTGGCAAAACAAACCAACAATCACATAACAGGTTTTAAACTAAACACATTGGCCCAGGCTACTATCAGGGTCATTGTTTACCAACGGCAAAATTTGCCAACCAAAATCAATAAGTGCAATATTGATTGATTGCTATACGCCCTGCATTATTATATTTAACTGCATTTTAGTTACAAAAGGATAAAAAAACAAACCATTATGACTGCCGCCGCCATAGGAAAATACCGCTGGACCATCTGCACACTATTATTTTTTGCAACCACCGTTAACTATCTCGACCGGCAAGTACTAAGCCTGTTAAAACCGCGGCTGGAAGAGATTTTTGGCTGGAGCAACACTGATTATGCCAACATCGCCTCCACTTTTCAATTTGTGTATGCAATAAGTATGTTGTTTGCCGGCCGCATTATAGATAGGCTTGGCACAAAAAAGGGCTATAGCTGGGCTATCATTATCTGGTCGCTTGGTGCGGTGGTACACGCGCTGGCCATACCCATTGGGCAGGGCATAAGCACCGTGTTGGGGTTGGTAGGCATTATAACCGTACCGGTATCCATACTTGGTTTTATGTTTAGCAGGGCATTGCTTGGTTTTGGCGAAGCAGGTAATTTTCCCGCAGCCATCAAAGCAACCGCCGAATATTTTCCAAAAAAAGAGCGGTCGTTTGCTACCGGCATTTTTAACTCGGGCACCAACGTAGGCGCCGTACTGGCACCATTAACCGTGCCCTGGATTTACACCCACTTTGGCTGGGAAGCCGCCTTTTTAATTATTGGTGTCATTGGTATTTTGTGGCTGTTTTTCTGGCTCGTTTATTACGACAAACCCGAAGAACAAAAGCGCCTGTCGGCCGCCGAACTCGCCTACATTAATATGGATGATGCGGTGGATAAAGTAATACCCACCGGCGGCATAAAAAATCAGCCCGTGGCAACCAGTTTACAACCCGCTAAAATTTCATGGATAAAATTGCTTAGCTACCGGCAAACCTGGGCCTTTACTGTGGGTAAGTTTATGACCGATGGTGTATGGTGGTTCTTTTTATTTTGGCTGCCCGCTTATTTAAAAGACAACTATGGCGTAGTAGACGAGGCGGTGATGCTACCATTGACCGTATTATACAGCATGACCATGTTTGGCAGTATTGGCGGCGGCTGGTTTCCAACTTATTTTATTCGCAAAGGGTACAACCCCTACGATGGCCGCATGCGTGCCATGTTGCTTATAGCCCTTATCCCTTTGGTGGTATTGGCTGCCCAACCGCTGGGCTATATCAGCTTTTGGATACCCGTAATACTCATAGGCATTGGCGCCTCGGCACACCAGGCATGGAGCGCAAACCTTTTCACAACTGTTTCCGATATGTTTCCTAAAAAAGCAGTTGGTTCGGTAGTGGGTATTGGCGGTATGGCAGGCGGTATTGGCGGCGTATTGGTTACCAAGGTGGGCGGCGCATTGTTTGATAAATACCGTGCCCTGGGCCACATCGAAACCGGCTATACCATCATGTTTACTTTTTGCGCAACAGCTTACCTTATAGCATGGAGCATTATGAAACTGCTGGTTCCAAAAATGAAAATCATTACTGATTTAGATTAGTTTGGCCATCACTAACCTAACCCGGCAAGGGGCATTACCTGTTGCATATTTACAGTTTTTTTTTGTTACCGGCAGTTGTATTTCATAGCGTCACCGTTGTGTCACTCACTTGTACGGCAACAATTCTATTCGGCTTTTAGGCTAACGTGTTCAAAACTTCGACCCATTTTCGTACATACAGGTGTTTGTATTTATCTTAAACTTACTCCTTTACATCAATTCATTATAAAATACAAAGCATAACAATACATAAAATATTATATGCAGTAGTACAGCCAAAGGCAGTAAAATCGTTTGTATTTAAGGTAAAACTTACTGTACAACAGAAAAAATTGGCAGCTGGCAATTAAATGAAGCACAACAAAAGTGCCAGGCCGGGGCAACTGAAAAAGAAAAATTAACTGCAAGACTATTGCAATTAATTTTTCAATTAGAAGAATATGTAAGCAACCACGAATTTGAACCAACCAGCCGATTTGGAAGTTTTCTAAAGATTTATTTAGAAATCCTACACAAAAAGAGAAACGAATTTGCAAACGATATAAGTGTTCATGAAACGCACATAAGCCAATTGATAAATAGTTGCCAAATGCCAGGCCACAATATTATAATTCGGTTGCAATTACACTTAAATCAACGCATACCTGCCAACTATTAATTTAGACTAGTAGAAAAGAAAAAATTTATAAAATCAAAACGAACAAAAAATTAAGCGTTCAGTAAAAAGGGAACGTTTCAAATAAAATTTCAGTTTGGGTTTAAAAGTTGATTATTAATTAAATACTATTAAATTGTTTTTTCTTTCGAACCGCTTACATTCACCTCGGCTTTGCAACTAACTAAATTCATACTTACAAAATCGGCTATTTTCCCTTAATTATGGTACAATACGCACACTTGCTAAATAAATTTGAACAGTAAAAAAGAAAGCCGTATGCCCGGCACATATTGTGTAAATGAAGTTTAATCCATTTGCCAACCACAAAAGCTTATATAGTTAAGACCGATAGGCTCTGTACCTTTTACATTGAGAAGACCCGCAAAAAAGTGTATTGCCTAATGTAAAGTTTATAAGCAAGTGCTAACTAATGCAAACGATTTCACAAGTAATAAAAACCTCTTTCAGTATAACGCTCAACTTTGTTTTAAAGCAACATCATGGTTGGGTGGTGGCAGTATATCCAAGGCCTGCATCACTCCCGTATAAAAAACGTCCAATCCTTTAAAAACAAAAAATATACGATATGCCAGGCAAATACGCAATCAGCCCTAACGAAGCCCGATTGATGGACACAGAAACGCTAAGACATCATTTTTTGTTTGATAACCTTTTGCAGCAGGGCGCCTGCAACATGGTTTATACGCACTACGACCGTATGGTTATTGGCGGCGCCCTGCCAACTACCCAGGCTGTTGAACTTTTATTGATAGACGATTTAAAAGCCGGCTATTTTTTAGAACGGCGCGAAATAGGAATCATAAACGTAGGCGGCCCCGGCGTGGTAACTGCCAATGACCACCAGTACAACATGGAAAAGCTCGATTGCCTGTACCTTGGTAAGGGCACCAAAAACGTAACTTTTAAAAGCAGCAATAACATTCAGCCAGCTTTGTATTTTTTATTAAGCTGCCCCGCCCATCAAATAATGCCTAACACGCTAATGACAAGGGAGCAAGCCACCCCAGCCCACATGGGCGATAGTGAAACCAGCAACAAACGAACCATTTACAAATACATACATGACGATGGTATTGCAAGCTGCCAGTTGGTAATGGGGTTAACGCTTTTACAACCCGGCTCGGTTTGGAATACTATGCCGGCGCACACACACGACCGCCGCATGGAAGCCTATTTCTATTTTGATGTTCAGCCAGGTCAGGGCGTTTTTCACCTCATGGGTTTACCAAACCAAACCCGCCACCTGGTAATAAACAACAACCAGGCAGTGGTGTCGCCTCCATGGTCAATACATGCAGGCTGCGGCACCAGCAACTACTCGTTTATTTGGGGTATGGCCGGCGAAAACAAAGCCTTTACCGATATGGATGCCGTGGCTATTGCTGACCTTCAATAACCAAAAAACACCTCGAGTTCTTTGTTTAGGGATTTTTTCCGACCGGGCCCTTACGGAAAAAAAAAACTACCGCAAGTTTTTTACTTTCGGGATTTATCGTTTTTTCTGCCTTAATCGTTAGGTTTACCAAACTTATTAATTTGTAACTGGTTTAAGCCCCGTAATGTAAAGCGATGCTTTGTTGCAGTAAATGATTGTAAAACTATCAATGGATCAAATAACTATAAAAGATATTGCCCGTGCACTTAACCTGTCAAATTCCACTGTTTCAAGGGCATTAAAAGGTAGTTACCAAATAAGCGAAGCCACACAAAAACTGGTTAAAGACTACGCTGTTAAACACCATTACCGTCCCAACGTATTAGCCCAAAGCCTCAAAAGCCGACGAAGCAAAAGTATTGGGGTCATATTTCCCTCAGTATCAAATAACTTTTTTGGCGAGGTAACCAACGGCATTGAGGCCGTTGCAAGCACCAGCCACTACCAGGTAGTAATAGTACAAACAAACGAGTCGGCCGAAAAGGAACTGGACAATATTAAACAATTGATTCTTAGATCGGTAGACGGATTGCTGATTTCGTGTACCACCCAAACTACCGACACCGCTTTTTTTCAGGAACTTCTTAACGATGGTTTCCCCATTATTTTTATAGACCGTACCATTGGCAACCTTGCTGCGCATTGCGTGGTTGCTGACAATGTAGATGGCGCATACCAGGCCACTCTGCATTTAATTGAGCAAGGTTATCAGCGGATAGCACAAATTACAAGCTCGCCCAATGTATCCATCACAATTCAGCGTTTGCAGGGCTATTTTAAAGCCCTTAACCAAAACAACCTGACAGTAGAAGACGATTACATAAAGTATTGCCAGCACGGTGGTATGGACGATGCCGAGGTTGAACGGGCCGTAACCGAATTAATGCAAATGCCAAACCCGCCCGATGCTATTTTAACCGCCTCAGACCGCATTACCATAAAATGTTTTTCGGTATTATTGAAAAAGGGCATTGATATACCGGGGCAGGTGGCCCTTGCCGGGTTTAGTAATTTTAGTGCCCCCGAATTATTTAACCCCTCACTAACCACCGTAAAACAGCCTGCTTTCGAAATGGGTAAAGCAGCGGTTGAGTTAATGCTGGGCCTGTTGGAAAGCAAACATCCACCTACGGAATTTGTAAAAAAAGTATTGCCTACGGAGTTGCTTATCAAGTCTTCTTCGCTTAAAAAATAGCGTTGCGATAATTAAGGAATTATCTGCTATTTGAGCACTTTTTAATTTCCAAATGTACTATGACAAGTAAACGACGAACAAAGACAGAAATTTTTACTATTCTGTCTTGGTTGACACCTTACATATTTATTCTATCCTTTCTTAGACATACCTCGGTATTCACATTCATGGCCCTACTTTTATTCTGCGGACTTTCTATTTTGGGCTGTTTAACAGGTATTTTTTTAACCAGACTAACAAAGTATAAAAAAGGTTATTATTTATTAGTGACAACTGTTAGTGTTACACTATTCGTTATCTCGTACGATCAGCTAATAAACACAAGTGACAGAATCTTCTATAGTCTGCATAGATCAACCATGTCTGAAATTGTAACAAAAATAAATAAAGCCAGAATTGAAAATAACCGAATACTAATACCGCAAGTACGTTTTGCTCTGGTGGACACACTAAAAGACGGGACGATTGTATTCACTATTGATGGTATTCCTGACAACTGCGTAGGTATTGCCTACTCTGACGACAATACGAATCCAGGTAATACCAACTGTGGACAGATTGTTGAGTGGCGCAGGCTTGATGACCATTGGTATTTTTGGTACTCTACATAACTAAAAAACGCACAAAAAAAAGGTATGGCTACAGTTAAGAGGAAGCTTCGGAGCCGGGAAGAACGTAATAATAAACCCCACTTATCTTAATAATTGAACTATGAATATCACTTCATTAGTAGTGGTTATGTCATACGATAAACAGATGCAGGCCTGTTGCCTTACATGGGGTAAGCAACCAGTTCTATAAAAAGTTTTATACTGTTCATTTTTATCATTTATAATAAATACAAGTATGCCAATATATTCTCTATTTGACCTCACCGGTAAAACCGCCCTTGTAACCGGCTGCAACACCGGCATAGGGCAGTCAATGGCAATAGGCCTTGCCGAAGCCGGCGCCGATATAGTAGGCGCATTCAGATCGGCCAGCGACCTTGACGGCGAAACTGCGCAACAGGTAAAAGCGCTTGGCCGAACCTTTAATGGTTACCTGGTGGATATTGGCGACCGCGAAGCACTGTATGCATTTGTCAATGCAGCGAAGGAGCAACACACCATTGACATATTAGTAAATAATGCCGGTATGATACTGCGCAAGCCGGCCGCTGAACATACTGACGATTTGTGGGATAAAGTACTGTCAGTAAACCTGGACGCTCAATTTATTTTAGCCCGCGAATTTGGCAAGGCTATGATTGACCGCGGCAAGGGCAAAATCATTTTTACCTGTTCGCTGCTCACCTTTCAGGGTGGCATTAACGTGCCGGGCTATGCGGCCAGCAAATCGGCCATAGGCGGCCTGGTAAAGGCACTTTGCAACGAGTGGGCAGGCAAAGGCATTAATGTAAATGGCATAGCTCCCGGCTACATATCCACAAACAATACCGAAGCTTTGCGCGAAGATCCGGTAAGGTCAAAATCAATTCTTGAACGCATACCAGCAGGCCGCTGGGGCCAGCCCAACGACTTTAAAGGCCCGGTGGTTTTTTTGGCAAGCAATGCAGCCAACTATGTAAACGGCCATGTGTTGGTAGCCGATGGTGGATGGATGGCCAGGTAACAGATCAGCACATTGCCATACCAGGCCGGTTTTTATTTGGAAGTAATCTATGCGTAATAATTACCTTACGCGGGGCCATACAATAGCTTGGCAGCCTACAACCAAAAAACAACAACATGCACATTGAAAAACAGGAAAACGATACCATTAACCAAACACTATCGCAATCGGCACGCAATTACACGTTGCGTATTGCCATTATTGCCGCACTGGCTGGTTTTATATTTGGTTTTGATACCGTAGTAATTTCCGGTGCCAACCTGCCCATAAAAACCCTTTGGCAAACCAGCCCATGGTTTCATGGATTTTTTATTATGTCCATGGCTTTGTGGGGCACCGTTATTGGCGCCATTTTTGGCGGTGGCCCCACCGAAAAATATGGGCGCAAAAAAGTGCTGTTTTACATAGGCGTATTGTTTACCGTATCGGCGGTCGGCTCGGCTTTGGCGCCGGGGCCCTATCTCTTTTCTTTTTTCAGGTTTATTGGCGGCCTGGGTATTGGCGTATCGTCGGTGGCGGCACCAACCTATATTTCCGAAATATCAACCCCTGCTACCCGCGGCCGGTTGGGTGCTATGTACCAGTTTAATATTGTGTTTGGCATATTGGCAGCCTTTTTATCAAACTATTTTTTTGAAGGCGTAGGCGGCATAAACTCGTGGCGGTGGATGCTGGGTATAATGGCGGCCCCTTCCATTATTTATACATTGATGGTATTGGGTATACCCGAAAGCCCCCGCTGGCTCATTGCCCGCAAAAACGATTTGGCAACTGCCACTGCGGTGTTTACAAAGCTGGGGGTAAACAATGTACAACGCATGATTGCCTCCATTACCAATAGCCTGCAACACCAAACCAAAGCGGGCGCCTCTGAGCGGTTCTTCAGCAAAAAATATACTACCATTATTTGGCTTGCCTTTATGGTTGCCTTTTTTAACCAACTGTCGGGCATCAACTTTATTTTATACTATGCCCCCGAAATTTTGGAAAGGGCGGGCCTTGCATCAAAGGAGTCGTTGCTTAATTCCATTGCCATAGGCGGCACCAACCTGGTATTTACCTTTGTAGGGCTTTATTTAATTGACAGGGCAGGCCGCAAAACCCTGCTCGTTATTGGCTCACTCGGGTATATTGTAAGCCTGGGTATGGTAGCCTGGGCCTTTTACAGCCATGCCAGTGCAGCCTTTTTAATGGTGTTTTTATTATTGTTTGTAGCATCGCATGCTGTGGGCCAGGGCGCTGTAATATGGGTGTTTATTTCCGAAATATTTCCAAATAAAATACGGGCCACGGGGCAATCGTTTGGGGCAAGTGTTCACTGGGTTTTTGCAGCGTTAATCACACTTTTTACCCCTGTATTTTTAGACGACAAAAACGGTATTTTTAAAGACAACCCCTGGCCAATATTTGCCTTTTTTGCATTTATGATGTTTTTGCAACTGGTATGGGTATTAACCAAAGTACCCGAAACCAAAGGCAGCTCGCTGGAAGAACTGGAGAGCAGGCTGGTAAAATCGTAAGCACCGGAAATGGAAATTTTTCAGGATCAAAATACCCTACCTGTCGCAAACAAAAGTGCAGCCAATGTATTTTTTTGGGCCGGGCGTTCACTTTCTATCGGGCTTCATTGGCAGCCTGCCACTATTACCGTAGAGGTAGCACTTTTTTACTGAAGTGCTTTTTGCAGCTTTTTCATTCGGCGGGTTTAACGTATTTTAATTTATAGGATCAGGAGTTTTAACGGTAAACAATGGTTATGCTTCATTAAAAAAATATCATTATTAAAAAGGTTTGGTGTAAAACAGAAACCTATAGCTAAAAACCATTCAATCCAATACTGCGGATAATTGCAGCAAAATTAATGGCAGCACTATTAATGGCAGCACTATTAAAATAATTATGAAATCACACCAAACAGGAGTAACGCTCCACGAATTTAGAACACTGGAACGAAGGCAGTTTCCTGAAAGTACCGGCGAATTAAGCAACCTTTTACGCGACATTGCCTTTGCAGCAAAAAAAATAAATGTAGAAGTAAATAAGGCGGGACTGGTAGACATATTGGGCGAAGCTGGCATCACCAATATACAAGGCGAAAAGGTTAAAAAGCTAGACCTGTTTGCCAACGACCAAATAATTAAAACCCTGCAGCGGGGCATTAGCTGTGCAGGTATTATTAGCGAAGAACTGGAAGAAGGAATTGCCTTTACCGACAAAATGAGTACCAACAGTAAATACCTGGTAGCCTTTGACCCGCTTGATGGTAGCACCAATATTGACAACTGTATTTCAATAGGAACCATTTTTGGTATTTACAAAAGAAGGAGTGCACCGGGA
>Ga0105047_10012925_pt1 | contig 13392 bp, 8 predicted proteins | sample MAT04_FD_78384 | JGI IMG/M metagenome (GOLD analysis project Ga0105047, IMG submission 78384) | Freshwater microbial communities from Lake Fryxell liftoff mats and glacier meltwater in Antarctica - MAT-04 (megahit assembly) | ecosystem: Environmental > Aquatic > Freshwater > Ice > Liftoff...
AACGGTGCCGGCAAGACGACCGTGTTCAACGCGGTCACGGGCATTTACGAACCAACCGAAGGCCGTGTTCTATTCGAGGATCGGCCGTTGGTGCAACCGCTCGCGGCGAAGACCATCGCGTTCGCGGTTGCGATCGGGCTGTTCGCGGGTGTCGTGTTCGCCACGCTGGCGGTGAACATCGAGACGCTCTGGCAGACGGCGATTCGCGACAACTTCGAGCGGAAAAAAGCGTTCCCTGTGGGGAAGGCATTCAACGATGTGGGCCAGCACTTCGCGGATCGCCGCAAGCGTGCCGGCCTCGGGTTCGGCCTGGGCATGTTCATCGGCGTGGCAGGCACGCTCGCGAGTTGGCGGCGTAGCCGACACGCCCCCGATAACATTTCGCAGCAAGGCATTGCCCGCACGTTCCAGAACATTCGGCTGTTTCACGCCATGACCGCCATCGAGAACGTCATGGTCGGCATGACTCGCTCGATGAAGTCGCATCCGATCCTGGGCGCACTGAATCTTGCGCCGCACCGCCGAGAGGAGCGCGACGCCGAGAAGCAGGCGGCCGAGTTGCTGGCGTTCATCGGCCTCGCGGGGAAGCACAACGAGTTGGCCACGAACCTGCCTTACGGTGATCAACGACGCCTCGAAATCGCTCGTGCCCTCGCCACGAAGCCGAAGTTGTTGCTGCTCGATGAACCGGCGGCCGGCATGAACCCGAGCGAAACGACCGACCTGATGGCACTGATCCGCAAGATCCGCGACCGTGGCGTGACGGTGCTGCTGATCGAACACCACATGAATCTCGTGATGGGCATTTCGGATCGCGTCGCGGTGCTGGATTACGGCGTGAAGATCGCCGAGGGTAGCCCGGCCGACGTAAGTCGCGATCCGAAGGTAATCGAAGCGTATCTCGGCAAGGAGGAAGTGACGTGAGTTCCGCCTTGCTCGAAGTGACCGATCTCGAAGCGGGCTACGGTCCGATCAACGTGCTGCACAAGCTGTCGTTGCGTGTCGATCGCGGCGAGATCGTCGCCATGATCGGCGCGAACGGTGCCGGCAAAACGACGACGCTGATGTGCCTTTCCGGCGTGGTGCGTGCCCGTGCGGGGAAGATCGCGTTCGACGGCCGTGATCTGGTGGCCAATCGAGTTCCCGCCCATGAGGTCGTGAAGTTGGGGCTGGCACAGTCGCCGGAAGGCCGCAAAATCTTCTCACGGCTCACGGTGCTGGAAAACCTGGAGATGGGGGCGTTCACCCGTTCGGACAAGGTCGGCGTGAGGGCCGACATCGAGAAGTCGTTCAAGATGTTCCCGATTCTGCGGGAACGGCAACATCAGGCGGGCGGCTTGTTGTCGGGTGGTCAGCAGCAGATGCTCGCGATTGCACGGGCACTGATGGCACGGCCGAAGTTGCTGTTGCTCGATGAGCCGTCGCTGGGGTTGGCCCCGCAGATCGTGGTGCAGATCTTCGACGTCATCAAGGAGTTGAACAAGGCGGGGGTGTCGGTGCTGCTGGTGGAGCAGAACGCGCGCATGGCGTTGAAGGTGGCACACCGTGGGTATGTGCTGGAAACAGGCCGCATCACGTTCACGGACAAGGCCGACGTGCTGTTGAACGACCCCCGCATCCGTGCCGCGTACCTCGGCGAGTGACGCTCACTTGCGAAACTTCTGCACAACAAAGTAGACGCCATTTGCAAGCAGAAGCAGACTCGGATACACGACCACCGCGACGATGGCATCGACGAGCCAGGTCAGATCGAACGCCACTCCCAACCCGAGCAGCACGCCGAGCAGCAACAATCCACCCGCGACGATCACGAGGCAACCGACCGCTTGCCCACGTTGCGGGTCTGGTCCGCGAGTTGGTGCGAGCAACGCATACACGATGCCGAGGAAGTAAAGCGTCAGCAGCACACCCGCGACGATTGGAATCAACATCTCAGGCGACATCCCCCGGCGGTTCGAGCATATCCTGGAAATCGGGTGGGAATGCGGCCCAAGACGCGCGATAAGTGCTTTCGAGCGGAGCCAAGACGTACAACTCGTCCGACAAGATAAGGGGCATTTCAGGCAGTTCATCACTGACTGCGAGTGGTTCGATGTACGCGGCCTTTCGTGGGCGTGCCCGATATGCGACCGCCGTCAGTGGCTTGTTGGTGGGCGGTTCGAATGTGCTGTCTGTCAATTCCCCCCAAATGGCCCGGTGAATGCCGTGTGGGTCGCGGGGGGTGGGCGGAAACAGATCGATCACCAACAAATGAATTCCTTGCCAGAGGAGGTCGGTAGTCTTCCTCAAGAACGCTTGCATTCCGTGCTGGCTGTTCTTGTTACCTGGCGAAACAATTTCGATGACAGCAACCACCTGCCCGTGCCGGTGGACGATCTTCACCCGATTTGCCTTCCGCGTGTAGATGTCTTCTTCCGTGATCTCTTCAATGAACCTTGCCTTTGGCGGCGCTTCCGCCAGAGCAAGACCTCCCGACGAACCGGGCCGAGGGCGGCTTGTTGCTGCTCGGCTCAGAGTCAGGACATCTGGTTCGGTGGCACCTGCGACCTGATCGGTCAGAGCACTCAACCCAGGCGGGAGCAATCCGTGGTTCAGTGCGCGACAGAGTTCGACGATCCAGTCTTGATGGAAGTGGTGGAATAATCCTGCATCGACTCTCGTCCAGTCATGAATTGGCATGGCGAGTCCTCCGCGAGTGGAACTCCTATTGTACCAGCCCGCAGCGTTTCACGGCGGCGTCGAGGATCATGCCAACGAGCTGCGGGTATGTCAGACCCATGCGGTACGCCAGGAACACGATGTCGCCGGATTCGGGGTTCAGCCCAGGCAACGGGTTGATCTCCAGGAAGTACGGCACGCCGTCGCGAATGCGGAAGTCGGCACGCGCCACGTCTCGGCAACCCAGCCCCGCGAACAGCGTCAGCGCATCGTTCTCGACCGCCCGCAGCACAGCCGGGGGCAAGTTCGCCGGCGCCTCGTACTCCACCGTCGCTTCCCAGTTGCGTTTCACTTCGAGGCTGTAAACGAAGTGCTCGTTCGCCGTCTTCGGGATCACTCGCATCACGCCCAGCGATTCCGGCGGGTCGTTGCCCACGATGCCGACCGTCACCTCTTCCCCGGCGATGAACTCCTCCACCAGCACCGGCTGACGGTAGTTTCGCCATAATTCCACCACCGTCGGCCCGAACTCTTCCACCGTGCGAATCACGCAGCGGTTGCGGATGCCCTTGCTCGACCCCTCGCACGTCGGCTTCCCGATCACCGGCAACGGCAACCCAGCCTCTTCCAGCACAGGGCGGAACTCGGCACAGTCGCCGTCGTAGTCGCCCGGCGGCGGGGCCATCGTGATGCCCTTCGGAACGGTCAGCCCCAGCGACTCCGCGAACCGGCGGGTCATGTCCTTGTCGAGCGCCACGGCGAGTGCGAGCGGATCGGAACCGGTGTACGGCACGCCGAGCATCTCGCACACGGCCGGCACACGAGCTTCGCGGGAGCGCGAGATGCCGCTGCCCTCGGCGAAGTTGAACACGAGATCGGGTGGATTGCGGAGGAGAGCTTCGATGAGCGGGCGACCGTTGCCGAGTTCGGTCGCGGTGTGGCCGAGCGAACGGAAGACGTCCGCGATGGCCTTCACGGTGATCGGCGAGTCGAACTCTTCGTGGATGTCGTCGGGGGCGTCAGCGGGAGTGGGGCCGGCCGGCTTCAGGTCGAACGCGATACCGATATGCATGAGAGACTCCGGAACGGCGACGGGGGCATGAAGCCCCCGAGTGAACGTATACCGGAGTTCGTGCCGCAATGCAACTCAGCCGCCGTTGCTGGTGCCGTTCGCGTTGCCGTTGAGCATCGGCAGCGGAATGATCGGTCGCAGGCTGTCGCCGTCACTGCCGGCTTCGCCGCCGCAACTGTCGCGAACAACTCGTGGTTTCCGACGCGCCATCCGCTCGTTGTCCTGCGGTATCAGAGCCGTCTTGTCGCCCTGAAGCAGGCCGCTCACGCCCCGGGTGTGGGTCGGGTCGATCGTGCCCGGCTTGTCTTCGGCCTGATATCGAATCAGCATGCCCTCGTAGTTCCGCAGAATCACGGCGTCGTCGGACATGCTCACGAGGTAGTTCGGCATCATCGGAATCTTGCCGCCGCCGTGGGGGCTGTCCACCACATACGTCGGAATGCCGATGCCGCTCATGTGCCCGCGAAGCCCTTCCATGATCTCCAACCCCTTCCACACCGACGTGCGGAAGTGACCAGCACCGGTCACCGGGTCGCAGTGGAACAGGTAATATGGGCGGACCTTGATGCGTAGCAGGCCGCGAAGCAACTCACGCATCGTGGCGAGGTCGTCGTTCACGCCCTTGAGCAGCACCGAGTGGTTGTTGATGGGCATTCCCGCCCGAAGGAGCGACTTACAGACGCGGGCCGCCTCGGGGGTCACTTCCCGTGGGTGGTTGAAGTGCGTCTGAATGTAGACCTTCTCGGCCGAAGCGAGCAGATCGAGCAGTTCGTTATCGTAGAGTCGCTGTGGTAAAGTGACAGGAACGCGGGTTCCGATGCGGATCACATCGACGTGGTCGATCGCCTTAAGGTTATCGAGGTAGAAGCGAAGCTTGTTCAGCGGCAACGTCAGCGGGTCGCCGCCGGACACGATCACGTCCCGGATCTCGGGGTGGTTGCGGACGTACTGAATCATCCGCTCGTCGTCTGCACTGACGCCTTCCCAGCCGCCGCGGGTGAGGGTCGCTCGCTTGCGGGTGCAGTACCGGCAGTACATCGTGCAGTTCGGCGTGGTCACCAACAGCACGCGATCCGGGTAGCGGTGCGTCAGCCCCGGGACCGGCGAGTCCTTGTCCTCTTCCAGCGGGTCGTCGAGTTCGTACCCCGATGGGTTCTCGGCTTCCAGCGGGTTGGGCACCGATTGAATCCGGATCGGGTCGACCGGGTTCTCGGTGTCGATGAGCGAGAAGTAGTACGGTGGGATGGCGAGCTTGTAGTCACCTTCCAGTCGGCCGATGGCTTCCAACTCCTCGGGTGAGAAGCGGAGGAGCGTGCGGAGTTGGCGCACGGAGCGGATGGAATTTTGGGTCTGCCACCGCCAGTCGTCCCACTGCGAGTCTGGAACGTTCTCCCAGATCGGGTGACGGTTCGGGCGACTCGGAGGCTCCTCGTCCTCGTAACCGCCGGGGGTCGAATGACCGGCGGAAGCGAGTGGGCGGCACGCGTCGGGCTCGAACATACGGCAGATGACCTCTTCGGGTCGGCTGAGCCTGGGTCGCATCGACGATGGATGCGGCTCGCAGGTGCGACTCGTCATGCCGCGATGAGCACAACAAGCACGCTATAAAAACGAATCGTAACGCAGGGTCAGAGAAAAACAAGTTGTCGGGGTACCGATAGACCCATCTTTCGGCGCTTTTCTCGCGCCACCATCATTACACACCGAAATATTCCGCGCAATACAAGTCCGTCGGTTGGTCCGGAATCGTCTCCACGGGTCGCATTGACACCGCAACTGCGATTGACACGCGGGAATACCCCAACCCGAAATCTGGGTCAAGGCAAAGCGCCGGGTTCTCGGACAATTCGCGGCGGGAACGTCGCTCGCAGTCGCGCCTCGAACTCTTCGTCACCGGGATGCGGGGGCATCGGCTCACCGATCACGACCATTCCGTGAAGTCGATCGGGGGGCAGCTTGTTCGCCGCAATCATCCACGTCGTCAACTCGCGGTAGTTCCTGAAGTAGAACCATTCGGCCGGCCCGTATCCAGTCCAACCGTTCACGCACGGGATGCCGAAATCCTGAGTCGCACGCATCACTTCGACTTGAAGCGCAAGCACATGGAGGTGCACGGGCAGCATGTCGCTTCGCTGAATGTTCGTGGGGAAGGCGTAAGCGAAAATCGGCTCGGGGTGACTGCGGACCAACTCGGCGATGCGTTCCTGTCGTTCTTGCACCAAGGCGACGGGAGTGCGGAAACAATACCATGGGCCATCGTTTCCCTCGGTGGGGATCAACCGTTGCTCCGCAACCACGCATGCGAGACACGCCACGCTCACGAAGATCGCCGCACCACGACCGAACCGACCGGCGTACTCGCCAATCACGTCGATCAGGTACGCGATGACGATGCCGCTGAGCAACGGCAGCACCATGCACACCCGTCCTGGAACGCGGATTCCCCCGGCACCGGGCACTTTCCCCAACGATTCGTAGAGCCAGACGTCGCCGAACCGCGTCACCAGCACCGCGAGAAGCAACGCCGACCACGCCGACACGATCGCAACGGAGCGAGTTGTTCCGAGTCGAGTGGGGAAGCACGCCAGCACCGTGACGACGCCGACCGCCACGATTGGGAGTAGACCCGGGCACATCAGGTGTTCGCCTTCGGGCACCTCCACCGCCGGTACTGGCGACCAACGGGAAGCTGTGTGCAAATACGCATTGCCCGGCAAACTCAACCACGACCCCGGAACCGGAGCCGTCGGTTTGATTCCTGCAATCGGAACCCCTCCCCCAGACGCCCTCTTGTGACGATCGAGCAACGGGAGCACCGCGAGCGCCGCCACGGCCAGCACCGCAACCCGGCCAAGTGTGCCTCCCCAACTCGGCCAGAGAAGTTGCCGCCACGTGAGCTGACGCGGAAAGCGAAGCAGCGCGACCAACACCGTCACCGCGACCAGCAACGCCAAGAAGTAGCCGAGATACACCGCGATGTAGATTTGGACGACGACGCACGCTGCGACAATGGCCAGTCGCCACGTTCGCGGGAACCGCAGAAATTCCCACGCGAACACGAACGCGATCGGCACGAGGAACCGCGGTTGGAGCTGCGTGTGCTGCGTCTGTGCGACTACCGGCAAGGAATACGCGAAGATGTACGCAGCCGCCGCGACGCCCACAGGCCCGAAGCCGAGACGCCGCAACGCCCACACCGTCGTGACGAAGTTCAGCACGACCGCAACCACGAAATAGCCCTGGAACGCCCCTTCCGGCGACAACCCCAGCAGTCGCAGCGCCGCATAGCACGGAAGCGTTCCGATGTGCGCGTCGGACCACGCGGTTACGCCCTGCCGTGGGTAGTACGAGGGAGCATCCCAGAACGACTCGGCCTTGCCGGTCAGGTAGCGGTAGCCGTGTTCGAGGACAAAGTTGTTCAGGCGGTTGTCGATCACGTCGCCGGGCAGGTGGTCGAGGCTCGTGCCCAGCACTTGAAGTGGGTAGTTGACGAAACCGATGAGGAACGAGGCAGCGATGAAAAGCCAGCCGGAGCGTGACCACGGTGCTGTCTCGCCCGGCGTTCCGCTCACTGTTGACATCTCCCGCGTTAGAAATCGAAGCGATGGCACGCGGATCACACGGATGAAACGCGGATCAAGAGGATGAAAACAAAAGCAGGATTAACCACAGAGTCACAGAGAGCACAGAGACGAAACCAAACACCGAGGTGAATACAGGGCTTCAAAACAACGGTTTTCTCTCGGTGTTCGTCTTCCCTCTGTGTCCTCTGTGACTTTGTGGTTAATTCGCCTTCTGTCTTTGTCTTGATCCTCTTGATCCGCGTTTCATCGCTTCATTCCCCTCGTGGGGCGGGTTCGCGGAAGTCGTAGATCACGAACGTCGGCGTGCGGCCAACCGGCCTCTGCGTGCGGAGGTACCCAATCGCCTCCCGCTTTGACGGCGTCGCCTCCGGGTGAAGCGTCATCACGGTCGTGCCCACGGCCAGCAACCGCGGCCCCACGAACCGTCGGAAGTCGTCACCGTTGGCAATCGGCGCGTGCTCCGGTGCGATCGGCACGAACGGTGCCTTCCACGCTGCCGGGTCGGTGCCAAAGTACCACAACGCAATCTCGGGTTCGCCATGGGCCTTCTGCCATTCCAGAAGGTCCGGAATGCCCTGCCCCCAGTCGAGGTTCGAGTCGCTGACGCGTGACGGGGCTGCCGACGGTCCGCCCGCGAGTTGGTTCAAGTACCCCAGGCCGTGCGGCCAGACCCACGCCGAAATCGCAGCCGTGACCGCCACCGCCACGAACCCGGCAACCACCCCACACCGACCGAACCCACGCACGACCCCGATTGCCACCGCCAGATACCCCATCGCGATGACGGGCAGCACGAGTCTCACGCCGATCTGGAGATTCGCGGTGAGCGTGACGCACGTCAGGAGCAACGCCGCGAGGACGAACGGATTGAAGGCACGACGGAAGCGGAACAGCATCGCGAACGCCAGTAGCATCACCGGCACTGGGATCTTCATCGCCATCAGCAGCGGGAAGTGGAACCAGTACCCTTCCGGGTAATACGTCCCGTCGATGAACGCCGGCCGACCCTTTGAGTTGTGCCACGCCTGGAACGCGAACGCGACGACCGCGTACGGCACCCGATCGTATTCCTCGGCGTAGCGATTGTATCGCGGCCACAGCGGTTCGCTCTTCGGGATCACGCCGGCAATGGTTGCCATCGGTCTGATCCCTGGGTCCGAGATCCCACAAGCCAGGATCGTCAATCCGATACCGATGCTGATAATCGCGGCGACGACCAGCACGGACCGCGTGACCGTCTTCGCGACCCGCAATGCCCACTCCTTCAAGGGAATCCCCACGGGTCGTGCCAACGCTCCGGACGCGAACCAGTGCGTCATTTCCAGAGCCACGAGGATGACACCGCCGTACAGCAACGCCGAGAGCTTGCACAGCACGGCAAGCCCGAAGCACACCCCCGGAATCACAATCCGCGACACCCACCCGCGAGTCTGCCCGGTGTACGCGGTCAGAGTCAGCGCGAGCAAGGTTGCTGTCACTGAGATGTCGGTGGTGGCCAGCGACGAATGGGCGAGGAAGTTCGGGTCGGCTGCGATCAACCCGGCCGCGAGTCGCCCGGCCCACGGACCGCCCACAACCTGCCCCAACCGCATCGACGAAAGGATGAGCAACGCCAGCCAACCAAGGGTCATCGTCCGTGCTCGCGCCAACTGCTTGATGGCTTCTTCGCGGGTGGTTTCCTTGCCGGCCTGACTTTCGCGGATCCACAGGGGAATCGTGGCGACGTTCACGGGCATCGGCATCACGCCGTTGGTTGCTGTCGCATGGGGTTGACCGGTGCGCCAGTTCGCGAGCCCCGCTTCCATGTAGAGGGGTTCGTCGTAAGTAACTCCCGTTCGTGCCGACGCGGTGTGGCACCAGACGACGCACCACACGCCGAGCAGTGTCAGCCACGCGAGGTCGATCCAGAGGTCGCGACGACTTGGAGTTGAAGGAACGGGATCGGTCGGGGCAGCGGACATCGGGGCACGGTCCTCGGTCGATCTTGGCGAGCGGAGCGGAGCTAATGTGAGCCACAGGGCGGTTGCAAACTTCGCATTGCGTGGGATGTGGAATCGCCACCCCCTCGCTGGCACTCGGGGTTCGCCCCTCAAACCGCTGCCTTTTGGCGAACCCCGACCGCCAGGGAGGGGGTGGACATTCCAAACACAATGGGAAATACGCAACGGCCCTGCAGCGAATCACGGGTACAGTCCGCGTTTCGCCTTCTCGGTCGCGACCTTCTCGACCCCCAAACTCAGGGCGGCCATGCGGTTGGTCATGCCGCGTTCCTTCGCACGGTCGCGAACGCGGTGGAACGCCCCGAGCATCAGCTTCTTGAGCTGGGCGTTCACCTGCGATTCGTCCCACATGAACTGCTGCAAGTCCTGCACCCACTCGAAATACGACACCGTGACGCCGCCCGCGTTGCACAGGATGTCCGGGATCACGTAGATGTCCGACTCGGACAGGATCGCGTCGGCGTCCGGCGTGGTCGGACCGTTCGCCCCCTCGGCCAGAATGCGACACTTCAGCGTGCGGGCGTTGTCGCCGGTAATCACGCGTTCGAGCGCTGCCGGCACCAGAATGGTGCACGGCGTGCTCAGCAGATCCGCGAGGGCGAGTTCGTCGGCCCCGGGGAAGCCCTTGACCGACTTCAGCGGGTTCGCCACGTCGCTGACGTACTTCACCAGCGCCGGAATGTCGATGCCGTGCGGATTGTGGATCGCGGCGTAGCGGTCGCCGATCGCGATGATCTTCACGCCGAGTTGATACAGTTCCTCGCACGTCACGGACCCGACGTTCCCGAAGCCCTGAACGACCGCCGTCGATTCGACTGCTCGAATCTTCAGCTCTTCCAACGCTTCGCGGATGCAATACACGACGCCGCGGCCGGTCGCCTCTTTCCGGCCGATGCAGCCACCCAACTCGACGGGCTTGCCAGTCACGATCTCGGGGCAGGCGTAACCCACCTTCATGGAGTAAGTGTCATAGATCCATGCCATGGTCTGCTCGTCGGTGCCCATGTCGGGGGCCATGACATCGACCCGCGGCCCGATGATGTTCAGCACTTCCTCAGTGAATCGGCGGGTGAGTCGCTCCTTCTCGCCGAGACTCAGAAGTGCGGGGTCGCAGGCAATGCCGCCCTTCGCCCCCGAGAACGGCAACTTCATGATGCCGCACTTCCAGCCCATCCACATGGCCAGAGCCGCGACTTCGCCGAGATCGACGCTCGGGGCGTACCGCAAGCCGCCCTTGCTGGCGCCGCTGGTGAGCGAGTGCTGCACGCGATACCCGATGAACGAGCGAACATCTCCGCTGTCCATGCGGATCGGCACTGCCACGATCTGCGACCGCTTCGGCACCATGAGCCGCTGGGTGATGCCGGGGTCGAGGTTGATGGCCTTCGCGACCTCTTCCAGTTGACGACAGGCCATCTGGTACGTCGGCGAGTTATCGAACAGGGTCGCGGGATGAGACGGAACCGGAGGCAATGCGGACATAGAAACGCACCTCGAACGGGGAGAGGGCCGTCGTGATGGAAGGAACTACCGAATTATACGGCTCACGTCGATCACGGTTTACAGCTGGGAACAAGACCCCGGCTCCAAGGAAGACAGTCGAACCCCTGCTGATTTCTGAATGCGGGCCGCCACGGAGGGCGGCCCCTACAAGAGAAAACGCCTTGATCTGTAGGGGCCGCCCTCCGTGGCGGCCCGAGCGTTGCAAATCAAACGCAATGCGCAAGACTTCTACTTTGGATCACGGTTCTTCGATCCGCACATTCATCACGTAGTAGCACAGCTTCCGGACGTCGCCCGGAACGAAACCCTCCGGCGGGGTGCAACGCACCGTGATCTTGTGCCGTCCCGGAGGCACCTCGACGGTGTACTTCCGCAGAACCCCGAATTGCTTCTGGTCCCACGCACTGGACTGCTTGTCCACGTCGAACTCGTCGTTCACCAGGCCCGACAGCTTCAGGTGGAACGCGCCCGGGGTCTCGGTCCCGAACACCATCGACAGCGTGAAGGTTCGCGTGCGGTCCGTCGGGTTCACGAGCCACGCCGTCGCGTTCATGGTGCCACGACGAATCGACTGCTGCTCTCCGAATTCGTTCACCGCCGTGTAGAACCCCGCCAGCAGCAACAACGACGGCAACTCCCGCTCCTTCTGAGCGAACGTCTCGAAATCGAACGGTGGAACGGACAACTTCTGGCGGAGCAGATCGCGGTACGGACGCAGGTCGAGGAAAACCTGTTCCTTATCGGCGTGCAAAATCTCTGGAAGTCTCAGCCCCGGTCGTCCCGCGAGGCTGGCATACAAATGGTGGATCGTCGAGACGATCGCGGCACCCCGGTTCCCCCCGCCTTCCTTCGTCGCAATGAAACCACGCTCATCGACCAGCAACCCGTCGAAGCCCCGCAACACGATGCGTCTCAAGAGTTGGTCAATCGGTTGGGCACTCACCTCTTGCTGCCAGGTGTCCGCCTCACGGCCCTTCATCGAACCGAAACTCCAGAGCAACCCGTCGGCGTGAACGTAGCCGCGAGCGTGTTCATAAGCCGGCATCCGGTGGACCGGGGCGGTCTCGGGGAACGGGCAGTACGGCAAGCAGAAGACCTCCGCCCCGGGCTCCATCTGCTGTTCGATCTGCCGGAAGAACACGGCGTCGGCCCTGAATCGGCTCGCGTGTTCGTCGATGGTGGTCACGATTCCGGGTCGGAACCACGAGAACGGGGTCTGATCGAGGAACCCGATGAGGCACACCGTCGCCCACGCCGCGTACTGGAACCACACCGGTAATAGCCGCTGCTGAAAGCGGTCGACGCTCCGGTTCAGAGCCTCCGGCGAACGATACCGGAGGAACGCGAACGCCACGACAGGCCCGACCCACAGCACCCCGCACAGCGACAAGAGGAGGATCTTCATGCCGGTGTCGAGCAGCACGACGGCGACCGTGAACACCGCAAGCACAGCGACCGCGAATCCCAGGAGATAGCGGGCGGGCAGTCCCTTGGCATGCGTCGCCCAGAGTTTGTCGAAGGCCCACAGGAACGCGAAGAAGCACAGGAAGCCGATGAACACGCTGATGCGGTTGTAGCCACGAATCTGGGCCGTCACGAGCAGATTGAAGACCGCGCCGAACCCGCCGATGGTCGCGAGCAAAATTGTGAACAGCGTCATTCCCACGAGCGGGCCGTAAGGCCACGGGCGGCGCAGCGGCAGCACCGCGAGGCACACCAACCCGAGCAACCCGAGCGTGCCGACGACCCCGAGCGAAGCCGAACGGTTCTCGGTTTCGGCCGGTCGCATCGATGAGTTGTACAGCCACTTCATCTCGTTGAGGACGCGAAGGTTGTGGTCCTCGATGGGCAGAATCATGTGGGCGATTTTCAGCCCGTAGTGGTCGGCTTCCTCGGGGAAGCGGTTCGTGATCGGGTGCCGACCGTACTTCGCCTGGTAGACGTAACTGGGGACGTGGTTCGCGATCCCGAACGCCATGATGAGGCCGATCACCGCACCAGCAGAAGCGAGCGCCCGCAGCGTTCGGAACGCCACACACGCGTAAAGCCCGGCGAACGCGATCAACGCGCAGGTGAAGAAGGCGTAGTACGCCCCGGCCGCGGACGTGGCGAGCGTCAACGCGACAAGGCCGAGCGTCCGCCAACTGCGTAGGTGAAGCGCGTGAGTGCCATCCGGCTCCCTGCGGAACAGCGGGAACTCTCCTCGCGTGATGGCGAACGCGGGGAGCAGGGCGAGCGGCACCATCCAGTACGCCGCGAGGAAGTAGTGGTTCTCCCAGCGCTGGTAGTGGAACGGCAGGAACGCGAACAGCAACCCGCCGACGGCCGAGGCGATGAGCGTCAACCCCAGACGGCGGAACGCGATCATCGCCGTGAGCACGGTCAGCGGGAACGTCAGCAGGAAGTACAGGTTGTAGAGCAACAGCAAGTTCGAGATGCCGTGCCCGAGTACCCAGATGATGAAGAGGTGAAGGTGGTCGATGACCGGGAAGTCGTACAGTTCGAGGATGCCGGGGGCACCCATTTTCTCGTTCTGCCAGTGCCCACCGAACCCGCGTTCGACGGTCGCCTTGAC
>Ga0105047_10012926_pt1 | contig 13391 bp, 15 predicted proteins | sample MAT04_FD_78384 | JGI IMG/M metagenome (GOLD analysis project Ga0105047, IMG submission 78384) | Freshwater microbial communities from Lake Fryxell liftoff mats and glacier meltwater in Antarctica - MAT-04 (megahit assembly) | ecosystem: Environmental > Aquatic > Freshwater > Ice > Liftoff...
CGGGCTGCGAAGAGCACTTCGACCCGGCCCGCGTCAAGGAACTCGCCAAGCACTACGGCGGCCTGCTGCCGTTCCCCATCCGGATTTCGCACGGCAAAGTCACCCAGATCATCAACGAGCGCGGCGCCCCGTGGCGCGAGAAATACAAGAACGACCGCGACCGCCACAAGGCTTACCTCGACTTCGGCCGCGAGATTTTCGAGAGCGATTTCCTCGACGCCATCCCGCTGAAATCGAAGGCCGGGGGCGTCGAAGGCTTGGCCTACGTGCTGCCGTACGCCGTGACGCTGACCAGCAAGCGGGCCCACCGCGTCTACCTGAAGAACATGCTGCTGTCTGAGAACATCGATAACCTGTTGCCGGAATGGGCCTTCTTCGTGAAGGCGGCGGTGAACGCCAACGACCTCCGTCCCACGGCCTCGCGCGAGTCGTTCTACGAAGACGCCAAGCTGCAAACGGCCCGCGAAACCCTCGGCGAGTGTCTACGCTCATATCTGATGGAACTGGCCGATAAGGACACTCGAAAACTGGATCGCATCATCAGCCTGCACAGCATGGCGATCAAGAGCCTGGCGACGACCGACGACGAGTTCTACCGGCTCGTGATGGACTGGCTCGTGTTCGAAACGTCGCAAGGCGAAATGACCTTCGGCGACTACCGCAAGCAGCACGATACGGTGCGCTACGTCCCCACCGTCGATCAATTCCGGCAGGTGTCGCGCGTCTCGCAGGCCCATGGCGAAGTCGTCATCAACGGCGGCTACACCTACGACGCAGAACTGCTGGCGAAGGCCGAGGAACTCCTCGACATGCCGACGGAGTTGGTCGATCCGACGACGATGAGCGCGTCGTTCGACGAACTCGAACTGAACGAGCAAGAGACGGTCGCCGAGTTCCTGCGGGCCGCCGAGACGGTGTTGAAACCGTTCCGCTGCGAGCCGGACGTGAAGAAGTACAAACCGAAAGAACTCCCGGCACTCTACACGACGAATCAAGAAGGGCGCTTCTTCCGGTCGCTGGAGCAGTCGAAGGAAATCGCCAACCCACTCTGGTCCGGCGTGCTCGACAACCTCGGCAAGAAGGACAAACCGCAAGCGACATTCGCCCACATCTGCTTCAACTTCGAGAATCCCACCGTCAGCCGGTTGTGCACGGTGAAGGATCGGGCCATCCTCCACCGCAGCATCCAGATGCTCTATCTGCAATCGCTGCTGCTGGGCCACCACCCGCTGAGCGTGAAAGAGATGACGCTGCTGAACGACGGACTGCTCTCGCTGATCGAATGGGGCATCGGCATGAAGGAAGGGTGATTTCAAACAGGAGGACGCTATGGCATTGACGATTCAACTCGCCGGCGAGGTGGAAGCGCAGGTTCGCAACCGAGCTTCCGCCAGCGGCCTTTCCGCGGAGGTTTGGCTCGCGAAACTGGCGGAAGCGGTCGCCGAGGAGGATTGGGAAGATCCGGATTTCACCAATCTCACGCCCGATGAAAATGACGAAGAAATCACACTCGAACGGGTTCGAGAAATTCTCTCCAAGATCCCGGGCAAACTCTCGGATGATTGCGTCGCGGAACGAGAGGAGCGATTCCGATGAAACTCTTTTTCGATACGAGCGCACTCAGCAAAAGGTATCGCGAAGAATTAGGGTCGAGTACCGTGGCTTCGTTGCTCGCCAATTCCGACCCTGCTCCGATAATCACGCGATTGGGCCACGTCGAACTCCACTCGGTCATCGGGAAAAAAGTTCGGATCGGCGAGATTACGCAGGCGGAATCGGAGATCGTTCGCAAGATGTTCCTGAAAGATATTCGATTGAAGCGACTCTCCGTCGGGCGTCACGTCGCCGAGGATTTCCTCATTGCGACGGAATTGTTGACCAAATATGCCCCGGTTCGAAACCTTCGAACGCTCGATGCCATTCAACTCGCTACGGAGCTCCGGTTCAAGCGGAGCGGGTTGATTGACACGTTCGTTTGTTCCGATCTGCCCTTGCTCCAATTCGCCGAGTGGGAAGAGCTTTCCACTATCAACCCCGAAATGGGGACTTAATCTTGCCCGACCTCGAAAAACAAATCGAAGACCTCCTCGCCGAAGCCGGGGGCCTCGAACACGGCCCGGTGCAGCTCGCCATCATCGAGCGCGCCGTCGATCTCGCCGACTCTCACGGCGACCTCGATCTCAGCTTCGAGGCGCGGTCGTCCCTCGTCGAATCGGCCAGTTTCTCCGGTCGTCCCGATGTCGCCCTGGTCGCCTTCTCGTGGCTGTCCGCGAGGTTCGACGAGCACCCCGGCCGCTTCAACAGCTACCAATTCCTCTGGCAATACAAGTGGATCCTCGGCTTCGCCCCCGATTTTCCGACCATCGGCCGGGATCAACTCGACGAACTGTACGACGACATGAAACGCCGCTACAAGGCGGAAGGCTCCACGCTGCACGCCTATTGGACGATCCGCCGCGACAACGCCCCTTCGCTCGGCAGCGACGCCGAAGGCAAGAAGGCCCACGCGAAACTGATGAAAACGGCCGAAGACCACCTGAGCAATTGCGCGGCCTGCGTCCAGGACGGCACCGTGGGCTACTTCGCGGGCATAGGCGACGACGCGGGCGCGCTCAAAGCCGCCAAGCCGATCTTCAAGGGTAAGTTGACCTGCGCGGAAGTCCCGGAGCACACGTACGCCAACGTCGTGCTGCCGTTGATCCGCCTCGGCAAACACGAGCAAGCCCTCGAGTACTTCCGCATCGGGTACAAACTGATCGACCGCAACCCCGACTTCGTGGTTCAAAAATCGATGTACCTCGTCGCCTTGACGCTCACCGGCAACTTGAGCCGGGCGGTGAAATTGCTCGACCGGCACTTGCCGGAGGCGATCGAATCGGTCAACCCGATGTGGCGCTTCGAGTTCTTCCTCGCTGTGCGGTTGCTGTTGCAAACGCTCGCGCAGAACGGCAAGAAAACGGTGCCGGTGCGAACCCCGAAGAGCATGAATCTGGACACCGGCGATGCGAAGCCGACGGTGGCGGCGCTCATCGTCTGGATCGACGCCCGATTGAAGGAACTGGCCACGGCATTCGACGCCCGCAACGGGAACAAGAGCTTCGCCAAGCGAGTGCGCAAGTTCGACGAATTGCTGGCGTACGCCAAACCCTGCCCCCTGTGAGCGATCCATGGCCGACCTGCGCGAACAGATTGCCGACTTGCTCGACGAAGCCGACGACCTCGAACACGGCACGGCCCAACTCGCACTGACCGAAGAGGCCGTAGAACTCGCCGACGCCCTGCGCGACGTCGGCGTCGCATTCTTTACGCGCTCGAAGTTGGTCGGCGCCGCCACATTCGCCGGCCGCACCGACATCGCCATGGTCGCGTATTCGTGGTTGCTGACGAAGTACGACGAAGCCCCGGACGATTACGACAGCCAAGAACTACTCTGGCAGTACAAGTGGATCTTGGAGAACGTCGCCGACTTCCCGAACATCCGCAAAGAGCAAATCGATGCTCTCTTCGACGACATGAAGCGGCGCTACAAATCGGCCGGGGCGACGCTCCATGCCTACTGGGGAATCTTGCGGAACAACGCGTTCATCATGGGCGATCCGGCCGAAGCGAAGCGGGCGAATGCGAAGCTGTTGCAAACGCCGCGCGATCACCTGAGCAAGTGCTTGGCCTGCGTGCAAGATGAAGAAGTCGAATACTGCACGTTCATCGGCGACGATGCCGGCGCACTCCGCGCGGCCAAGCCGATCCTCGCCGGCAAGATGAAATGCGGGGAAGTGCCGGAGCGCACCTACGCCGGCATCGCGATGCCGTTAATCCGCCTCGGCAAACACGGCCGAGCGCTCGAACACTACCAAACCGGTTACCGGTTGATCCGGCAGAACCCGAAGTTCGTCCGCCACAAGGGGATGTTCTTGGTCGCGCTCACGCTGACGGGTAACCTCGACCGGGCCGTGAAACTGCTCGATCGCCATCTGCCCGAAGCCACCGACTCGGCGAGCCCGTGGTGGCGTTTCGAGTTCTACCTGGCCGCTCGGTTGCTGTTGGAAAAGTTGGCCGACACGGGGCGCGAGACGGTGCCGATCCGCGTTCCGGAGAAGGTCGATCTCGGCGATTCCGCCGAGAGTCCGAAGATCGCGGAACTGTCGCGCTGGCTCGACGCCGAATTGGTGAAACTCGCCACCGCCTTCGACACCCGCAACGGCAACGCCATTTTCACCGAGCGCTGTCTGTTCTTCCGCGATCTGTTCGAACTCGCCGAGGATTGCCCGCTGGAGTGACGAAGCTCGTCCCATCGGTTCAACGCCCCGTAGCTTCGCCACACCCCAACAATCCCGCTTCAATCGCTTCCCAATCTTCGTTTCCGAAAACTTCCACGCGGCTGTCGCGGCGGTAAGCCGTCGGCTTGACTCCGAGCGCAGTGCCGCTGCGGTTGATGGCGAGCCAGGCGTCGTCCACCCGGAAGACACCCTTGAATCGGGTGATGCCTTCACATGCACCCACGAACGCCAGCAACTTGTCTTCGTTGAAAATATCATCCGGCGAAAAGACCCAGCCGCAGGCACCGGGCGACTGGTACCGAATGGGCCGACCCGGTTGCGGCTTGCCGAGGACCTGCAGTTCCTCAGCGGCATTCGACGCATGGGCCTCGGGGAACAGCGGCACGCGTTCGCTGTCGCCATCGAGATCCAACCAAGCCGGGTCGAGTTGCCCATGGGTTGTCGCCGCGATCAGCAACTTCGGCGGGAACAGGCCATTGGCCCACGATTGGAATTCGGCGAGGACTTCCGGCGTCGCTTTGTCCGCCTTGTTCAAAATCAGCACGTCGCTCATCTGGATCTGATCGCGGAAGACCGGATTATCGAGCATGCCGGGGCAGGCGAAGTCGATCGGCGTGACGATCCCGAGGGTCGCCTTCAGTTCGAGTCGCTCGGAGTAATTCTTGCGGATGGTATCGAGCAGCGCCGCCGGGTGCCCCAAACCGGACGTCTCGATCAACAGCCGGTCCGGCTTCGCCTCTTGCAGCAAGAAGTGCAACGCCACCGGCAGCATCGGCGCGGTCGTGCAGCAGAAACACCCCCCGGCGACCGAGCGCACGGCGACGCCTTCGGCCACGGCTTCGCCTTCGATAAAGGCATCGTCGATACTCACTTGGCCGTACTCGTTCACGAGCACGGCCCACTTCTCGGCCGCCGGTTTTCGCTTCAACAAATCGAGGATCGCCGTGGTTTTGCCCACGCCGAGGAACCCGGTGATCAAGTGCGTGGGAATCGGTTGCGCCATGGAAGCCTGCGGATAACGGTGCGAGAAACGATACCGGAAGTATACCCCGCGCCGGGGAACCACCTACATTGGAGAGATTGTTGCCCTTGGGATTGTTCCGTGTCATTCGCCCAACTCATCGTCGCTATCTTCGCGGCGCTCGTCTGCCTGATGCCGCTGACGTTCTACCTCTGCTGGCTCGCCTCGGTGAACAAAAAATCGCGGCCGACGGTCGTCTCGGGACGGTGGGATTTCGCGATCGTGCTCGCCGCGCTCTCGGGGTTCTTGCTCGTCGGCGGGGCGCTGCTGTTGACGATGGTTCAGTCCGACTCTCGATTCTTTCTGCGCGGCAATTTCGCGCAACTCCGCGAAGGCTGGGAGCAAAGCTCCGCAGCGTGGCTCTTGATCGCCCTCGGTTATTTCACCCTCGTGATCGGCGCGTCGGCCTTGACGCTGACGAACCGCATGCGTTGGCTCTCGATTTACAACGTCGATACGGAAAGCGTGGAACGGGCCATCGATGCGGCGCTGGCGCTCGGGCACATCGAAAACGCCGCCCGCTACGGCAACCGCTGGACGCACGGGCCGGGCATTCTCGACATCGTCCCGTTCCGCGGGATGAGCCATGTGACGATCCGCCTACTGAGCGAATCGCCCGAGACTCGGGCCGAAATCGAACGGCACTTGCGAGCCGAATTGTCGAACACGGCGGCCGCCGACAACGCGGCCGGGGCTTGGATCGGTACCCTCGCCGGTGCCGGGGTGTTGTTGAACCTGTGCCTCGTCGGCTTGGCGATGTACGTCCTCTATTTCCGGTGAAATGGACTAGTCGAATCGATTGTTCCGACGGACTCGGATGCGACGCGCCGCTTCGCCCCGACATGCCCGGGCCGATTCCAATTCCCCGTCTCCGCACGACGCAATTGCCGATTCAACCCGTAGCGAACGATTCGCCCCGATTGGCCCATTCGTAAAGGACTACCGATGAAACGCTACTTCTCGGCCGTGGCCTGCCTCGCCGGACTGATTCTGGCCGGTGAAACCGCCTCGGCCCAAGGCCCGGTGCAAGGCGTCGTGACCGGCAACTGCAGCACCTGCGGCAATACGGCTCCGGCCGCAAACATCTTCTCGAAGCTCGCCTTCTGGAAGAGCGGCTCGTGCAGCACGTGCGGCCACAGCTCGGGCTTCCGCAATTGGACGAACAACGCCGCCGGCCTGCCGAGCAGCTACGGCCACGGCCACGCGGCCCACAACCCGTACCCGCAAGGCACGCCCGGTACGCTGGTGTTCCCGCACCACCAGTTCGTCCGTAGCCCGCGCGACTTCTTCATGACCGAACGCTAAGGCGTCCGGCGCGGATTCGCGCCGGTTCATCGCCCCGGCCGCAGCTATTGCTGCGGCTGGGGTTTTTCCGTTCGCACGCCCGCTTCGAGCATATCGATTTGCTCCCGGATACTCGCCGGTAACGGCGTCTTCGCTTGGGCCTTGTAATCCATCGACACGATCACACATTGCCCCTCCGCCGCGACATCGGCCCAGCGCTCGCTCACGATGCGATGCTCGAAGGTGACGCGGTCCGATTCGATGGCGACAATCCGCGCCCCGATGTGCAGGCGATCCGGATAGAACACCGGCCTGCGGAAGCGGGCTTGCGTGCTGGCGACAATCGGCCCGAGGTCGTGCTGCTTCATCAGCGCGAACCAACCGAGCCGGGTCATGTAGTCGATGCGGGCGTTTTGGAAGTATTCGAAGTAGACGATGTTGCTGACGTGCTGGAACGAGTCCATGTCGCCCCACGAGACATCTTCGACGACGACCACGGGGAACCCGGCCAGTTGCGGGAAAGTCATTGCGGGTCCGCCATTGCCGGAGGGAGTGCATACCCGCAATATAGCTACTATCCACTTCCCCCGAATCCGGAACCGATCCGATGCGTCTGGCCCACAACGTCTTTTTCAAATTGAAGGACAACGCCCCGGCGCAAGTCGATGCCCTCGTCGCGGCCTGCCAGAAGTACTTGAACGTGCAGCCCGGCATCGTCTTCTTCGCCGCCGGGAAGCTGTGCGCCGAACTCAAGCGCGAGGTCAACGACCTCGATTGGGACGTCGGCTTGCATTTGGTCTTCGACAATCAAGCGAGCCACGACGCCTACCAAGACGACGCGACCCACAACAAGTTCATCGACGAGATGAAATCGAACTGGGCCGGCGTCCGCGTCTTCGATTCGTTCGTCTGAGTTCCGCCCGCATTCCCCGAAGGTCCCACGCCATGCAACGATTGCACTCGTCCGACCTCGTTCAGTTCGCCCGCAAATACCGCTTTGTCGGGGGCAAACTCAAACGCCTCCGCATCGGCTCCCGCCGGGGTTCGACGACCGTCGTCGCCCATCTGCTGGTACGACCCGCGACCCGCGACCTCAACGCTGCGCCGCCGCCGGTGAAGTTGAAACTGGAGATCGCCGGTGTCGAGGAATTCCGCTTCCAGAAGCGGTTGACCGTCGCATCGGGCAAGATGAGCGATCTGAAGCTCGGCTATTTCAACGGCGTCTACTTCATCAACTTCGACGCGTGGGGCCTCCCGGTCGGGGAAGTCCCCGGCATCCACGACTTCCGCGCCTCGGACGCCTACGTTGCCGGCAACGACTTGTTCTGGGAAGAGCCGAGCGCGACCACTTGAAGCGCCTCAGCGCATTCCTTTCAAATCCGGTTCTTGGCGGATGAGCACCGTCAGTTTCACCCCGGCGGCTTCGGCCCATTTGCTGTTCGGGGCGAGCTTCAACACCTTGTCGAAGCACACGGCCGCTTCTTTGGTCTTCCCCTTTTGCAGCCAAGTTTCGCCGAGGGCGAAGTAGGTGGCGGCGTTGCGGGCGTCGAGTTGCTCCGCGGCCAGCAGCAGCTTCTCTGGGTCGGCTTTCAGCTTCGCCGCGAGCAATTGGGCGTCCTTGGCTTCGACCCCGTCGCCGAAGTCGGCCCGGATCCGCTCGCAATATTCGAGGCATTCCCCGAGGCGATCGCCGTGGAAGGCGTCCTTTGCCAAGCCCAGCATCTCGCGGGCCGATTGCGCTTGCGCCAGCACCGTCGGCAACGGGGCCGGTTTCACGGGCGACTTGGCGATGGCCGTCGGCGCGGGCACCGGCATCGACAACAACGCCTTCTTCGAGTTCTCGGCGAATTGATCCGGCGGCAGATACCCCGACAGGAACCCGTAGATTTTGCCATCGTGCCCCGCGATGGCGGTGGTCGGGTAGACCATCACTTTCATCGCTTTGGCGAACTCGGGATCTTTGGTCGCGTCGATCTTCAGCGGGATGAACTTGGCGTTGATGAACGCGACGATGTCCGGATCGGCGAAGGTGTGGCCCTCGAGCTTGCGGCAGTAGACACAGTCCTGCGAACCGATCACGACGAGGATCGGCAGCTTTTTGGTTTCGGCTTCCTTGCGGGCGGCGGGGTAGTCGGTGCGCCACGGGATCGGCTCGGCGGCGCGACACGGATTCGCACCGAGCAGACACAAGAGACCGACGATACCAGCGGCTCGCAATGGGGCTGAAATCATAACTGCTCCAAGGATGGATCGCTCAAACACCCGACTCCGGATGGAGTACGGCTCGCCTAATCCGCCACTCACGCCCGCGGGTGGGCCTTGTGATAACTCTGCTGCATTCGCGTCGTCGTGACGTGCGTGTAAACCTGCGTCGTCGTCAAACTCTTGTGGCCGAGCAGTTCCTGCACGCCCCGGATGTCCGCGCCGTTGTCGAGCAGGTGCGTGGCGAAGCTGTGCCGGAGTGTGTGGGGCGTCGTACGCGGATCCAGCCCGGCGCGCTGCAAATGCGCCACCAGCAACCGGCCCACGCTGCGGGTCGTCAAGCGGCCCCCCGACTTGTTCAAGAAGACCGCCTCGGCCACGGCCCCGACGCTCGCCAGCAATTCCTTGCGATCCCCGAGCCACGTCTTCAGCGCGACGATGGCTTGATCTCCCAATAGGGCGAGGCGTTCTTTCTTGCCCTTCCCCCGGATCACGAGCACCCCATCGGTCAAGTCCGCATCGGCGAGGTTCAACCCGCAGAGTTCGGAGACCCGCAACCCGGCGGAATAGAGCGTCTCGAACATGGCCCGATCCCGCCGGCCAAAGGGCGAGTGCGCCGACGGGCTCGCCAGCAACTTGCGGATGTCTTCGACCGTCAAGAAATGCGGGAGCTTCTTGTTCAACCGGGGGCTGCGGAGGGCCTCGGCCGGGTTCGTCGCCAGCGTCCCTTGCCGGCAGAGGAACTTGCCGAAGGTGCGCACGGCCGCGAGCCGGCGGGCGATAGTCGTCTTGGCGTAGCCGTGCTCGTGGAGCCACGCGAGGAACGCCCGCAGATTGCGGGTGTTCCAATCGCGGGGTTCGAGGGAATCTTTCTTCGAGTGGGTGCGCAGGAATTCCAGGGCTTGCGTGATGTCCTCCCGATACGACTTCACGGTCTGTATCGAAGAGTTCTTCTCGATGCCCAAGTGCGTCAGGAATTCGGCGAAGCTGCGTTCGAGCGTCAAGGGTGTCAATCAGTGATGATGTTCCGACCGATCAAATCCGCGAGGGCTGGTGGCCGTCGCTCCGGGTCGCCTGTTGGCGCGCTCGTTCCGTCAAGACTGCGGCGTCGAACCAATTCAGGGTCACATCGGGATCGGCCGCTCGATCCCGGAGTGCGTCGATGACGGCCCCCCGGCTGTCGTCGTCGTAAACGAAGATGAATCGCTCGGCGCCTTTGATCAACGCGAGTACGTTGAGGTCGTTCAAGGTCGGCTCCGGAGCGGGATTCGCGTTTCTCCGCCTAACTTCGACCCCGAAATGAGGAAGGTTGAATGAAAGGTGCTGGAATCGGACCGGCGGAACGAAGCGGCGGACGGCTCGTGACAATAGATCCGATTGCGCGGAGATTCCGACTGGACGGATGCGACGGTGGGAGTGCCGAGATGACATTCCACTACAACGGCGCCACGGAGGATCGCGGAAGACGACCGAAGGCATTCAGCGAATTCACCCGACAGCGCGTCCAAAACACTCGGCGTCAGCGTAAGGAATCGAACCTGTTCCTGGGTTCCGCCGATGGCTTCGTGCCTGCGTTGCTCCCCGATTGGCTGGCGCGGGGACGCGGCTCGCACTCACCAGTGAGAAAGCCCGCAGCGAATTTATCGTCGTGCCGATTCTGCTGGGGGAAGCGTGGAAATTCTTGAAACTGTCTAACGGTGTCGTTGAACTCGACAGCCGGCGATTCTACGTGGACAATCCGGCCGGCATCTCGGGCGCGCTGTCAGCGGTGGTGAATGCGGTCGAACGGATCCCATGACGACTCAGCCCTCGGTTCGGCCCGCCGTCGACTTCACGATCCGCTTCTTTCCTCGGGCGTTCGTCGCGATTTTGAACCCCGGCAACGAGACCGGCGTCACACCGACCAATTCGCAAACCATCTCCGGCCGGATGGCGAAAATCTGAATCAAACGCCGCGCCGACATTGATGGGACGCGGACGCCTTGTTCCCAACTCTGGATCGTCTTCGTCGAGACGTACAGAACTTTGGCGAATAAAGATTGCGTCATCGAAGCTTCTTCCCGGAGTGCCACGAGCGTTTTGGCGTCGATTTCCGGCGGAGCCTCGGGCACTTCGGTCGTTTTGAGGCTCAGTTCGCCTTTGGCATGGGCGATCCCCTCTTCGAGTCCGCTCTTCAGTCGGTCGAAAAAGGGCGTTCGCGTATTTCTCGGCATTACCCATTCTCCTGGAGCCAACGAAGGTACGCCGTCTTCGCTTCAATTTTCAAGGTACTTGCCAAAGCTCGCAATTGCTGCTTCTCGTCCGCCGAGAGGTCGGCCTTCTCATCTTTCCCGTAAATGTCGAGCATGTAAAATCGCTTGGCATCGGGAACATGGAGATAGATCACACGCGATCCGCCCCGTTTCCCCTTTCCGCGTTTGGCATCGGACGCTCGGATCTTCCGTAGTCCACCGCAACTTGGCATGGCATCGCCCGCAGTGGGATTTTCCATCAGTTGCCGTTGGAGCTCGGCGTAGATCTCGTCGTTCATGTAAGCGGAAATGACTTCGGTAAACTCGGCGGTTTCAATGAATGTCGCTTTCATACTATCCTACTGAGTGGGATATGGCAACATCCAAACATCCCAAGGGTGTAGCAACGATTCCTGTAATTCTAACAACATAGGCCGTAGGGCGTGTGGAGTCTTCTGAACTGGCCGTCTCCAGAATTAGCCTTATGGCAATGGCCGCGTCCTTCCAAAGGCGGGTTCCGAAGACGTTCCGAAGACTCCGCCCGCCCTCGTGCACGAAGCTCCAAGTCTCGTTGCTGCACCGCAGCCGATCCCACTCCCCTTGCACACCTTGCCCGATTCCGGATAATCGCTTGGTCGAACACCCGCCGGAGCTTCCGCATGTCTCGCCTCTTTCTTTGCGTCGGTCTATTGCTGGCGACGTCCCCTCTGTTCGCGCAACCGGTGAAACGGGCCGACCTCAAATCGGGGCTCGTCTTCGCGGCGCAAGATTCGGCGAAACTCAGCCGGCTCGAACCGATTGTCGGGCTGACGCTGAAGACGGGCGAATCGATTCACCCGCAGGCCGCAGGCGGCGCGGCGACGTACACTTGGACCGGATACATCCAAATCATCACCGCCGGGAAATACAAGTTCGACACGGCCCTATTCGGCAAGTTGGACGTCCGCATCGAAGGTGTCGTAGTGCTCGCCGGCGAAGTCGGCGACGGCGCGGCCAAGGCGGTCGTCGGCCAAGAGATCGAGTTGAAACCCGGCATCCAATTGTTCGAAGTCCAATTGTTCGGCACCGCGAAGGGTGCCCGCGTCGAGCTGAATTGGCAAGGCCCCGGCTTCGTGCGCGAGCCGATTCCGTACTTTTTCTTCGGCCACACGCTGAAACAACGCCCACCGGAATACGCCGCCGATTTGAAGAAGGAACACGGGCGATTCTTGTTCGAAGAACACGCCTGCGCGAAGTGCCACGCCCCCGACAAAGACGACGCCATGGCGAAAACCCTCGTCGATCGCCGTGGCCCGAGCCTCACCGAAATCGGCAAGCGGGCCTACCCCGGCTGGATCAATGCTTGGTTGAAGGATCCGAAAGCCCACCGGCCGCAAACGACGATGCCGAAACTCTTCACTGACGATGAAATCGGCGCCAGCCAGCGCTACGCTGTCACGGCGTACCTCTCCAGCCTCGGCGGTGCGCTACCCGAATTCAAACAGCCCACGGTAATGGCGAAACCGGAACGGGACAGCATCGAACGCGGCGGCAAGCTCTACATCACCACCGGGTGCGCGGCCTGCCACGGTGACCAACTCACGGCTCCGCCCGTCAAGAAGGTCAACGACGAAGACGACCCGAAGGACGCCCCGAAGCCCGAAGACAGCATCTACGGACTCGGCACGAAGTCCGGCGCCCAAAGCTACTACACGCTGGGACACATCGGCAGCAAAACCCGCCCGGAGCCGCTGGCCAAGTACCTGTACGATCCGCTGGCGACCAACGCCCACGGCCGCATGCCGAACATGGCCTTGAGCGCTGCGGAAGCGACCGACATCGCCAAGTTCCTGTGCCGGGTGACCGACGACAAGATCAGCCCCGCGATGCCCGCGGAACCGAAAGACGATCCGCTCGCACTCGTCGATCTCGAACTCGGAGCGAAAAACAAAAACTTGAAACGTCCCGAGGCCTGGAAGTTGGCCGGGAAGTGGCTGCTGACCTCCAAGGGGTGCGTGAACTGCCACGAAGTCAAGCCCGGCGGCTCAACGCTGCCAATCAAGGAAAACATCGGGTTGAAACTGGCGTCGATCGCCAAAATCCCCGAAAAGGGCTGCATCGCCGGAACCGAGATCCCCACGACCGCGCCGAAATTCGGCTTCGACAAAGACCAACAAGAAGCCCTCACCGCCTTCTTGAAGGGCGGCCTCAGCGGGGCCGGTTCACCGTCGCCCGTCTACACGGCGCGGACTTCGATCAAGCGTTTCAACTGCCTGAACTGCCACAACCGCGACGGCGAAGGCAGCATCGACGAAGGCTTGGCGAACAAGATGAAGGCGTTGGAAAAACTCGAGAATGCGGACGACATTCAACCGCCTCGGCTCACCGGCGTCGGCC
>Ga0105047_10012927_pt1 | contig 13390 bp, 8 predicted proteins | sample MAT04_FD_78384 | JGI IMG/M metagenome (GOLD analysis project Ga0105047, IMG submission 78384) | Freshwater microbial communities from Lake Fryxell liftoff mats and glacier meltwater in Antarctica - MAT-04 (megahit assembly) | ecosystem: Environmental > Aquatic > Freshwater > Ice > Liftoff...
ATCAAATGTTGGCGTTACTTTTTGATCAACAGTGATTATCAAGGAAGCTGTGGTTGCACATTGACCCGATGTTGGTGTGAATGTGTACGTTGTTGTTTGCGTATTATCTACGGCAGGCGACCAAGTTCCTGTGTAACCGTTACTAGATGTTGTTGGCAAAGCCGATACAGAGTCTCCGTTACAAATTGTTGCAACCGTATCAAATGTTGGCGTTACTTGGGGTGCTAGTGTTTGCATAATGTTCAAACCAAAAGTTCCTTGTTCGTTATTTAACCCAAAATAACCTTCTACCTTTACGTAAACAATGTCTTGTGCTGTAACATCCAAATCATTTACAGCAGATTGAAAGCTGCTGATATCCGGACAATCATCATCGCTATACGCCAACTCGGTTACGCCATCTGCTGCAAATACCGTTACGATGGTGTCAAAATCAGATCCACTACAAGTGTCAACACTGAGCGCAGTTGCACACGGACTCAACATAACTTTATACCAAACATCGGGCGATAATTCTCCACCAGTATCCGTATAACAATTTACTTCTAAATTATTTCCGATAGTACTGTAATTAGTTCCCACGACTGTAGTAGCAGTTGCTAAAGTGTCACCTACTGCAGGCGCATTATTAATAGTCAAATCTAAGGTATCAGTACTACAACTGTGTGGATCTGAAGCAACAATCAGATTTTTCATAGCAATATAACGATTAGGTACTGTAGTGGTCGTGCTGATTTCTATTTTGGTTATCAAATTATTGTTAAAATAACCAAATCGATCGCTATCCGTAGCAACAGTTCTGCTTTGAATATGACCATTGCTAAAATAGGTCACCGTTATATTACCGGATATAATAGTATCATTCAAATCGGTTGTAAAATATTCGCCAGAAACACCATAAACGGGTACGTCAAAATTTATGGTCAAAGTGTTGTTTGGATTAAGCGTGCCAACGAAATCTCCGCTTGAATACATTCCTCCAAGAGCAGATAAAGTAGCAGATACTGGACCTAAAGGGACAATAATTTGACTACCAGAATTTTGATTTGACATACTGTTTCCGTTAATAGTTGAATTAAAAGAGTAGGCTTTTTCAAGCCATAACGATAAATCATCAATTTCCTGAGTGTCCGTCAGCCCTATTGTCGCCGAATATAATCCACTTGATGTATAAGTAATTCCATTTACAGGCCAAGTATAACTTGTGCAAGCAACTACAGAATCAGAATACGATGTTGGTGAATTTACAGTAATTGTTATTGTTTTTGGTGTTGCACACTGATCAATTTCAGGTGTAAATGTGTAAGTAGTTGTAGTTGTTGAATCTAAAGCTGGCGACCATATTCCGGAAACACCGTTAAGTGAAGTTGTTGGCAATGGCGATAAACTATCTCCTAAACATATTGGATTAATTGGAGTGAATGATGGAATAGTTGCATCATAAACCGTTAAATCTAAAATAGTAGTAGAGGTCGGATTAGTTGCAATACGCAAGTTTTTTAACGAAATGTATCGACTACTATCTGTCGATGAAAGGACAATGCTTGTGATAGGCTCAACTGCAAAATAACCAAAATCTTCGGTATCTGTAGTTGCTGTTCGGCTATCAATTTCTCCGTCTGAATACGTAGCGGTAATGTTTCCTGATATAATATTATCATTTACATCTGCTGTAAAATAGTTTGCAGATACTCCATAAACGCCAGGACTAAAAGTGATCGTAACAGCTTCATTCGGATTGTTGGCGCCCACTGCACTGCCGCTAGAATACATTCCGCTAGGCGCGTTCATGCTTATATTTACGGAACCCAACGTTATATTTATGGCACCTGAAGCAGGAATACCAGCCAAATTATTTGTTGAAAGAGCTGCGCCATTCGCTGTAGCTGAAGCATCCCAATCTGTCTGATCAGAAAAAAGTTGGGTAATTCCGCCACCAGAAGTATACATTCCGGTTGTTGTATAAGTCTGTCCATTTTGTGGCCACAAATAACTTGCACAAGCTATCACTGTAGTTGTGCCCTGCACACTTGTGTTTAATCCTGAAGTAGTGCGTTGAACATTTTTAACCGCAATTGTTCTTGTAAAATCATGGTGTTGTTCTAAACTTTTGCCGCTTCTTGATTGGCTCGAAATTGTAAAATTTAAGGATAATAGTAATAGGAACGTTACTACAACTTTTGTACTTAGTAGGTGATTTTTTTGCATAAGATTTACTTTTTGTTGGGGCTTGCAGTCGATCATAATTCTTCAAAAAAAGAATTGTGATTCTTCTACCTCTACAAAAATAGATATTATAATAAGTAGTAAGCAAAATTATCGTTGTCTTTGATGTTATGAACGATAAACAAACAAAACGCCCTTTATTCGACGAACATTCTAGAAAATCTTAAAACAAACCATTAATCTCTGCATTTATTCGATTTATAACTTCCCCCAAATCTTCCGGATTGTTTACAAAGTCAATAGTGTCAACATCAATTATTAAAAGTTTTCCTTTGTCATACGTGTGAATCCAAGCTTCGTAGCGCTCGTTCAAACGGCTTAAATAATCAATTGAAATGGTATTTTCATAATCACGTCCACGTTTGTGAATCTGGGCAACCAAATTTGGTATAGAACTCCTTAAGTAAATCAACAAATCCGGTGGGCCAACTAGTCCTTCCATCAACTGGAACAAATCAGAATAATTTTGAAAATCACGGTTGGTCATCAATCCCATCGCATGCAAGTTGGGAGCAAAAATGTGCGCATCTTCATAAATTGTCCGATCCTGAATAATGTTTTTGCCGCTTTCGCGGATTTGCAACACCTGACGAAAGCGGGAATTTAGGAAATAAATCTGAAGATTAAAACTCCAGCGTTCCATTTGATGGTAAAAATCATCTAAATACGGATTGTCAACTACGTCTTCAAAATGAGGTTCCCATTTGAACTGTTTGGCCAAAAATTTAGTTAACGTTGTCTTTCCAGCTCCTATGTTTCCTGCTACTGCTATGTGCATTATGGTAATTTTATTTTATAATTCTTGATTTCTTGGTTGGTAAAAATAGCCAAAAATTGGTCTTTGTAATAATAATTCTGAAACGACTTCTCAACAATTTCTATTTCGTAAACTGTTTTGGTTAGGTTATTCAGGCAATACAAAATGTTGTCTCTTGAAAATAATAGCTTTTCGCGGTCAATTATCTGAATTTTTTCAAAGGGCGGAATATTAGCCAACAAAGTTACTTTGCCAAAAATATCAGTGGTATACCAATTATTGATTTCATCTATCCAATAAAAATTATTAAAATCGGATTGCGTATATTTTATAGATTCCTGAATAGGATTGCCAATATTTTTGAATGTGTTTTTCATATAATCAAATAGCATTATTTGCTGCGTCAGTGAGTTATATATCCAAAACTGATCCTGTGCTGCCATCCCAACTTTTGAAGCAAAAATACCACTGTCAATATCAAACAGATTGAGTTTCTGTATCTCGTTTAGTTGATTGTCAAGCGTGATTATGGTATTAAAATCTTCATAGAAAACTACAATTTTTAATGGATTTAAATAATCAACAGAAGTAATCTTGCCCAAAACTATATTTTTGTATTCCCAAGTTTGACTGTTATTTTGTTTTATAAAAACGTTGTCTTTGATGTAATAATTATCGCCTAGACTGTCAAAGCCAATATAAGTTTTGTTTTCCAGTTCAGTTGTGCCGATTGCTGTGGTTGTTACTTTCTTATTCTGTGAAAAACCATACGTAGCACCAAGACATAATAAGAAGTAAATTGCTTTTTTAATCATAGTGCTAATTTACGATAAATTAACGCAAACGGAAATTAGTAATTTAAGAATTGTTTGTCTTAAATTTATTTTACTAAACTCCCTGAGCTTTTCCAGAAAACTTCAACCCTATTTTTTTTAATTCGGGTTTTAATCCACAACTCAATCTTTTGAGAATCTAATTTGTTTAGCGCTTTTATACTGGTATAAATAACAACAGGTATAATATCTGCTTTATCTCTTGCAGTATTGAACGGGTGATTGGAAATTGAAATATCATTCACAGCAGGAAAAAGTACTTTAGCCTCATTCAGCAACGATTGATTGTCATACTTGTTTTCTGCTATTTCTTTTCTGAGCGTAGCAATAACAGCATCTTTCTTATCTACGCCTGCTTTATCGTTTTTAATTTGGTTCAGGATGTCTTGCTTCAAATTGGTTGTGTCTTGTCTTATTTTAAAGTTGACACTCGGCAAGCCGTATAACTTTAATTTATCTTTAATTTCGACAGTTTCTGGTTTTGTAAATCGTTTAGAAAGTAAGGCTATTTCTATAGAACTGGGAGTTGTCTTATAGCGTGTTTTTTTATAGATGATAGTATATCCTTTATCGGTAAACTCATTTTGAATGAACGTATTTACTTTTTGGTCAAATTTTCTTTCTTCAAATAGGGTGTAGGCGAAATAAATACTGGGCAAAAGCAATATTACGGTCAATGTCGAAATCATAATGGTAATTTGTTTTTCGCGTGCTTTTTCAAATCGTATGAAACGAGGATATTTCAGAAATTTAACAATCAGGAAAGTCGCTACACAAATAAATACGCAGTTGATGGTGTATAAATAAATAGCACCTCCAAAAAAGCGCATGTTTCCAATAGCCAGTCCATAACCTGCAGTGCAAAGTGGCGGCATTAAAGCCGTTGCAATAGCTACCCCTGGAATTGGGTTTCCTTTCTCTTTTCGGGTAATGGCAATTACGCCTACCAATCCACCAAAAAAAGCTATCAGGATATCATAAATATTAGGCGAAGTTCGCGCTAACAATTCGGATTGGGTTTCTTTGAATGGGCTCAAATAAAAATAAAGTGTAGCAACGGCTAAACTAACAATGGTAGCAATAAATAAATTTTTTAATGATTTTTTTAAGAGTTCAAAATTGTATATTCCTAATGCAAATCCGGCTCCTACAATTGGACCCATGAGGGGTGAAATTAACATAGCGCCAATAATCACCGCAGTCGAGTTCACATTTAAACCAATAGAGGCCACCACGACTGCACATGCTAGAATCCAGAGATTAGCACCTCGAAAAGAGATGTTCGATTTTACATTTTCTAGAACCGCTTTTTTATCGTCTTCTCCTTTGGTTAGATTGATAAAATCCAAAAATTTATTCATACCGATTGATTTGTATCAAATATAACCATTTTGTATTCGGTAGCGATGAAAGGAATCGCAATTGGAACTTTATAACAAGAAGAAAGAACAAACAAATTAGTATATGTCTTCGATGGAAGAATGTCGGTAATTACTAATGCCTTATTCTTATTTGCCTCAAAATGAGTTTTTTTAACATTACATTGGTAACAGAAATAGTATAGAATCGTCATATTTGCTATTCAAATTTAAAAGGCGATGAAAAACACATGCTACACATTATTATTTCTATCAGTATTTATCACTTCAAATGCGCAAAAAGATTTTCAAGGAATGGCGGTTTATGAAACAAAAACCAGTACTTCCGATATTAGTTCCCGAATGCAAGGTAATAAGGAAATCACACCCGAAATGCAAAAAATGATTGAAGAGCGAATGAAAAAAATGTTTGAAAAAACGTTTGTTTTAAATTTTGACAAGTCGGCTTCTATCTACAAAGAAGAAGAAAAACTCGATGCTCCTGGACAAGCACAAGGCGGTATGCGAATGATGTCATCCATGATGGGTGGCGGCGGAACGTATTATAAAAATGTAAAAGAAAAAAAGTATATCGTTGACAAAGAATTTATGGGCAAAGAGTTTTTAGTGAAAGATTCGTTACCACAATTAGATTGGAAAATGGAAAGCGAAACTAGGGTGATTGGCGGTTACAATTGTTTTAAAGCGACAGCAGTTCGACCAGTCAGTACATCAGATTTTAGAAATTTGAAACCAAAAAAGCAAGACGAAGCAAAAGTAGGCGAAGTTAAAAAAGAAGATACTTCTAAAAAGACTAACTTCATGGATGAATTTGAATTGCCAAAAGAAATAACCATCACAGCATGGTACACACCAGAGATTCCCGTAAATCAAGGGCCAGAAAGTTATTGGGGTTTACCAGGTCTAATTTTAGAAGTTAACGATGGGAAGACAGTAATTTTATGTTCTAAAGTAGTTTTAAATGCTAAAGAAAAAGCCGAAATCAAAGCGCCAACAAATGGCAAAATAATTTCGCAAAAGGATTATGACGAAACAGTTGTCAAGAAAATGCAAGAGATTAAAGATATGAATCAAGGGCAAGGCAGAGGTGGATTCCAAATGAGAATGGGTAATTAAAAGATATCACACAATGAAAAAGTTTTTGCAATTAGTAGTTTTAACTTTCTGTTTGTCTGTATCTGCTCAGGAATTTCAGGGAAAAGCGGAATATTTTTCTAAAAGAATTGAAAAGAAAAAATCGGATAAAACTGAAATAAATAACAACGAACCGATTGATCCTGAGATTGAGAAAGCAGTTAAAGAAGCGATGAAAAAAGCTGGAGAGAAGACCTATCTTTTAACTTTTTCAAAAACAGAAAGCGTTTACGAACAACCCGAAGAGCTTCAACAACCGCAAAACCCTACTGGAGGATTTTCTGTTAGTGTTGCTTTTTCAGGTGAAGGCAAAAAATATATCAATTTAAAAGAAAAGTTCACCCTTGAAGAAGCAGATATTTTTGGCAAAGAATTTTTGATTAAAGAAAAACTAACCCCAAGGAATTGGATCTTAGTTGATCAAACCAAAAAAATAGGAGAATATTCTTGTTTTAAAGCCGAATTAATTATTCCGGTAACCCAAAAACAGAAACAGGAATATGATGATTTTTTGACGAGAGAAGAAAAAAAACCGGCACTTTTCAAGATAGAAAAACCCGAAGACAAGATCGTTACGGCTTGGTATACTCCAGAAATTCCGGTGAGTTTTGGTCCAAATAATTTTTGTGGTTTGCCCGGGTTAATTTTAGAAATTAATGATGATGAAAAAATCATCCTGTGTTCTAAAATAACACTCAATAATAAAGTAAAAGCTAAAATAAAAGTACCTACTCTTGGAAAAGTAGTTACTCAAAAGGAATTTGATAAAATAGAAAAAGATAAAACGGATAGCATGAAAGATGAAGATGGTGTTATCATTTTTACAAGAGAAGAATAATCAATTAAATATATTATACGCCGAAAAATGAATAAATCATTTTACCTATTGCTGCTTTTTTCAGTAGTTTCCTTTTCACAAAATATCCGTTTTGAAGGCATAATTCAAGACAATACCAAAGCACCACTCGAAATGGCAAACGTAATGGCAATGAACTCTGAAACAAAAGCAATGGATGCTTATGCTATTACAAATGATAAAGGAAAGTTTATTCTTAATCTAAAGGCAAATTCTTCGTATACTATAAAGCTAAGTTATCTTGGAATGCAAAATAAAGAGATAACAGTAACCACAAAAACAGAAAATATTACGGAAAACATAACGTTAGAGAGTGGAGGAATTGAACTTGAAGGAGTTGAAATTGTTCGTGAAATGCCAGTTTCTATAAAAGGCGATACCATTATCTATAATGCAGATTCTTTTAAAAACGGAACGGAAAGGAAGCTGGAAGATGTTTTAAAAAAATTACCCGGTGTTGAGGTAAATGCTGATGGCGAAATAGAAGTCGAAGGTAAAAAAGTCTCTAAATTAATGGTTGAGGGCAAGGATTTTTTTGATGGCGATACAAAGCTAGGTGTAAAAAATATTCCTGCTGATGCTATTGATAAAATCCAAGTTCTTAGAAATTATAATGAAAATTCAATTTTAAAAGGAGTTGAAAATAATCAAGATAATTTGGCAATGAACATCAAACTTAAAAGTGGTAAGAAAAGCTTTTGGTTTGGAGACTTGACCGCTGGCGGTGGAATGGATGATAAAAATAAATTTGATCGCTTTATTATTAACCCAAAACTTTTTTATTACAACCCAAAGTACAGCATCAATGTAATTTCTAATTTTAATAACATTGGTGAATTACCATTAACGGTTCAAGATTATTTTAAATTCAGCGGTGGATTTCGAAATATGATGTCAAAAGGGGGTTCAAATTTTAATGTTTCCAGTAATAACTTAGGCATATCCTTGTTGCGAAATAACAGAGCAAAAGAAATTGACACCAAATTTGGGGCAACAAATTTTTCTTATAATCCAACAAAAACATGGACATTGAGCGGTTTTGGAATCGTCTCTTATTCCGTTACCGATACAAAAACAATTACAAATACTAATTTTTTAAGACCAAATTCAACTGAAATTGCCTCGACTCAAAACACGAATCAAATAGCAAATCAAAACAGTAATTTGGCATTGGTAAAATTAAGTTCACTCTATAAGCCAAATGCTAATTTTCAAATGGATTATGACATCTTGAGTAGATTTTCAAGTCAAGACGAAAATAATTCATTAGTAAGAGAAGTTATAGATGAAAATAATAATTCGGATACTGAAAATATTTTAAGCGACAAAACACAAAATCCAGTAACGATAAACCAGAATTTGAGTTTCTATTATACGCCTTCTTCTAAGCATATTTTTGCGTATGAGATGCAGCATATGTACCAAGAAGAAGATCCATTTTATAATGCTAATTTGCAAACTCAACCATTTAATTTGGCAGGATTTATCTCGGGTCAAAATAGAAATGACATCAATCAAGAGCGTTTTGTTAAAACTAATAAATTAGATGTAAAGTTAGATTATTACTATGTGCTAACGCCAAAAAGTAATATCAACATAACACTTGCAAATACAAATTCGTACCAAAATTTTGATTCAAAAATATTTCAAATATTAGATAATGAATCAGTAAATAATCTTAATAATCCAGAAAACACAAATGATGTAACTTATAAATTTAACGATGCTTTTATAGGAGTTCATTATAAAATATTAACTGGAAAATTTACAGTCACTCCAGGTTTTAGTATCCATAATTATTCTTTGGATAACGAGCAATTAAGTTCTAGTTACAAGCTAAATTTTACGCGAATTCTTCCTGATTTTTTAGCTATTTATCAAATTAAAAAAGCGGAATCATTAACCTATAATTTTTCGTATAATAACAATTTTTCAGACATCAATAATTTGGCCGAAGGTTTCGTTCTGAATAATTTCAATAGTTTATCAAGAGGAAATAGACTGCTTGAAAACTCTATAGAACAAACCCATTCACTGCGCTATTTTAAATACAATATGTTCAATTTTGAAAATATCACAGCTTTTGCCAGTTATAACAGATCCGTTGATGCCATCAAAAATAGAGCGTTATTTAACAATGTAAATCAAGTGTCATCTCCATTTAATTCTCAGTTTGCAGACGAAAGCGTGTCAGGAGTGTTAAGATATGGGAGATCATTTTCTAAGTATTACAAGGCTTCACTAAGTGCTAATATGAATTGGTCAAAATTTAATAATATTCAAGTAGACCGCTTTACATTACAGGATGTTTTTATTACCAATGAAAGTTTTACCCAAAATTATAATGTGACGGCTTCAACTAATTTTAGGAACTATCCCAATATTGAAGTAGGATATGGCTACTCTGTAAATCAGTATCCGAACGATACTTTTTTCACAGACCGACCAAATGTAAAATTGGATTATTTTTTCTTGAAAAGTTTTTCGTTTGTAAGTGAATATGAGTATTTTCATTACTACAACAGCGACAAATCAGTAGAAAACGAGTATGATTTTCTATCAGCAAGTTTGATTTATCAAAAAACAAAAGACAGTCATTGGGAATATAAAGCAAGTGTAACCAATTTGTTAAATACCAAAGTTTTAAAAGACAATAGTTTTTCGCAATTTTCAACTAGCGATTCGCAATACACTATCCAACCGCGCTACGTGATATTTAGTTGCAAGTACAATTTATAAAACAAAAAACCAGCTGATCGAGCTGGTTTTTTTTATGATTTACAGATTTCAAATATTACAATCCGAAAGCAGATTTTACTTGATCGATGTAATCCAATTTCTCCCAAGTAAATAACTCGACAGTCATCGTTTTTGGAGCTCCATTTGGCAATTGGAACGTTTTAGTAACCGTTTCAGGTTTTCTTCCCATGTGCCCATATGCGGCAGTTTCGCTATATATAGGATTTCTTAATTTTAATCTTTGCTCAATAAAGTAAGGACGCATATCAAATACGCTCTCTACAATTTTACTAATTGCTCCGTCGGTCATATTAACTTTTGAAGTTCCGTAAGTAACTACGTTAATTGATGTTGGTTTTGCAACTCCAATCGCATAAGAAACTTGGACTAATACTTCATCGCACAATCCAGCTGCAACTAAATTTTTGGCAATGTGACGGGTTGCATAAGCACCAGAACGGTCTACTTTACTAGGATCTTTGCCAGAGAAAGCACCTCCACCATGAGCACCTTTTCCACCATATGTGTCAACAATTATCTTTCTCCCTGTCAAACCCGTATCTCCGTGAGGTCCTCCGATTACAAATTTCCCTGTTGGATTGATATGATAGGTAATTTGGTCATTAAATAAATGAGAATATTGTGGATATTTAGCCTTTATTCTAGGAATCAAGATTGACACTAGATCACTTTTGATTTTAGCCAACATTTCAGCTTCAGTCGCAAAATCATCATGTTGCGTTGAAATTACAATAGCTTCAATTCGTGATGGTTTATTATCGTCAGAATACTCCAAAGTAACCTGAGATTTTGCATCGGGACGCAAGTATTTGACTTCGTTATTTTCTCTTCTTAAATTAGCGAGCTCAATCAACAACGCATGCGATAAATCTAAAGCCAATGGCATGTAGTTTTCAGTTTCATTTGTTGCATAACCAAACATCATTCCTTGATCACCAGCACCTTGCTCTTCTTTACTTGCTCGGTCAACACCTTGGTTGATATCTGCAGATTGCTCGTGAATCGCTGATAAAATTCCGCAAGAATCAGCATCAAACATGTATTCGCTTTTAGTATATCCAATTTTCCGAATTACCTCTCTTGCAATTTGCTGAACGTCAAGATAGGTATTTGATTTTACTTCACCAGCTAAAATTACTTGACCCGTAGTTACCAAAGTTTCGCAAGCTACTTTTGATTCCGCATCAAATGCCAAGAAGTTGTCGATTAATGCGTCTGAAATTTGGTCTGCAACTTTGTCTGGATGTCCTTCACTAACTGACTCCGACGTAAATAAATATGCCATAACTATTTTTTAGTTTAATATTAATTTTAACGAAAAAAAGAGTTTGCACTAGATGCTAAAGGAGGAATTCTGCTTTAGCATTTTTTAACGAGGTTGCAATCAGTTCAAATTTTTCCTCTTATTTTCCGATTGCAAATGTATAAAGACTATTTAGAATACAAAAAACTATTTTGCTTTTTTTATCTTTTTTATGATTTTACAAAATGCTAAATACTTAGTATGTACATATATGATCAAACTTTAAATGTTAATTACTTCAATTTTATTTTTTTTATTCAAAAAAAGTTCAGAAGTTTGCTCAATCAAAAAATAACAAAGATGAAATTAATGACTTGCACTATGTGTTGTATGATGTGGAAAAAATCCGCAGAGATAACTATTGCATAATTTTAAATTCTTAAAAATATTCAATTAAACCTCTGCTAACCACAGAGGTTTTTTTTATGCTGAATTTAGTTCAGTATCTCAAAAAAAAGTAAACAAATAAACAGAAACAAGTTCAGTTTAAATTAGAAAATGAAAGTAACAGCAAAAAATATGATGATGATTCGCACCAACATGCACGTAATGATGTGCTGTTGTATTGTCAAACTCTGTTACCAAATTCAGAAGACCTAATCGTAGTTTTTATAACTATTCTAAAAGTCCCTTTGGTAAGCCATCCAAAGGGACTTTTTTTATTTAAGCTCAACTCGTTTCAGCTTCTCAAATTAAAATCCATATAAATATTAAAATCAAATATCTTATTTCTTAATACTAATATCTTAATACTAAAAATCATGAGCACAACAAAATTCGCAACAAACGCATTGCACGCTGGACACGATGTTACTAAAAACGCAGGAACTAGAGCTGTCCCAATCTATCAGACAACTTCTTATGTATTCAACAATTCAGATCATGCCGCAAATCTTTTTGGATTAGCAGAAGCTGGATTCATTTACACAAGATTGAACAACCCAACAAACGATATTCTCGAACAACGACTCGCCACACTAGAAGGTGGAATTGGCGCAGTAGTTACTGCATCAGGAACAGCTGCAATCGCGACAACGCTTTTGGTATTGCTAAAAGCCGGAGATCATATTGTAGCATCCAGCAGTTTATATGGCGGAACTTACAATCTACTAAAAGTTACTCTTCCAAGATTGGGCATCACGACAACATTTGTTGACCCTTCAAATCCTGAAAATTTCACTAAAGCCGCTCAAGAAAATACTAGAGCTTTCTTCGCAGAAAGTTTAGGAAATCCAAAATTAGATGTACTAGATTTACACGCCATTTCTTCCGAAGCTAAAGCATTCAAAGTTCCTTTTATTGTTGACAATACTGTAGCAACACCCTATTTATTAAACCCAATTCAATATGGTGCTGATATTGTAATTCATTCGCTTACAAAATATATTACAGGAAACGGAACTTCGCTCGGTGGAGTTATAGTCGATGCCGGAAATTTTGACTGGAGCAACGGAAAATTCCCGGAATTTACTGAGCCTTCAGCAGGATATCACGGATTAAAATATTACGAAGCTCTTGGAGCAACTTCTTTTATAGCCAAAGTTAGAATTGAAGGTCTGCGTGATTTCGGTGCAGCTTTAAGTCCGTTCAACGCTTTTCAAACCATTCAAGGACTAGAAACATTAGAAATCCGAATCAAAAAACACAGTGAAAATGCTTTGGCTTTGTCCCAATGGTTAGAATCGCAAGAGCAGGTTGCATGGGTAAATTATCCAGGGTTAGAAAGTTCTCCCTACAAACAACTGGCCGACAAATATCTTCCCGAAGGTAAAAGTGGAATCATTACTTTCGGACTTAAAGGCGGATTTGAAGCGGCGAAAACGGTAGCAGACGGCACAAAATTGTTCTCTTTGTTAGCCAATATTGGAGATACTAAATCACTAATCATACATCCTGCAAGTACCACTCATCAACAACTTTCTGATGCCGAGCAAGAAGCGACAGGAGTGACCAAAGATTTAATTCGCTTATCGGTAGGTTTAGAAGACATTGAAGATTTGAAAGCTGATTTGGAAGCAGTTTTTGAAATTATTCCAGCACAAAAAATTATTTAGGTATTGTTTGTTGGTAAATCTGTCTTCAGTTTCAAAGCTGAAGGCAGTTTTAAATAAAATATTATGAAAAAAAATTTAGAAAAAATAG
>Ga0105047_10012928_pt1 | contig 13390 bp, 7 predicted proteins | sample MAT04_FD_78384 | JGI IMG/M metagenome (GOLD analysis project Ga0105047, IMG submission 78384) | Freshwater microbial communities from Lake Fryxell liftoff mats and glacier meltwater in Antarctica - MAT-04 (megahit assembly) | ecosystem: Environmental > Aquatic > Freshwater > Ice > Liftoff...
CCCTCGACGGCGGCGGCCGGGACCACCGGCAGGCCCTCGGCCGTTGAGCCGTTCATGGCCACATAGGTCTGTTCCAGATCGATGACTTCGCGCAGCAGGATGCGGCCCAGCCCCAGCTCCTCGCGCCACACCATGATCGCCTCGAAGGTCAGGGCGCTTTCGCACAGCCCGCGGATCATGGTGTCGCGGCCGGCCTCGATGCGCTTGGCGATGGCGATTTCGCCCTCGCGCGACAGCAGCTCGACCGACCCCATTTCGCGCAGATACATGCGCACGGGGTCGTCGGTGCGGTCATAGGTCTCGGTCTTGGGGGTCTCGGAGACCGCGGTCTCCTCGCGGACCACCACCTCGCCGCCCTCGGCGGTCTCGGTTTCGGCCTCGTCGTTCTCCACGACGTTGACGCCCATCTCGCTCAGCATGGCGAGGGTGTCTTCGATCTGCTCGGAGGTCACTTCCTCGGAAGGCAGGACCTTGTTCAGCTCGTCCATCGTCACATAGCCGCGCGCCTTGGCCTGTTTGATGAACTTCTTGACGCCGGCGTCGGTGAGATCGAGCAGCGGCCCATCGGTAGCGTTGTCGGCCGGCTCGGTCGTCGTCGTCGTCGTGGTCATTAAAATCTCCGGCTCGGCGGTCCCCGCCATTATGGTGAAGGAGACTTAACCGACTATGCAAAAGCGCGGCCGCGCGGGCGTCTATATAGACCCGCCGTCCGCCCAAACCGTTCCTGTCCGGATCGCCCTTTTCAAGACGTCCCGCTCGGCCTTCAAACGCATGAAGGCGGCGGCGCCGGCGGCTTCGCTGAACTCCGCCTTGGCGGAAGAAAGCGCGCGCTCCAGCGCAGCCATACGAACGAGAACCTCGAAAGCATGCGACCAGTGGGACCTGGCGGCCTGGAGCGGAAGATCCTCATTGAGGAAAGGCGCGCCCGATTTTACGGCGGCCTTATCGATCTCGCTCAGCAACGCGCCGAATCCCTTAGAGCCCAGATGGCGTGCGAGGGCTGCCCTGTCAAGGATATCGCATTCCAGCCGCAGGGATATGATTTCGCTCGCCAAAGGCTGCAGCGCCGGATCGCCGAAGCCGTGCTGCTCCAGGGCTTCCAGATGATCGTCCAGTTGGGCGGGGTCGTTCAGGGCCCCTTTGGCCACCGCAGCGGCCAAGGTGTCGATGGAGGCGGCCAGCCGGCGCGCCGCCGCTTTGCCCTCGGCGCTCGGGGCCTGGGGGACCGGCGCCTCGTTCCATCGTCCACGCCGGGGGCGGCCCTCGAAAGGTCGCCACGGCGGCGGCGGCGGCTTGGCCCACAGGGCGTCATAGCGCGCGAAAAGGTCGTCGCGGTAGCTGCGGGCCAGGTCGGGATCCTGGATCGCCTGGGCGGCGGCTCGCAGCCGCCCCTTCAGACCCGCCCGCCCCTCCGGCGTGTCCAGGGGCTCCAGGTCCCGTTCGCGGGCGAAAAGCGCCTCCACCAGGGGAATGGTCTGCGACAGCTGCGCCTTGAGGGCCGCCTCCCCCTGTTCGCGCAGCACGTCGTCCGGGTCCTTGCCGCCGGTCAGCAGGGCGAAGCGGAACGACTTGCCCGCCTTGAGCAGCGGCAGGGCGCGGTCGATGGCCCGCCAGGCCGCGCGCATCCCCGCCTGGTCGCCGTCGAAACACAGGGTCGGCGCCGGGCTCAGCCGCCACAGCAGCTCCATCTGCTCCTCGGTCAGGGCGGTGCCCATCGGGGCCACGGCGGCGACCCCGGCGCGGTGGCAGGCGATGGCGTCCATGTAGCCTTCCACCACCACCAGCGGCTGGTCGGCGTCGCCGGACGCCAGGACGCGCCGCGCTTCGGGCAGGCCGTAGACGATGCGGCTTTTGGAAAACAGGCTCGTCTCCGGCCCGTTCAGATATTTGGCCTTGGCCGCCGGGTCCATCGCCCGCCCGGCGAAGGACAGCAGACGGCCGCGGGCGTCGGTGATCGGGAAAATGATCCGGTCGCGGAACCGGTCATAGGGCGCGCCCCCGTCCTCCGGCGCGATCAGCAGCCCCGCGTCCACCAGCGCCCCGGGCTGGGCGCCCTTGGCGATCAGATAGTCCTTCAGGGCCGTGCGGCCAGCGGGGGCAAAGCCGATGCCGAAGCGCACCCACTGATCCTGCGGCAAGCCGCGGCGCTCCAGATAGGCCCGCGCCGTCGCCCCCACCGGCCGGTTCAGTTCGGCCGCGAACCAGGCCCCGGCCAGGTCCAGCCAGTCCGACAGCCCCTGGCGCTTGCGGTCCTCCTCCGCCGAGCGCGAATCGACCGCCGGCATCGGCACCCCGGCCTCCCCGGCCAGGCGCTCGACAGCCTCGGGAAACGACAGCCGCTCGGTCTCCTGTAGAAAAGAGATCAGGTCTCCGTGCTTACCACTTGAAAAACAATGATAAAAGCCCTTGTCGTCATTGACGAAGAACGACGGGCTCTTCTCCTTGGTGAACGGCGACAGCCCGGCGTACTCCCGCCCCTGCCGGCGCAGCTTCACCGTGCGGCCGATCACGTCGGACAGCCGCAGGCGGGACTTGATCTCGTCGAGGAACCGTTCGTCGAAGCGCACGCAGCCAGCTTAACGCAAAGCGCCCGTATCGCCACGGCCCTACCGGCTAGGCGGCTGAGACGTCACTCGGGGTTGACGCACCCGGCCGCCCTCCGTACATCCACGGCTTTAGCGGGCGGGGGCGACCTCGGCCCGCTTTTTTGCGACACTGCCCGCTCGCACAGGAGGCGCACCATGACCGACACGCTCATGCCCGGCGCCACCGGCGTTTTGGTCCTGGCGGACGGGACCGTGCTTCAGGGCTACGGCTGCGGCGCCATCGGCGACGCCGTCGGCGAGGTCTGCTTCAACACCGCCATGACCGGATATCAGGAGATCCTCACCGATCCCTCCTACATGGCCCAGATCGTCACCTTCACCTTCCCCCATGTCGGCAATGTCGGCGTCAATCTGGAAGACACCGAAGAGTTCGGCCAGGGATCGGTGACCGCGGCCCGCGGCGCGATCTTCCGCGACCTGCCCACGGCGCCGGCCAACTGGCGCTCGCAGAACGATTTCGACGGCTGGATGAAGCGGCGCGGCCTGATCGGCCTGGCCGGGGTCGATACCCGCGCCCTGACCCGCAAGGTCCGCGAGCAGGGGATGCCGCACGGCGTCATCGCCCATGCGCCCGATGGCCGGTTCGACCTGGACGCCCTGCGCAAAAAGGCCCGCGAATGGAGCGGGATCGTCGGGCTGGACCTGGCCAAGGACGCCTCCTGCCTGCAGCCCTTCAACTATGACGAGGGCCTGTGGTCCTGGCCGGAGGGTTACGCCGAGCGCACCCGGTCCCCGCACCGCGACCGGCCTTACGAGGTCGTGGTCGTCGACTACGGCGTCAAGCGCAACATCCTGCGCGCCCTGACCAGCATCGGCGCCCGCGTCACCGTGGTCCCCGCCTCCACCAGCGCCGAGGACATCCTCGCCCGCAAACCCGACGGGGTGATGCTGTCCAACGGCCCCGGCGACCCGTCGGCGACCGGCGAATACGCGGCGCCTCAGATCAGGAAGCTGGTCGACAGCGGCACGCCCATCTTCGGCATCTGCCTGGGCCACCAGATGCTCGCCCTGGCTCTCGGCGCCAGGACCATCAAGATGGACCAGGGCCACCACGGGGCCAACCACCCGGTCAAGGACCTGACCACCGGCAAGGTCGAGATCGTGTCGATGAACCATGGCTTCACGGTCGAGCGCGAGGGCCTGCCCTCGACGGTCCAGGAGACCCATGTCTCGCTGTTCGACGGCTCCAACGCCGGGCTGGCCTTGAAGGACCGGCCGGTGTTCTCGGTCCAGCACCATCCCGAGGCCTCCCCCGGCCCCACCGACAGCCTCTACCTGTTCGACCGCTTCGCCGCCTACATGGACGGCCGAGACCCCAAGGACGGCTAGGTCCGGAATCAAGAGGCAAACTTTTGGATTGTCATCCCGGAGAGCCCGCGTAGCGGTACTCATCCGGGACCCAGCCGCGAAGACGTCGACGCTGCGCAGCTTCGGCCAAGATCGCTGCTCGGTCCCGGCTCTCCGCTGCGCTGCGGCCGGGATGACGGTATGGGTGGTCCCCTGGCCTGTCCCTTCGTTTGCGCATACCCTCGTTCTGCGGCGGCTGGGGGGCGGACGATGACGAGACTCTGGGCGGTCCTAACGGGCCTGGCGCTCCTGTTCCTGGCGGCTCCCGCCCTCGCCGCGCCGCCGCCTGACTGCAACAACCAGAACTGGCTGAACGAGGCCCCGGAGGTGAAACCGGCTCCGGCGGGCTTCGTCTGCGACCCGATGAGCTCGATCCAAACCTCGGGGATCACCGTGCGGGTGGTCAAGGACAAGGCCGAAACCGACCCGATCACCAAGGAGATGGCCGCCCTCCTGCTCAAAGGCGCCGGCGCCGGGGTCCCCAAATACAAGTCCCTGCGCCCGTCGCTGATCCTGAAGAACATCACCTTCGTGATCCTCAACTCGCCGACGCGGAAAGATCAGGCCGTCGCGGGCCTGGGCCTCGGGGACGAATGCGTCATCTACGTCTTCCTCAAACCGTCGGTTAAGGCCCAGCCGGCCGCCCAGCGCGCCGAGGACCTGCCGTTCGTCGCCGCCCACGAGATCGTCCATTGCACCCAGTACTGGAACTTCCCTGCCCAGTTCAAAGTCGGTCAGGAGTCGCGCGGCTGGTGGACGGAGGGCACGGCCGACTACCTGGCCCACACCGCCGTGGAGAACAAATCCGGCGTCACGCGGGTGTTCGAAACCTATGAGGACGGCTCCGACACCAAGCCCCTGACCAGCGAGGACTACGCCGCCTATGTCTTCTTCGCCTGGTACGGCCAGCAGAAGGGCGCCGCGGCCATCTATCCCTTCATCGCCGCCATGCCGACCTCGGGGACCTTCGAGGCGCAGCGCAAGGCCTTGCTGGCTCAGGTCGGCGGCGCCGAAGCCTTGCAGGGCTTCGCCACCGCTTTCGTCGAGGGGACCATCAAGACGCCCCAGGGCTGGACCCTGCCGAAACCCAAGCTGACCACAACCACCTTCACCAAATCGGACGAAAAGTCCTTCTCCGCCAAGCCGTTCGCCATACTGCGGGGCTCGCTGGCGGCCAAGGGGGGTGAATACGATCTGACCGCGACCACCAGCGCCAAGCCCGACGCCCGCTTCAAGGACGGCGACAAGCCCTGGGGCCCCGCCCCCGCCAAGCTAGGCGCCGGCTGCGACGGCGACGGCGGCCTAGACTACGCCCTGATGACAACCGGATCGGGCAACGCCACGCTCAAGGTCAAGGCCGCCAAGGAACAGGACGGCGACGGCGAGGACAAGTGCCAGAAGAAGCCCAAGCCCTCCGTCTGCAAAGCCCTGTCGGCGACCAAGGACGCCTGCCTGATCGGGACCTGGAAGGTCAATGAGGCGGCCATCGAACAGATGCTCAATAAGGAACTGAACCACCCCAGTCCCCACGTCGTCGCCGAGGGGGGCGCAGTGCTGAAGCTCGCCGCCGCCGGGCAGAGTTCGATGACCTTCGATGAGTTCCGCATCGTCTCCGGCGCGCGTCCGAGCGACGGCTTCCGGGCCCTCTATATCGTCGAGGTCGACGGGGCGGCCACAGGCGGCTGGTCGACCGCCGGCGGTCAGATGCGCATGTGCCCGATCTCCAACACCGTCAAGTTCGACACCCAGATCTCGATCTTCCTGCCCACCGGAACGGTGAAGACCAACAACACCTTCAGCGGCTCGCAAGGCGGCTTCGACTTCAGCTACACCTGCACGGGCTCGACCCTGGTCCTGCGCAGCGCCGCGGGCGGCGGAGGCGCGCCGCAAGCCTGGGTCTACGACAAGGTCAAGTGACGGCTCCTAGGTTCGGGACTCAACCGGCGAACCCTTGGACCTGAAAGCCTTCAAATAGGTCGTCATCCCGGAGAGCCCGCGGAGCGGGACTCATCCGGGACCCAGCCGCGAAGACGTCGACGCTGCGCAGCTTCGGCCAAGATCGCTGCTGGGTCCCGGCTCTCCGCTGCGCTGCGGCCGGGATGACGGTATGGAGGGCGAATCCATCGAGTACAGACGCCTAGGGGGTGTAGGCCCGCTCGCCGTGGGCGGCCATGTCGAGGCCCTCCTCGATCACCTCGTCGGGCGCCCGCAGGCGGGTCACCGCCTGGATGGCCAGCAGGATGATCAGGGTGACGATCCCGGACCAGGCCAGGGTTGAGGCGACGCCGATCACCTGGACCAGCGCCTGGCCGCCCATTGAGCCGGTGACCGGATAGCCCGTCCCGCCCAGCTTCGCCGTTGCCAGGATCGCCACCAGCAGGCTGCCCAGGATGCCGCCGACGCCGTGAACGGCGAACACGTCGAGGGAGTCGTCGATCTTCAACCTGCGCTTTACCGGCTCGACCGCGTGGAAACAGGCCAGGCTGCCGACGGCGCCTAGGATGAGGCCGCCGACCGGGCCGACATAGCCCGAGGCGGGGGTCACGGTGGCCAGACCGGCGACGACGCCGGTGACCATGCCCACCATGCTGGAGCGGCCGAACTTCGCTTTCTCCAGCAGGGCCCAGACCAGGCCCGCCGTCGCCGCGGACAGGTGGGTGGCGGTGATCGCCAGGGCGGCGTCGCCGTTGGCCGCCAGGGCGCTGCCGCCGTTGAAGCCGAACCAGCCGACCCACAACATGCCGGCGCCGATCATCACCATGCCGGGGTTGTGCGGCGGGGCCAAGTCGCGCGGGAAGCCTTCGCGGGGTCCCACTTTCCAGGCGATCAGCAGGGACGAGATCCCCGCCGTGGCGTGAACCACCAGCCCGCCGGCGAAGTCCATCACCCCCATCTTGGCCAGCCAGCCGCCGCCCCACACCCAGTGGGCCACGGGGCAATAGACCAGCAGCAGCCACAGGCCGCTGAACGCCAGCATCGGCCCAAAGCGGATGCGCTCGACGTAGGCGCCGACCATCAGCGCCGGGGTGATCACCGCAAAGGTCAGTTGGAACATGAAGAACGCGCTCTGGGGCAGGGAGCCGCGAAGCGAGTCGCGCGGGCTGGCCCACAGCAGGGCCTCGCCCAGGCCGCCGATGAAGGCGTTGCCGTCGGTAAAGGCCAGGCTGTAGCCGACCAGCGCCCACAGCACCGAAGCTAGGCAGGCGATGGCGACGCAATGCATCATCACCGACAGGGTGTTCTTCACCCGCACCAGCCCGGCATAGAACAGCGCCAGACCCGGCAGGGTCATGAACAGCACCAGGGCCGTCGCGGTAAGGACCCAGGCGGTGTCGCCCCGGTCCAGCGCCGCCGGGGCCTGAGCGAAGGCTGCGGCCGGGACCGCACAGGCGAGAGCCACGACGCCGCCGCGGCTAAGCCAAGGATGAATCATGACGTCTGCCCCATAGTTGCCCGCCAACTCCGCTGCCAAAGATTTGAGCGGCCGTCCAGGGATAAGGCCTATTCTATGGGCAGAACGGCGCGGAAGACGCCTGCGCCGCGCGGGGCCCCTGGGACCGGATGGCGGGCCGTCGCAGCCGCTCGCCGCCGGTTGCGTCTTGCCCAGGCGCGCGCACCCCACTAAACGATCCGCTTAACCTGCATTCCGGTCTGACACGGGCGCGCGCCGCGCGGCCGTGACCCCGCACGCGAGATGAGCATGCCCAAGCGTACCGACATCAAATCGATCCTGATCATCGGCGCCGGCCCCATCGTCATCGGTCAGGCCTGCGAGTTCGACTATTCCGGGGTCCAGGCCTGCAAGGCTTTGCGGGCCGAGGGCTACCGGATCATCCTGGTCAACTCCAACCCCGCCACCATCATGACCGACCCGGACGTGGCGGACGCGACCTACGTCGAGCCGATCACGCCGGAGATCGTCGAGATGATCATCGCCAAGGAGAGGCCCGACGCCCTGCTGCCGACCATGGGCGGCCAGACCGCTCTCAACACCGCCCTGGCTCTCGAAGCCTCCGGAGCCCTGGCCCGCTACGGGGTCGAGATGATCGGGGCCAAGGCCGAGGTCATCGACAAGGCCGAGGATCGCCAGAAATTCCGTAACGCCATGGACAAGCTGGGCCTCGAATCGCCCCGCTCGCGCGCCGTGCACACCCTTGAGGAAGCCCTGGACTCGGTCGATTTCGTCGGCCTGCCCGCCATCGTGCGCCCCAGCTTCACCCTGGCCGGCACCGGCGGCGGCATCGCCTACAATATGGAGGAGTTCCGCACCATCGTCGCCGGCGGCCTGGACGCCTCGCCGACCACCGAGGTGCTGATCGAGGAGAGCGTCCTCGGCTGGAAGGAGTATGAGATGGAGGTGGTCCGCGACCAGGCGGACAACTGCATCATCGTCTGCTCCATCGAAAACATCGACCCGATGGGGGTCCATACCGGCGACTCGATCACCGTCGCCCCGGCCCTGACCCTGACCGACAAGGAATACCAGTGGATGCGCACGGCCTCGATCGCCGTGCTGCGCGAGATCGGGGTCGAGACCGGCGGCTCCAACGTCCAGTTCGCGGTCAATCCGCGCGACGGGCGCATGGTCGTCATCGAGATGAACCCGCGGGTGTCGCGGTCCTCCGCCCTGGCCTCCAAGGCCACCGGCTTTCCGATCGCCAAGGTCGCCGCCCGCCTGGCCGTGGGCTACACCCTCGACGAGCTGATGAACGACATCACCGGGGCGACCCCGGCCTCGTTCGAGCCGACCATCGACTATGTGGTCACCAAGATCCCCCGCTTCGCCTTCGAGAAATATCCGGGCGCCGAGCCGCACCTGACCACCTCGATGAAGTCCGTGGGCGAGGTCATGGCCATCGGCCGCACCTTTGCTGAGAGCCTGCAGAAGGCTCTGCGCGGCCTCGAGACCGGCCTGTCGGGCCTGGACGAGATCGCCATTCCCGGCGCCGAGCACGAGGGCGACGACCAGGCGATCAAGGCCGCCGTCGTCCGCGCCCTGGGCCAGCCCACCCCCGATCGCCTGAGAGTCATCGCCCAGGCGTTCCGCCACGGCCTCTCGGTCGATCAGGTCAATGAAGCCTGCTCCTACGAGCCCTGGTTCCTGCGACAGATCGAGCACCTGGTGGGGACCGAAGCCTATCTGACCGACCACGGTCTGCCGGCCGACGCGGACGGGATGCGCAAGCTGAAGGCCCTCGGCTTCTCCGACGCGCGGCTGGCGAAGCTGACCGGCGCCAAGGAGGACGATGTCCGCAAGGCTCGCCGCACCCTGGGCGTGCGCCCGGTGTTCAAGCGCATCGACACCTGCGCGGCGGAGTTCTTCGCCAAGACCCCCTACATGTATTCGACCTACGAGAGCGGGGCTTTGGGGCAAGAGCCCGAGTGCGAAGCCGACCCGTCGAGCCGCAAGAAGGCGATCATCCTCGGCGGCGGCCCCAACCGCATCGGCCAGGGCATCGAGTTCGACTACTGTTGCTGCCACGCCGCCTTCGCCCTGCAGGACATCGGGGTCGAGTCGATCATGGTCAACTGCAACCCCGAGACCGTCTCCACCGACTACGACACCTCCGACCGCCTCTATTTCGAGCCGCTGACCGCCGAGGACGTGCTCGAGCTCATCGATGTCGAGATGTCCAAGGGCGAGCTGATCGGCGTCATCGTCCAGTTCGGCGGCCAGACCCCGCTCAAGCTGGCCCAGGCGCTCGAGGACGCCGGCGTGCCCATCCTCGGCACCTCTCCCGACGCCATCGACCTGGCCGAGGACCGCGAACGGTTCCAGAAGCTGCTGCACAAGATCAAGCTGCAGCAGCCGATCAACGCCATCGCCCGGTCGGCCGAGGAAGCCTTCGCCGGCGCCCACGCCGTCGGCTATCCCATCGTCATCCGGCCCTCCTATGTGCTCGGCGGCCGGGCGATGGAGATCATCCGCGACGACGAGCAGCTGGCGCGATACGTCACCCAGGCTGTCCAGGTCTCGGGCGACACCCCGGTGCTGATCGACCAGTATCTGTCGCGGGCCACCGAGGTGGACGCCGACGCCATAGCCGACGGCGACGACGTCTTCGTCTGCGGCATCATGGAGCACATCGAGGAGGCCGGGGTGCATTCGGGCGACAGCGCCTGCTCCCTGCCGCCCTTCTCCCTGTCCGCCGAGACCATCGCCGAACTGAAGCGCCAGACCGTCGAGCTGGCGCGCGCCCTGAAGGTGAAGGGGCTGATGAACGTCCAGTTCGCCATCGAGGAGCCCCACTCCGCCGCCCCGCGCATCTTCGTGCTGGAGGTCAATCCCCGCGCCAGCCGCACCGTGCCCTTCGTCGCCAAGACCATCGGCCAGCCGGTCGCCGCTATCGCCGCCAAGGTTATGGCCGGGATCAAGCTGAAGACCTTCGACCTGTCCGCGGACACCTTCGACCATATCGCGGTCAAGGAAGCGGTCTTCCCCTTCGCCCGCTTCCCCGGCGTCGACACCATCCTGGGCCCCGAGATGCGATCGACCGGCGAGGTCATGGGCCTGGACTGGAAGCGTGACGGCGAGGCCGACATGGGCCCCGCCTTCGCCCGCGCCTTCGCCAAGAGCCAGCTGGGCGGCGGCACCAAGCTGCCGACCAAGGGCGCGGTGTTCGTCTCGGTCAAGGACGGCGACAAGCCGTTCGTCCTGGAGCCGATCCGTCTGCTCCAGGCGGCGGGGTTCGATATCATCGCCACCGGCGGCACCTGCGACTATCTGCAGGAGCAGGGCCTCAGCGTGGGCCGGATCAAGAAGGTCCTGGAAGGCCGTCCCAACATCGTCGACGCCATGAAGAACGGCGAGGTCCAGCTGGTCTTCAACACCACCGAGGGCAAGCAGTCGATGCAGGACAGCTTCTCCCTGCGCCGCTCGGCCTTGATGATGAAGATACCCTACTACACCACCACCGCCGGCGCTCTTGCCGCCGCACTGGCTATCGGCGCCATGGCCCAAGGAACGCTGGAAGTGCGGCCGTTGCAGGACTACGCCTGACTTGCACGTCCTGGGGCGAGGGAACCGAACTCTTGCACGGGTGTTAGAGCGCACCTATGCTTGCTGCCCCGGACGACGTGCGCCCGCGGCCGGAAACTTCCTCCCTTAGGCGATCGAGCTAAAATCCGACATGGAAAAGGTGCCTATGACCGGCGAGGGGTATACGACCCTCGACGACGAATTGAAGCGTTTGAAGACCGTCGAGCGGCCGAGCGTTATCGCGTCTATCTCGGAGGCGCGCAGCCACGGCGACCTGTCTGAAAACGCCGAGTACCACGCCGCCAAGGAACGCCAGGGCTGGATCGAAGGCCGCATCGCCGAGATCGAGGACAAGATGGCCCGCGCGCAGGTCATCGATGTCTCCAAATTGTCGGGCGCCCAGGTCAAGTTCGGCGCCACGGTCAGCGTGGTCGACGAGGACACCGAAGAAGAGGCCCGCTACCAGATCGTCGGCGAGCACGAGGCCGATGTGAAACAGGGCCGCATCTCGGTCACCTCGCCCCTTGCCCGCGGGATGATCGGCAAGGAGGTCAATGATGTGGTCGAGATCAACACCCCCGGCGGGGTGAAGTCCTACGAGATCCTCAAGGTCGAGTGGGTCTAGCATCCCCGTCCGCTGTAACGGGGCCGTCTCATGGTCCCGACAGCAAGCCGCTCAGGATATGGGCCGTCTCCGATGGCCGCGCCGGCATCGCCAACCAGGCGATCGGCCTGGCCGAGGCGGTGGCGGCCCTGCGTCCTGCGGTCATCGAGACCAAGCAGGTGGCCTGGAAGGGCCGCCTCGGCCGCCTGCCGGCCCTGCTCAATCCGTTTCCCCGGCGCGGCCTGCTTCCCCAAAGCGCAATCGAGCCGCCGTGGCCGGACCTGTGGATCGCCGCCGGCCGCGCCACCCTGCCCCTCTCGATCCGTATGCGCCGGTGGTCGCGGCGGGCGACCTTCGTGGTCCAGATCCAGGACCCGCGCCTGCCGCTGGGCCTGTTCGACGTGGTGGTGCCCCCCAGGCACGACCGACTGGACGGCGACAACGTCGTCTCCATCACCGGTTCGCCTCACCGGGTGACGGCAGCGCGGCTGGAGGCGGAGTACGCGCCCTTCGCCCCGCTCCTGGACCCCCTGCCCCGCCCGCGGGTCGCGGTGCTGATCGGCGGCAAGTCCAAGGCCTTCAACCTGTCGCCAGCCCGCGCCGCCGCCATGGCCCACGAGATCCAGGCGCCGCTGGAGCAGGAGGGCGGCAGCCTGATGATGAGTTTCTCCCGGCGCACGCCGGACGACGCCAAGGCCCTGCTCTCCGCCCGACTGCGCGACATGCCGGGGGTGATCTGGGATGGGGCAGGCCCCAATCCCTACTTCGCCTACCTCGCCGCCGCCGACTACATCCTGGTCACCGAGGACAGCGCCAACATGGCCGCAGAGGCCGCCTCGACGGGCAAACCGGTGTTCATCATGGCGATGGACGGCGATCACCTGAAGTTCCGCGCTCTGCACGAAGACCTCGAGCGCCAGGGCGCGGCGCGGCCCTTCGGCGGGGCCTTTCACGGCTTCTCCTACGAGCCCCTGCGCGAAACCGAACGGGCCGCCGCCGAAGTGCTGGCGCGCATGGACGCCCGGGCCTCCTAGTCTCCTCTCCCCTCCGGGGAGAGGCCGGGTGAGGGGGCGGATTGCGCGGCAAGCCGCGACCGCGCCAGCAGACAAGATGTCCGCCGCGACTCGCCCTAGCCTCCCGCCATGATCCTCGCCATCCTCCAGGCCCGCATGTCCTCGACCCGCCTGCCGGTCAAGGTCATGCGGCCCGTGGCCGGGGCGCCGATGATCCTGCGGCAGATCGAGCGCATCCGCCGGGCGCGGCGCATCGAGCGCATTGTCCTGGCCACCAGCGACCATGACGACGACACGCCCCTGGCCGAGGCCGCCCAAGCAGCGGGCGTGGCGGTCCATCGCGGGCCGCTCGACGACGTCCTTGGCCGCTTCATAGGGGCCCTGGACGCCCAGCCCGCCGACCATGTCGTGCGCCTGACCGGCGACTGCCCCCTGGCCGACCCCGAGGTGATCGACGCCGTCGTCGCCCTGCATCTGGGCCGCGGCGGCGACTACGCCTCCAACACCCCCGATCACCGCACCTTCCCCAAGGGCCTCGACGTGGAGGTAATGCGGGCCGAGGCCCTGCGCCGCGCCGGGCGCGAGGGACGCGAGCCCTATGAGCGCGAGCACGTCACGCCGCACATCTACCGCCGCCCCGACCTGTTCGACCTGCATTTCCTCAGCCAGGGCGCCGAGGAAGGTGAGGTGCGCTGGACCGTCGATCGTCCGGACGACATGGCCTTCGTTCAGGCCGTCTATGACGCCCTCTATCCCTCCAAACCGGATTTCACTTCCGAGGATGTGCGCGCCCTGGTCCGCGGGCGCCCGGACCTGCATGTTTTCGGCGGCGATCGGAGAG
>Ga0105047_10012929_pt1 | contig 13389 bp, 15 predicted proteins | sample MAT04_FD_78384 | JGI IMG/M metagenome (GOLD analysis project Ga0105047, IMG submission 78384) | Freshwater microbial communities from Lake Fryxell liftoff mats and glacier meltwater in Antarctica - MAT-04 (megahit assembly) | ecosystem: Environmental > Aquatic > Freshwater > Ice > Liftoff...
ATTTTACCAGGCATCCACTTCCGAATTGTATGGTTTGGTGCAGGAAGTACCTCAAAAAGAAACCACCCCTTTTTATCCACGTTCTCCCTACGGAGTTGCGAAATTATATGGCTACTGGATCACCGTAAACTATCGTGAAGCGTATGAGATGTATGCGGTAAACGGAATCCTGTTCAACCACGAAAGTCCGTTGAGAGGAGAAACATTTGTAACAAGGAAAATAACCATGGCCGTATCTAAAATAGTAAACGGCCAGGAAGACCTGTTGAGACTGGGTAACCTGGATGCAAAAAGAGATTGGGGCCATGCCAAGGATTATGTAGAAGGTATGTGGCTGATGATGCAGCAGGAAGTTCCGGAAGATTTTGTGTTGGCAACTGGAATTACCACTACGGTAAGGGATTTTGTAAGCATGGCATTTGCAGAAGCAGGTGTTGAACTGAATTTTACAGGAACCGGTATTGATGAAAAAGCTTTTGTTGCAAAATGTAACAATCCAGATTATCAACTGCCCATTGGCAAGCAGGTAGTGGGTATCCATCCACGTTATTTCAGGCCAACGGAAGTAGACTTATTGATTGGAGACCCAACCAAAGCAAATACAAAATTAGGCTGGTATCCAAAATACGATTTACCGATGCTTGTGAAGGAAATGATGGTCGAAGATTTGAAGGCAATTAAATAGTTCAATTGATTAATTAGAAACCCTTGCTATGATAGCAAGGGTTTTTTATACCAGGCAGGTTCTTTATTTTTTGCTTTTTGAGTCGGTATTAAATGAAAGGAATCAATACCATTTCAAAAGAAACGAACCGTTATTTCATCTTTCTTAGCTTGTTTTTAATCAGCCTGAAAGGAGTTGTTAAAAACCCCATCAATAATTCTTTATAAAAGAGCATTCTATGCCCGTACACCTGTCGGGTCACTTGTATATGTTTCAGAATTGCGCCAAATTCAAGATAGCATAATAAGTTATAAACGATATTTCGGGTTGTTCTAAAATCATAAGGAACTGGCTGGTCATAAATTCTTTTTGCCGAGCTAAAGTCTGTTAATGCAAGGCATGTACATTTATTTATCTTATCCTCATCAAAATCTGTCAGCTCAAGTAATTTTTCTGTCGGTATATGAAATCTTTCAAAATCTCTTGAAACAGGATTGCCCCAAAGCGCTTTTGCATCCAATAGCTGAACCATGGGTAACATTTTGCCTGCCTGTGAAGTTGTAATCCAGGTAATACCAGACGAACTACCCAATAAAAAACTGCAATGTTGTGACAAGGCAGCAGTTTCTCTCAGCGTTAATTCACTGCCATCTATTATGGCTTTATTCGGGTGCGCAATTTTATTGGCAGATGAAAGAATTATAGCAGCGTTGTTGACTGCAACAATGGCCTCTGCTATGCTTATTGCAATACCAGGAGTCATTTTTGATTGCCCGCTTTGCGGTGCAAATTCGAAGAGTATAACATGCTCATAACCGTCCAAATTATGTTCTTTCGAAAAAATATCTGCTTTTGCTATTTCCTGCGGAAGCAGTTGCAGCACCGGTTGTAAGGGCACCGTGATTGGATGGGGATAGGCTTTCAAGATACTGCTTCTAATACATCCATCGTAATAGGCATGATTGGTATCGGTATTGTGAACTATAAAAACCTCGTCATAAAAACCTTCTTTTTTTTGCTGCAGTACCTTTTTTTTAAAGTGCCTGAATGCCGGTGCATCATTTTTTGCAACGGAGTTTACTTCCAACACTTCATCTACATAGGGATTGTTCGCAATGATTGCTTTACACCAGCCACTTATCGCCCAAATGAGGTGACAGCCTGGGAAATCTTGCTTTATCTGCCTGGCTATCGTTGTAGCATACAGGCAGTCGCCATTAGAGTATAGTTGAACCAATAAAATTTTCTGAGTAGGCATGTGAAAGTTATTCGGCAATCATCATTTTGGCAAGTTGTTTAAAGGAAACTTCAGGCTGCCATCCCAGCGATAAAATTGTAGCAGGATCGGCCACCAATTGTTGATATTCGGGCTTAAAATCATTTTTCAATACTACATAATCCTCCCAATCTTTTCCAATGATTTCAAAACAGGTTACCAACCAATCTTCTATAGAATAGCCCAGCCCAGAGGCAATATTGGCTTCAAAGATATCCTGCTGCTGCACCAGGCACCAGATTCCTTTTACAATATCACCCGCAAAGGTCCATTCTTTAATTACAGTAATATCGCCTATCTCCAATTTTTCTGTATTGCCTGCAGCAATTCGACTAACGAAAGCAGTTATTTTCTTTGCCATATGCCGCTCAGTACGACGAGGACTGTCGTGATTGAAAAAATAGCCCACATATACTTGCAAGCCAAGGCGCCTGTAATACCTGGCAGCATAAACCGAATGAATCCTGCTTACTGAATAGGCATCTCGTGCCTCAAAGTTATCCGTCTCTTTGATGGCTTTGTTTTGGTTAACAAACTGTAACCCACTACCGGAGATAAACACTTTTGTGCGGGGAGAAAAGTTTTTAACGGCTTCTAGTATATTTAATGTACCGGTACTGATGGTTTCATGATTTTCAAACAAGGCATCATGGCGTGTGGTGGAGTTTGCAGCCAAATGGAAAATATAGACGGGTGAGGTATTTTTAATAAGTGCGGAAACGTTTTCATAATTGGTAATATCGGTGGAAAGGTCATTTGCAGCCCTTGATACTCCAATTACTGTGTAACCCTGTTCCTGCAACAGCGTTGTCAAATAATATCCATCCTGCCCACGGGCGCCAAAAATAATTGCTATCATTTTTTAAAATATCTTTTCTATAGAAGATGGTATTTATTCTTGTTTCTGCGCAAATGTCGTAATTTTTTATAAGCATAAAATCAATAAATAATTGCAGTAATTACAACTGTTAATTGATTTACAGATCTACCTGAGTTCAACACTCCATGTTCAATATTCCCGGAAATGCAAATAGACTTTTTACCTGTGAATATTGGCTGCTGATTTTTTCCAATCATTGAAATGAATGGTATTTTATAAACCTTAACCATTATACTTTTAGAAGGTACCTTGCATATCTTTTAATGGCCTTAAAATTCCGGCCCATGGTATGCTTCACTACATCCCAATTCCGTGTATTGGATATTTGACTGTATAAAGCAGCAATATCTGCGATAGTTTTTGTACCATATTTTTTACAATCCAGCTTGTAGCCATATTTGTAATAAAAATATTTTTTAGCTGCATTCTGTTCCTGGAAGATTTTATTGTCGTTTATATCAAAATCTTCCATGTGGTTATAAGAAATGATTTTGTCCACCATGTGTTTATATCCATCGTCATGTTTTATCCGCTTACATAAATACCATAAAACAAACGGCCTTACCTCATCTTTTTTATCAGAGAAATTTGATTCAACATTGTATAAGAATTGCAAAAAACAATCGGCTATCAGTAAGTTTACATTGGCCATTAAATTATCTCTTTCATCCGAATTGAGATACCGGCTGAAGGGGATATTGGCTTCACTTAAAAATTTCTTTACAGATTTACCGTTGTCCTTAAAAAAAGAAGAACCTCCCGTAGAATTATTAGAAACCCCGTTGATGCTTAAAGGTATAGGCGATATTAACACCGATTCTGAAAAAATGGCAATGGGTATCGTTGAATAAACATCTGGGATTGCACTTTGAAAAAACAAGGAATTCTTTGAAACTGCCTTGATCCTATTAACCAGCTTTACAGAACAAAACCCATGATAAATAGTGGGAAGGCTTTCATAAGGAGCTTGAAACGAACCCATTTTTAGTAATCTTTCCTTTGCCACAAAAGGAGAATAATCTTTTAATACATTCAAAAAAACAGTGTTATCCTTCCCTGATCCGCCAAATTCGCCTGCCCAGTAATACCATGGTGTTTTATCGTACCAGTAAATAACATCAGCACCGTTGTTATCCGCACTCAACAACTCATTTGCTGTATTTAAAGAACCGGGCAGCAGGCCATCATCGTCGCCAATAAAACCCACCCACCCATCTGTAACATGTGACAGTGCAAATTCCCAGTTTTTAGACATAGACAAACGTTGCCCGGTATTAATGTACCTGATCCTGGGATCATCAAAGCCGTCCACCACTTCTTTTGTATTATCGGTGCTGAAATTATCGCTGACTAAAATTTCAAAATTTTCATAGCGCTGGGCCACACAGGTTTGTAACGAATAGTAGAGTGTATTGGCTCTATCCCTGGTGGGTATTATCAGTGTAAACTTATTTGTTTTCATTTTTTTTCTTCTGTCCTTTCACTGCCGTAAATTTTAAAATACCACCCCGTTCTTTTTTGTGCAAGACCAACAAACTATCATTACCCGTTTTTAATTTACCTGATAATCATTTGGAGCAAATACATAATTTATAAGTGAAACAACTTCTATAAACTTGTAATTGATACTTCTCATAAATTCTACATGATCATTGAAAGAAGTGTTAAAATCCTTTTGAATGGGTTGTTCAAATTCGAAAATAATAACAGGTTTATGTTTTAATATTGTTTTAATTGCTCCTTTCATTACAAATAAATCAGACCCTTGAACATCCTCTTTTATAAGCTTACACGTGTTTCAATATTTAAACTATCAATGGTTACTGTTTTCACAGATACTCCATTCGCAGCATCCATAATCAACGCAAGACCGCTGTAAGGCGCACCTTTAAAAGAAGACGTTTCCCGAAAATCGTGCGTTATAAAAAACACTGATTCGCCATCTTTATTATACACTGCATTTTCGAACAAGGTTACATTTTTACATCCATTTGCTTCAATATTTTTCTTTAATAAATTGAATACAGATGTTGATATTTAAACGAATAAACTTTTCCTATCCCCACCAATTTTGAAAACTCAATACTCATTTGTTCAAAATTAGCACCCAAATCTAAAACCGTTGTGCCACTCTTAATATATTTTTTTGCAGTAGCTATGATTGGGGTTCAAAAAATCTTCCTCTTGCAAGAGTGGCAACCACACTATCAATTTCAATGGGAACGGGTAAGTAATAATTCCCAACGGGGGGTTTCGCAATAGTACTCCCTTTGGCCGTTTTAAAGATTGGGATATTTATCGCCTGCTTATGGTTTTTTTATTATTTCGTAATTTTTTTTATTTTAAAAATTCCGAATCGTTTTTCTAATTACTTTTTTAAAAATTATTTACTTTTTATAAATATCAATTGTTGGAATAGGAAAGATAAAGCCTGTTCCCTTATCCAATGCTTCCTTTTCTCTTTCGATGAATTCCTTTTTAAAATGCCAGGGCAATACGAGGTAATAATCAGGATTCATTGCCCTGCTTTCTGCTTCGCTGATAATCGGGATATTAGTGCCTAGTGTAAACGCCCCGTATTTGTCAGGGTTTCTCTCCGCAGCATAATCTACCAACATACTGTTTATATCGCACCACTGCAATATTGTATTGCCCTTGGTGGATGCACCGTAAATATGTATTCTTTTTCCCTCGTGCTTTAGTTTTACCAATAAATCATGCAATTCATTTTTTACTTTCTCTATCCGGTATTGAAAGGCAACATATGGCTTGTCTGTATCCAGTTCCAGGTTAAATTCTTTTTGTCTCACATCATTCAACAACTTATGATTTGCCTTATTGTAATACAACCCGCTTTCTTTATGGGTAGCATAACAACGGATGCTGCCGCCGTTGATATCATTAAAGGAAATTTTAAATATTTTCATGGCAGCCATTGCCACTATTTTTTCTAAAACCGCCAGGCTGTAAAACTCCAGGTGTTCATGACAAATCGTATCATAACTATCCATCTCCAGCATCTGGGGCATATAACTCATTTCAAATACCCATATCCCTTCGGGCGATAAAAAACGCTTTATATTCTCAACAAATTCAACGGGACTTTCCAGGTCGTAAAACATAGCGATGGAAGTAATGACATCCATTTTTTTATCACCCATAGCTGTTGATAATTCAGCGGATGGGAATATATCCTGCACAACGGTAGCGTTTTTTACTTCCTGCGCCACATCACTGGGGTCGCAACCAAATTTGGTAAAATTTTCGGGATAATAATCCAACAAAGTGCCATCATTGCATCCAATATCCAATACGTTACAATTTACTTTTTGTAATAACTCCATCGTACTTTCAACAATTTCTTTCAGGTGGTTTCGCATCGTTGTATTGGTACCACTCCTGTACCAATAGGCCGCATATAAAATTTCCGGAGGCACACTATGCTGCATTTGCAACAAGCCACAGGAATTCTCATCTTCCTGCGGGTTACATCTTACCAATGAACAGTTAATCTTGCGGTGTGAAGGCATTTCCTTTCCGGGTTTTACAAAAGACCCCTGTAAATACTGGGGGCCCAGGTCAATCACTGGTGTTAACGATGCTGAACCACATACCCTGCAGGTTGTTCTTTTACGAATATGCATAAATTAATTTTTATGATTTTTTATGACAAGCGCAGAAAACTGCGAATTGATAGCGTCAATACATTTGTTGCGTTCGAGATTAAGCAACGCCAGTTGCTTTACTACATTGTCTTTTTCGTCAGCCGGAACTTCTTCAAATTCGTACACTTTTTCCTGTTCGTGCCAAAGCCTGCAATTAACTTCTGCCAACTGGCAAAAGACTTGCCCAATCTTACCCGCTACTTCCTTCACTTCATTTCCCTGCTGTTTAAAAACTTTATTGCTGGCAAAAGTCAGCCTTGCAGCGGGAATTTTGCCGGAAACAGCATCGGCAAAATATTCATCAATTTCAAGCTGTAGCTGTTTACACTGCAAATCAAGGCTTTGCAATCTTACTTCATCTGTTGTGTGATATAACTTTAATTGAACGATTGTAAGCTTATCGCACAACATTCCAAGAGTTTCTGCCATCCTAAAGGTTGATTTATAATGAACGGCAAAACTATCGTTTTTGACTCTATTTAAAGAAAGGAATTTACTTGTGGGAATCCAGCGCAATTTTTTAAAAATCCGAACCGCAAGTCCGGTTTATCCGTCTCCAATCTACAATGAGTAAAACGGGTAGCATACTACTTTAAATCGGAAAGTACAGATAGCTTTCGACCCTGCCATTATCCCGGAGACTTTTATCAGAAACAATGACTTTAAAATCCGTAAACTTTATGTACAGATAATTCTAAAATAAAAAACAAAGGCACCAACGTTTTTATGTAGCAATCACAACTTGCAACTGGTAACGGTTGGTACCCGCACAAAACTCATTTTATTCTTTTTAGATAACCATCCGGGGCCACGCTGATTAGAAGTTTATTGTTGATTGATTGATCGATTTCGAACTGTGAATTCAATTCAAGAAATGAATTTACAGCGGTAAATGGATTATTACCTGTTCCCCATGAGCGTTGATGCCCTGGCAAATAATTGTCAGGTAACTTTTCTACTATCGTATCGAATACCACAACATAGGAATTCAATGAAACAAACGGAGCATACATTTGTAATTCAGCTAAAACATGTTCATGCGTGTGGTTGGAATCAAGCACAACCAATATTGTTGCTTTTCCTGTAGCATACTCATTTACCCTTTCAACAATATCCGGATCAATTGAAGACCCCTGTATCATCTTTATTCTTTTATACATTGGATGATTTTCTATTTCCAATTTATTGTGTTCACGGATATCAATATCAATGCCCAGCACTTGACCCTTGCCAATCAATTCGAGCAGCGACGCATAATAAATTAAAGACCCTCCGTGTGCGATACCCGTTTCGATGATCAGATCGGGTTTAAGTTCCCAAATAATTTCCTGCATGGCTATCATATCCTGGGGGTATTGGATGATAGGCCTGCCCATCCACGAAAAATTATAAGAATACTGTGCTTTATTTGATTCAACATTAAAAGCTTCGGCAGCGTTCAATAATGTTCCGTTACCGGCATTGCTTTCTACACGAATTACTCTTTCTTCCTTAAATTGGTCAATTAGATTACTCATAGTCTGTTATAGTTTTTAATTTTTGATTATCGCCCCAAAAACGCATAGGTTCATAATCTGCATATGGGTAAAAACCCAGGTTAAGTTTGATACTTTTTCTTCTGTCTCTTAAATAGTTTTCTACAAGCGCCTTAACCGAAATGGGTTGCCCGCTGCAGCAATTAATTATTCCGTTTGTTTTTTTCTGTAAAGCTATTTTAATAATATATGATGCGACTTTTTTTACTGGTAAATAATCTCTTTCCTGCTCGCCGCCGCTCATATTAAAAACCATTTCACAATTTGTGAGCGCTTTATCCAACTGCGAAAGTAAGGAATTAGGGCTTTGTCCACCCCCATACATGTAAAATAACCGGATCCACTTAAACTGAAATCCTTTTTCAATTTGCAGTTGTTGTATTTGTTTACGAAGTGTATCCTTTGCAATCGCATATGCATTTGCAGGCAGGGCTTCCATATTTTCAGACAATCTCCCTTGCTGCATACCATATTCGAGACAGGTACCGGTTATCGTTATATCGGATAAGCCATGTTCAATACAGTTTTTTAAAAATGAAAAGTGCCTGGGTAAATTTTCATCCAGATGAAAAGAGGCTTTGTAATTTGGCAAACCTTCCCACGCAAGGTGTATCATAATATCTGGCCTACCGAAGAAATCGTAGTAATTAATTTCATCATTAAAGTCTTTCAAATTAAATGAAATGTACTTTACAAAAGGAAACCATAAAGCCTCCCGTGCTTTTTCGATAGCAGACGAAGAGGCGATGACAGTGCAGTTCATTTGTTGCAAGAGTTGCTCAATTACATAATTTCCGATAAACCCTGTAGCGCCTGTGACGAGTATTTTTTTCATTGCGCAGGTAATGGAATAATTTGTAAATGTGGTACCGCTACCACAAATTTGCCTCCCCAGGTCGTTATATATGATAGCTGCTTTGTAATTTCGTCCTTCAAATTCCATGGAAAGATGATCACAAAATCAGGTTTTGCATCTTTCAGGTATTGCTCGTTTACAACCGGAATATGGCTGGCGGGCAGATACTTATTTTGTTTATGCGGGTTGGCATCTACAACAAATTCAATCAAATCATTTTTTATACCGCAATAATTTAGCATAGTATTGCCTTTGGCAGCAGCACCATAGGCGGCTACTTTTTTTCCTGCTCTTTTCTGATCAATCAAAAAGTCAGTGAGATCTAATTTTACTTTGAATGCCTGCTGCTGAAAATGGTCATAATAACCAAGGCCGGTCAAACCTTTATCTGTCTCTTTTTTTAATAAGGCTTCAACATTTTCAGTAACCGCTTTGGTTCCATCGTTTTGATGTTTTGCGTAAATACGTAAAGACCCCCCATGTGTTGGTATCTCTTGTACATCAAACATGTCCAGCCCCTGAGATGCAAAGATTTGTTTAACTGTATGAAAAGACAAATAGGAAAAATGTTCGTGATAGATTGTGTCAAACTGGTTATTATCAACCAGCTGCATAAGGTGTGGAAACTCCATTGTAATCACACCAGTTTCCTTCAATACTATTTTAAGTCCTTTGACGAAATCCACTATATCTGGCACATGTGCTAAAACATTATTACCTAGTAAAAGATCTGCTTTAACATTTCTTGTCACTAATTCATTGGCCAGCCTTGACCCAAAAAAATCAACTACCGATTCAATACCTTTCTCTTTTGCTGCGGCGGCTGTATTGGCTGTGGGTTCTATCCCCAGCACCGGAATGTTTTTCGTCATAAAATATTGTAACAGATATCCATCATTCGATGCCACTTCTATTACCAATGAATGCTCATCATAACCAAAACGATTGGTCATAAAATCGGTATATTCGTTTGCATGTTGCAGCCAGGTTGAACTATAGGATGAAAAGTAAACATAGTTACAATCAAATATTGAATCTGATTTTTTATATTCATCTACCTGCACCAGAAAACATTGATGACAGGTATATACCTTCAGCGGATAAAAAGTTTCGGGTTCATTTAACTGGCTTGCAGTTAAAAAAGAATTGGACGCTGGTGAATTCACCAGGTCAATAAAAATATTTTCAAGTGTTGTTTTACAAAATCTACATTGCATATCTAAAATCCTTTAAAATTTATATCCAACATTGGGTGCGAATCGTCTCTTGCTGACACGGATTGCACGGGCAAAGGCCATTGAATATTCACGCAGGTGTCATTGTATTTAATGCCGCTTTCTGCACCAGGGGTATAAAATTGAGCGTGATGATAAATTAATTCACAATCATCCGTTAATGCCTGGAAGCCATGTGCAAAACCTTCGGGGATATAAATCATTTTTTTATTTTTTGAAGAAAGCTCCAATCCAAAATAATTTAAAAGAGTAGGTGAGTTTTTTCGCAAATCGATGATCACATCATAAACAGCTCCTGCAATACAGCGCACCAGTTTTATTTCACTAAAAGGAGAAAGCTGAAAATGCATTCCTCGCACAGTTCCCTTTTGCCTGGTAAAAGAATGATTTAATTGAACCCACTCTTTTGTATGACCAATCGCATTAAATTCTTGCTTGCAATAAGTTCTCGCAAACCATCCCCTTTCATCTTCTAGCGGTTCCAGATCAATGATATAAATACCTTTCAATAATGTTTCCGTAAATATCATTTCAATTGATAGTTTTTAATCTGTTGCATGCTGTAATCAAAAATATCTTCTTCTTTTTGTTTGTACCAGTCAATTGTCCAATGGATAGCTTCTTTACTGCTTAACTTCGGCTGCCAGTTTAGATGCGATTTTGATTTACCGATATCTAATTTTAATAAACCAGCTTCATGGGGTTGTTTAGAATCAGACTTATCTAACCAGCTACCATTGCCCCAAACTGCCAATGCAAGATTGACCAATTCTTTAACCTGCAAATGATCATCGGGTAAAGGGCCAAAATTAAAAGCTCCTGAAAACTTACCCGGTTCTTCATTCAATAACCCTCCTAACAAAAGGTAACCACGCAATGGCTCCAATACATGTTGCCAGGGCCGCACTGCTGACGGGTTTCTTACACTAACCGGAGTTCCTGACGAAAGGGAACGAATGATATCAGGAATGATTCTATCCTTGTTCCAGTCGCCACCACCTATTACATTGCCTCCCCTTGCGCTTGCAACAGCTTTTTGATGTAGTGCATAATTTTGAGGATTAAAAAAAGAATGACGGAAAGAACTGACAACAATTTCGGTTGCCGCTTTACTGCCGCTATAAGGATCATAGCCTCCAAGTTCATCCGTTTCTTTATAATGATAATCAATCTCCCTGTTTTCGTAAACCTTATCGGTCGTAATAACCACCACAGTACATTTACCAGGCAACTTATTAACTGCCTCTAAAACATTGGCAGTACCAATAGCATTTACTTCAAAGGTATCTGAAGGTATTTCGTACGACCTTCTCACCAATGCCTGTGCAGCTAAATGAAAAATAAAGTCAGGATTAAAATTATTTATTTCAGTTTGCAATTTTTCTTTATCCCTGATATCAGCAATTACGTTTTCAAATTCAATTGCCGAATTGAAGATATTAAAAAGGCTCCCATCAACTTCAGGTGCCAGCGCATACCCTTTTATGTTGGCTCCCAATAAATGAAGCCAGGCAATTAGCCATGCACCTTTAAATCCGGTATGCCCCGTTACAAAAACTTTCCTGCCCCTATAATATGATAATAAATGTTCGTTTACCACACTTTCCATTTTGCGTTGTTAGTTATCCATAATTCTTCCAGTTCCAGTTTATCCCGCAGAGCATCCATGCACTTCCAAAATCCTTTGTGCTGGTAGGCGACCAGTTGATGATCATTGGTTAATTTTTCCAGGGGCTCGTCTTCCCACATCATATCTGTCATGTCACCTTCAAGATAGTTAAACACCTCAGGTTTTAAAATAAAAAACCCTCCGTTTATCCATTTACTTTCATCTTTTGCTTTTTCCCGAAAAGAGACTACTTCGCCATTTTGGCCCAGATCCATACCGCCAAAACGGGCATCCAATTGAATAGATGTAACTGTAGCTATTTTTTTATGGCCTTTATGGAAAGCCAACAGGTCTTTGATATTGACGTCACATACACCATCACCATAAGTCAGTAAAAAATCCTCATCGCCAATGTATTTTTGCACCTGTTTTAATCTTCCGGCTGTTTTCGTATTCAATCCGGTTTCAACCAATGTAACTTTAAATGCTTCAGCACTGGTGCCATGAATTTGCGTTTTATTATTTTGCAAATCGACCGTAATATCAGAGTTATGCAGGAAATAATTCATGAAATATTCCTTTATGATATAACCCTTATAGCCAAGACAAATAATAAAATCGTTGAAGCCGAAATGGCTGTATATTTTCATAATATGCCATAATACTGGTTTACCCCCAATTTCAACCATTGGCTTTGGCCTTGTATCTGTTTCTTCAGAAATCCGGGTTCCTAAGCCTCCGGCGAATAGCACTACTTTCATCTGTACCTTTTTAGTTTCTCCAAAAATAAAGTTATTACTTCAAGCTTGTCAAATTCGGGTTTAAATTTTATATCGTTGGTATAATATTTATTTAAGTCATACAGGTCGTATGGGTTTTCGTTTATAACTGCCTTTAAATTAGTTACACCGAATTCATTGGCTTTATTAAATGCTGCGATAAACTCATCAGACATTAATTTACTACTAACCCATGCAGCAAATACAAAAGGCAACCCCGTCATTTCCTTCCAGGCCAGACCTAAATCATAAATAAATTTTGAATGTCTACGTTTCACCAGTGCCCTGTCGCCAATTACCAAACCCGCCGTTGCACCAGAAATATTTTTTTCATATCCTCTGCTACTTTGAATCAACCGGGGAGTAATTTTCCAATGATCTTCCAACAATACTTTCAATAATGCTACAGAAGTGCGACTTTGATAATCAAGTAAAATGGTTTCAATTCTGTTAATCGGCACATCACTAAAAAGACAAACACTTGCAACCGCACCATCGCAGGATATGCAATAATCTGAAATAATGTAATTTGCTTGCAACTCAGGAATAACTGCAACCGGTATCAAGCCTACATCAATTTCATTCTTAATCAATTGACCCGCAATTTTTGAAGGATAATCAATTATCAATTCCACACTTTCGTTCATCAAGCCTTTTTCAAACCCATAAATCAGCGGTTTCGTATTGAGGTAGTTAACAGCACCCACTTTTATTTTTCTGTCCAAATGCTTTAGTATAATTTTAGCGCAAATTTACAGGAACAACATGGATTTAAATCAACTAACCGCTATTTCCCCAATTGACGGACGTTATCGTAAACAATTACATCATTTAGATGAATACTTTAGTGAATATGCACTGATTAAATACAGGGTACTGGTAGAAGTGGA
>Ga0105047_10012930_pt1 | contig 13389 bp, 10 predicted proteins | sample MAT04_FD_78384 | JGI IMG/M metagenome (GOLD analysis project Ga0105047, IMG submission 78384) | Freshwater microbial communities from Lake Fryxell liftoff mats and glacier meltwater in Antarctica - MAT-04 (megahit assembly) | ecosystem: Environmental > Aquatic > Freshwater > Ice > Liftoff...
CGATTCATCCGAGTCATCTCCTGTGTTTGTTCATTTTGTCAAAAACAAACTAACATATGGTCAGATGACTCACCATTTCTATCGTGAGATTCTGCTTTTACACAACTTTACGGACTTGATCGAAAAGCTTTTTTAAATTGCTCGTCAGCAAACATTTATTTGGGAAAATCCCGGTAAATTTAAACTTGAAGATTATACAAATTCCACCGAAGGTGAAACCGTTTTTGTTGCAGAAGGAGAGGGCCTAATTCTTGGGTTTATATCACTATACGAACATGAATCCCCTCCGTTTATTCATCATTTCTTTGTCGCGCCAAATCATCAGAGAAAGGGGGTCGGGGAACTCTTAATGAATAGTCTTTTTTCTTGGCTAAATCCTCCATACAGACTGAAATGTCTCCTCAGAAATCAAAATGCCATTGCATTTTACCTCAAAAATCACTGGTTTGCGGTAGGGGAAGGAATCGAAGAAGAAGGGGAGTACTTGTTGCTCGAGCTAAGAAGCTTTCTTAAACCAGAATAATAAAACCACACCCAAAAACACTATCATAGCTCCCGGATAAGTTAATAAATATTTGCCGGGATCATGATTAACCACAATATTGACGTACTTAAGACCTTGATTCGAGACTGTACTAATGCCTGATAAATAAAACCGGTAGCCATCCCAAGTTTCATGCACGCAATTCATACTTAATGTGTGAGCGGTAGGAATTTTATCTAATTCACTGATTAAAATATCGCTTTCATAACTATAAGCTTGCCGGGTCTGAGGATAATGGATTTCGCTCGCTTGTCTGAGTCTCATTCGATAAGGAATATCAACAGACTGGGCTTGATAACGAATCAGGTACTCGCCATTTAAAATAGGCCATTTTAAGCCTGTCGGATGGTAAGCCAAGGCGATGCGTTCTTTCTTTTTTTCTTGGCAAAATTCTAAGATGACACAGGATTGATGATCTTCAATTTTTTGAGGAGGATCCGCGCACAAAAAATGAGTAGCTAAAGGTGTTTCAATCAGGGTTGGAGTCCAACTTTTGAATTCATCAAACATTTCATATTCTAAAGCGCTGCTATGAGCGGCTAAAAAGTTTTGGAGAATTTGGTAATCGATTTCGTGCACTTTAAAAAAAGCTGCAAGCAGCCTGGCCTTTTCATTAGCTGTTGTTACTTCAAAAGGAGTGAGGGGTAATTGACGGGAAATTGCAAAAATCTGTTGAGAAAGATCTGTTAAGAGTTCAGTCGGTTTAATTAACTTATCTTTTTTAATCGAGCTAAAGGGCCAGCGATTGAATGTGAGAAATTCCTCTATGTTTTCTTCATGCGAAATAGGGTAATCCAATCGATCAAATAAAAGAGATATCCATTGGCAAGCTTGTTTATCAAGTAAATTTTCTTGATCCCAATCGATTTCTCTAAAAACTTTTTTGAGTGAGACTTCCTCTTCAACATCTGAAAAAAGTAGTTGTCTGCTTTTTTTCCAAAGTGTGAGATAGACGACAAATGCTTTTGCAAAATTGATCTTAGCGAGTTCACAAGCTTTTTTAAACATGCGAAGAGGGGGAACTAGCTCCGGTGCCTTTCCTATTGCTTGATGAATTTCTTGAGTCAAAATTTCGGTAACAGCGCGCTCTTTGTCCTGACGACTTGTTTGAAATGGAGGAAAGGGGAGTCGAGTCTGAACAGCATAACCGCCATGGCCTTCGTTATAAACAACTAATGACCCTAAAGTCGTGGAAGAAAATGAATCCGAGTCGACTCGCCCATGACAATCGAAAAAAAATAAATGTGTGTCTTCATGTTCATCCTGAGCAATCAATAAAAGAGGATTCTTTCTTATCAAATCAATGGTAAACCTTGCTTCTCCGTACCACGAATCTCCGTTAAATAAATTATACAATGCTTGCGGCCCTTGCAATTGGACGGTGAGCTGTTCTTGGAGTCGGGATTGACCGGATTGCCAAGCGGCATTCAACCGGGGATGATTAAAGCCTTCTATAGTTGAATAGGATAGAGATAAAGACAGATTGACTACTCCTTCATCGAAGTCGAATGGTGAAGCGATCACCTCTTTTAATGATTTGACGATCGTCAATCGCGGATTTAGGTTAGAATGTATTTTTAAATCTAAATTCGAGGAAAATGCTTCTTGAATGAGATCGGAAATTCGATCTGTTTTAATTGCAACAACATCCCAAGGTTGTGAATACCCTTCAAAATACATTTCAGTAAATTTTTCTATTTCTTGAGAAGGTTTCCAATCTCGGACGAGAAGAATATTTTGACCGACTATGCAAGCATAATTCTTTTTAATCCACGTTTGTATTTTTTCTATTACATGAGGGTAGTGTCTCAAAACTTTTACTGAAAGATCGGGAAAAATTTCCGAATTGTATCTTTTGTGAAAGTTGCTGGTCGCAATGGGGAGATTGACGTTCACTCTTTTTTTTTCAATATGTAAAGCATGTGTGTTTGGAAGATGAACTTGTTGCGTGGCTGACCCCTCTAAAATCGTTAAATTGCCTTGTAGACCGATTTTATGTTTAAGAATTGTCCCTCCGATGATCATTAATAAGCCTAAATGCGTAATTAGAAAGGGAATATGCCGCCATTTGAAGGGCCATCTTTGCAGAGCTGAAAAAAGAATGTTGATAAAAAAAAGCCATAATAAAACCATAAAAAAAGGATGATGATAAGTCCATTGAGCGGCTAATAAATGGGAATCGGTTAAACTTTCAATGAAAGTTCCTATGATAACGACAAGCGTAGCTAAAGTAATTAAAATGATGGCTAAGTAAATGCTGCCTAGAAAACGATAAACCTCTTTAATCCACTTCATAAAGTCGTCTGCAATTCTTCAATAAATTCAAAGCTATTAGCAAAGTTTTGGATCTCTTTTTTGTGCTTTTCAACAAGAAAAGGAGAACCCATTACTTTGATTGTGTAATCCGCTAGTTTGTATTTGTCTAATCCTTGATCCGTTAACCGTCTTTCATGTTCTTGAGCTAATTGCATGCTCCAAGCTAATATTTTACATTTCTCATTTTGATAAATGCCTTGTGCTTCTAATTTAAGACCGCAAAATCCTCCATGAGATTCTTGAGTAGTAAAAGTAAATAGGAGATCGATTTCTTGAAATTGATCTTTCCAACGTGTAATTTGAGCCATACAAGGTATCCTCGAAGAAGAATCATTAAATGGAAATGTATGAATCGTTAAACGAATTTTCATATTTGAATCATGAATGGTGTATTCACAGATAGGTTTCATGGTATCTTTGATGGATTTTTGCGTATCCGCATCTTTTCTTTCCCATTGAAAAGGAACAAAAGCTCGATAAACGACCGGTCTCATAAGCAGTGCATCTTCATTTCTAATTTCTGCCCAGTCCCTGCCTGAAAATTCTTGCCATGAGCCTTTTTTAGACGGATATTTATCCGTAGGTGCCGAAGAACAAGCAGTCAAAAGCAAAAAAATAAAGAATATGAGAGGCGGGATTTGCACACTAGGAAAGTTCTTGTGATTGAGCAAAGTCAAAATCCTCTTGTTGAAGTAGGGCAGGAATATACTTCGTGAATTTAGGTTATTTTTATTTTAGAAACGGAGAATTAATACTTTAAAAATAATAAATTCTAAGTTAAATCTTGACAATAGAGATTTTTTTTAAAGAGCATGTCCAATGGAAGAAGATCAATTAGGGGAAACCTCATTCCTTGAAAAATTATATGAAACCTATCAAACTCGGCCCGAGTCATTAGACGCGTCTTGGAAAGTATTTTTTAGATCTTTAGATGATTTTAATATTAACAAGGCCTCTTCCACTCCTATGCTTAACGAAGAGAGTTCAAAAAACGAAGTGGAAAGGGTCCGGCATCTTATCGAAACGTATCGACGATTCGGTCACTTAATGGCGAAGGTCAATACGATTGAAATTAAAGAAGAAGTCATGCCTGATGAATTAAAAATTGAATGGATAGGTTTTAATCAAGAAGAAATGGAGCACTCTTTCCCCACTTTAAAAATCCTTAAAGAGCCTTATGCTTCATTAAAAGAGATTATCCAAGCTTTACAAAACATTTATTGTTATAAAATCGGTTTTGAATTTAAAGAAACGGATTTAGAATTAGAACAATGGGTTCAAGACCGCATTGAATCAACAGATTTTCAAAAAGAATTCTCGACCTCCCAACGATTACTCATTCTAAACCGGCTCATTCGCTCCGAATTATTTGAAAATTTTCTCCATACAAAATACATAGGACAAAAACGCTTTTCTCTAGAGGGAGCTGAAACACTAATTCCCATGTTAGCCTTCCTGTTGGAAAAGGGGGCTGAAATCGGCTTGCAAGAAGTTGTCATCGGTATGGCCCATCGAGGTCGCTTGAACGTTTTAGCTAACATTCTCAATAAATCTTACGATGAAATCTTAGCCGAATTCGATGAAAGTTATATTCCACCCTCCTCTGAAGGAATGGGAGATGTCAAATATCATAAAGGCTATAGTGGGGAATACATAACTGTGAAGGGAACAAAAGTAGCTGCTTCGCTGCCTCCGAATCCTAGTCATTTAGAGTCTATTTCTCCTGTAGTCGAAGGACAAGTACGTGCTAAACAGTTTTTAAACAATGACGAATCTAACCGCATCCATACAATTCCTATTTTGATTCATGGAGATGCCGCTGTTGCAGGCCAAGGTGTTGTTTACGAAACATTGCAATTTAGCGGGTTGAACGGTTATAAGACTGGAGGCACTCTTCATTTGATTATTAACAATCAGATCGGTTTTACAACTATCCCCACAGATTCACGTTCGACTCACTATTGCTCTTCAATTGCGCATGCATTCGGAATGCCGGTTTTTCATGTCAATGCCGAAGATCCTGAAGGTTGCTGTCATGCGATGTTGCTTGCCTTAGAGATTCGCCAAAAGTTTCATTGTGACGTTTTCATCGATTTGAATTGCTATCGAAAATATGGTCATAATGAAGGAGATGAACCTGCTTTTACTCAACCTTTGGAATACCGAATCATCCGAAATAAACGTCCCATTCGGCAGCTTTATCATGATGATCTGATCAAGCAAGGTGTGATTGAAAAAGAGATTGTCGAACGGATGGAAACAGAGTTTAAGGAGAGTTTGCATCAAGCTCATTCTAGGGCTCATGGCGCTAATAAATTTGTGAGACAGGAAAAATCCGCTTTAGATATTAAAGAAAGCTTTCATAATAGCATTGAAACGGGCGTTTCTCAAGAAATTTTAGAAAAAATTGCAGAAAAATTCAGCATGATTCCCGAGCAGTTTCACATCCATCCTAAGATTGCTAACCTTTTTATGGATCGTTTAAAAGCAGTTAAAGAAGATAAACCGATTGATTGGGGACTTGCCGAACATTTAGCTTTTGCGACATTATTATGGGAAGGAATTCCTATTCGTTTATCGGGACAAGATTCAGCCCGCGGAACATTTAGTCAACGTCATGCGTTGTGGATGGATCAGTCTCAAGAACGCGAGTATTATCCGTTAGCCCATTTAAAACCAGATCAAGGACGTTTTGAAGTTTATAATTCATCTTTATCTGAAATGGGGGTGCTTGGCTTTGAATATGGCTATAGCGTTTCATGTTCGCACGGATTAACTATTTGGGAAGCTCAGTACGGAGATTTCAATAATGGGGCTCAAATCATCATCGATCAGTATATTTCTAGCGGGGAAGAAAAATGGGGACAGAAATCGGGTCTCGTTTTATTTTTGCCGCATGGCTATGAAGGACAAGGACCGGAACATTCTTCGGGTAGATTAGAACGCTTTTTAACTTTAGCGAGTAACGATAATATGACGATTGCCAATCCGACTACCCCCGTACAATTTTTTCATTTGCTTAGGCGTCAAATTGTAGGTTGTCTGCTTAAACCCTTGATTATTTTTACTCCGAAAGGCTTATTAAGGTTGCCTGCTTGTTCAAGCCGCTTAAGTGAATTTGTCAGAGGATCTTTTCAAACTATCCTAGATGATCCTATCAAACCGAGTTCGGTGAAACGTTTAATTTTTTGCAGCGGACATGTCTACTATGATCTCATCTCTCATCGATCGAAAGAAAAATCGGAAGGTTTCATTATTATTCGCATTGAACAGCTCAATCCGTTAGATGAAGAACAGTTGAAAATGTTTATTAATCAATATAGTCAGGCTCAAGATTGTTATTGGGTACAAGAAGAACCTCAAAATATGGGAGCTTGGTCATACATGTATCCCTATTTAACCAAACTACTACCTTCTCGCATTGCCCTTAGGTATGCAGGAAGAAGAGCTAGCGCAACACCTGCTACAGGCTCTCGTTTTTATCATGAACAAGAACAGGCAAATCTATTAAAACAGGTTTTTCAAACATGAAAAATGAAATTAAAATTCCCTCGATGGGTGAATCCATTTCCACCGTGATTATTGGACAAATCCTCACCCCGACCGAATCCTTAGTGAACGCCGATGCAGAAATTCTAGAATTAGAAACAGATAAAGTTAACCAAGTTTTATATGCACCCTCCCAAGGAAAACTCGTTTGGCTAGTTAATACGGGTGATAAAGCATCCATAGGTGATGTGATCGGATATGTAGAAGTTTCTGAGAAAACGGAGGTTATTTCAAAGAAACAGGAGGGCATTTTTCCGGTGGATCATTCGCTTTCTTCTAAACAAGAGAAGGCTTTTAATCCTCCTTCAGAAAAACCTTTAGAAGGAAAGAGCATACGGAAAGGAAAAGAAAACTTTTTAGAAGAAATCAAGAATTCCGGGAGGCAAATACCGCAACAAGAAGAGAGCAAAATTGCCTATAAAAATCAGGCCAAACGATCGGAAACACGTCACCCTATGTCAAAGATCCGCAAAGTGATCGCAGCACGTCTTGTGGAGTCTCAGCATACGACTGCTATGCTGACCACATTTAATGAGGTCGACATGTCAAATGTGATGCAGATGCGTGAAAAATATAAAGAGCTTTTTACTAAGAAGTATGAAGTTAAACTTGGGTTTATGTCCTTTTTTGTCAAAGCCGTTACCGCCGCGTTAAAAGTTTATCCGATTTTTAATTCCTATTTAGATGGAAATGACATTGTCCATCGCGAATATTACGACTTAGGAATTGCGGTGGGTACAGAGCGAGGAGTCATCGTTCCTGTCGTGCGCGATTGCGACCGACTGACTTTTTCCGGCGTTGAATCGGGAATTGAAACGTATGCAAAAAATGCTAAAGAAGGAACTTTAAAAGCAGATGATTTACAAGGAGCCGGTTTTACTATCACGAATGGCGGTGTTTATGGTTCCTTGATTTCTACACCCATTTTAGCTCCTGTTCAATGTGGAATTTTGGGAATGCATAAAATTGAAAAACGTGCCGTGGTGATTGAAGATGAAATTGTCATCCGGCCCATGATGTATTTAGCCCTGAGTTATGATCATCGATTAGCGGATGGAAAAGAGGCTGTTTCTTTTTTAGTTTATATCAAGAGTCTGCTTGAAGAGCCCGCTCGATTACTTCTTGAAATATAAGGTGCAAAATGAGTCAAAAATTTGATTTAGCCGTTATCGGAGCAGGTCCCGGAGGATATGTAGCCGCTATAAGAGCTGCTCAATTCGGAATGAAAGTCGTTTGTGTTGATAAAAGAGCGACTTTAGGAGGAACATGTTTAAATGTGGGATGCATTCCTTCTAAAACACTTTTGCAAAGTTCTGAAATTTACTCGCACGTTTTACATGAGGGACAAGCGCTCGGCTTGCGATACTCCAAAATAAGTTTCGATTTTGAGCAGATGATGAAAAGGAAAGATCATGTTGTGCATTCTTTAGTAGAAGGGATTGCCGGTTTATTCAAACGACATCATATTCTTTTCTTTCATGGGGAAGCACAATTTATTGATTCTCATCATCTATTAATCAGTAGCGAAGGCTCTCAAGAGACTATCGAAGCAGACTATATTCTTATCTCTACAGGTTCCGAGCCCATTGCATTACCCAGTATACCCTTTGATCAAGACAAAATCGTCTCATCCACGGAGGCTCTTAGTTTTAAGGAAGTTCCAAAAAAGTTGGCTGTTATTGGTGGAGGAGTCATTGGAGTGGAACTTGCTTCCGTTTATAATCGTTTAGGCTGCGATGTCACAATTATCGAGATGCTCCCTTTAATTTGTCCGACTTTAGATGTCGCAATTTCAAAGGAATTGACCCGGGTTTTGAAAAGTCAAGGGATTAAGTTTTTGTTATCGAAAGAAGTGACCTCTTGCAAGGTCGAATCTAATGGAATTTCTTTACAATTAAAGAGTGAAGCGGGGACTCAAGAGGTTGATGCCGATGTCTGTTTAGTATCGATCGGTAGACGGCCTTTTACGGCTAATTTAGGTCTGGAAAAAGTATCAATCGTTTTAGATAAAAAAGGATTTATTCCGGTCGACTCGGTTTTTCGCACTGTTCAAGCTAATATTTTTGCTATCGGAGACGTAATCGATGGGGTGATGTTAGCCCATCGTGCTTCTCAAGAAGGAGTGACAGTAATCGAATGGATAAAAGGGGGTAAACCCTTGATTGATTATATGTCGGTTCCTAATGTTATTTACACTTATCCTGAAGTGGCGGCAGTAGGAATGACAGAGGAAGAAGTATTTGCAGCTAGTCTAATAGCTCAAATTGGAACGGTATATTTTAAAGGAAATCCGCGTGCGCGTTGTTCAGGTGAAACGGATGGCTTTTTGAAAATTATCGGCGATAAAAAAACCGGGACTGTCTTAGGTATGCATATTATTGGCCCCCACGCTTCCGAGTTGATCGCATGTGGCGTTTTGGCTATTCAAAAAAGAATGACACTAGAGGAAATTGCCAGAGCTGCTTTCGCCCATCCTACTTTAAGTGAAGCAATTAAAGAAGCGGCGTTAATTGCATTAAGCAAGCCTATGCATGCTTAAGAGGCTGTTTTCAAAATGAGATTTTGCGTAAAGGGGCCTTGCAAAAATGGAGTATTTATTGTTGCCCCGTCTCTTAGAGGGTATTTAAAAAATTCGATTCAATGAGGTCATTCGGATTTTTTAAACACCCTCTTAGCTTGTCTTTGTAAATTTTTTTTACTTTGTTTTTATTTATGTTTTGTCGATAATAAATTCTGATTCTTTAGAGAAAAAGATGAAATAGAGGAACATTCTGAAATGGCTAAAGAGTCGATCACTGATTAACTCGACTTTGTAAATTTTTTTGGGCATTCAGAGTGAGAGTCTTGCTCCGGCAAATTAATTTTCTCGGAAGCGGAAAAATACCTCTTCCGTTGAAAATTAATACGCCGGAGTTTGCTTCTATCGGGAATATGCACCGAAAAAATTTCAAAGTCGAGGTAAGAAAAGTTGAAAAGTAAAAAAAGAGAAAGAAATGGAAATTATTGAAATAATATCACTACTCATAAGCTCGGGAATGGTCATTGCTTTCATCACTCTTATTTACAAAATGGGACAGTATAAAGCAAATGTTGACAATAATTTTTATAGGATTGCCTGCACCCTTAAAAGTATAAATGAGAAAATTGATAGAGTTGAAGCTAATCTCAATGAGAAAATTGATAAAGTTGCAGCTAATCTGATTGCAAGAATTGACAAAATAGAAATTAGATTTGATAAGCTCACCGAAAAAGTTGATGAAATTCTCAAAAGCATTCTTATCTTGTTTATCACAAGCGAAAGCAGAAAAGACTTCAATGAGGAGAGGATGAAGAGTTTCAGGATGGTAATTGACAACATCCCAATTATCAATAGTATCTAGAATGAAATTACCCGATAATCGCGCAAGAATCTTAGTCGGATAATTCGAATCGATAAAGTTAAAGCATGTGCTATTCTGATCCGAATATGCAATAGCAACCCGATTCCCGGCTTGATCATAAATGCTAAACTTAGCGGGTTCGGAGCTAACTAACTGGCCACCAATCATTCCTGTTTTATGACCTTTTTCATCATAAACATCAATTTCAGTTCCCCAAGTATAAAAAAAAGCCTAAGCAGAAAATACGGTAAATCCCTTGACCTTCATAGTTTCCGTTTAGGTCATAAGCATTATAACGCGTAAAGGGGGTGAATTTTTTTTTGTGACTGCTCCAAAAGATTGAGCTTCATTTGCCATATTAAAATAAGTGGAAAACTTATAGTTACTTCGCGTCACGCGATACTGCATAGTTTCTGTATGTCCGAAGTTGATCATATAAATACAGATAAAAAGTGCGAACCATTTGAAGAAAAACATACAATTAATCGTCTTATAAGGTTTTGGTTTTAATATTCTAGGAGAATCGCAATTTCCTGTGAAGTTGAGTGTTTTGACGTTATCATTTAGGTACAGAAATCAACGGCTTCAATAATAACTTGAATGATTGAAATTCAGAAATAGAATGAAAAAAAATTCGTAACAGTTTAGTACCATTAGAAAAGGCCGAGACGACCTGATTAAGGGGGTATCTGAAAGGAGGAGGGGTATCTTAAACTGTTACCAAACTTCTTAGAAATGTCCTCCATAGAGGGCATTTCTAAAAAAAATTCTAACTTGACGCGTACTAGCTCTTCTCCATTCTTTTCGCTTCTTTAGTCTTTAAATATTAATAGTTATGAGAGTTTCCACAACCACAAGCCGAGCTAACGTTCGGATTTGAAATCTTAAATCCTGCACCACGTAAGCCTTCAACATAGTCGATTTCAGAACCCAACAGTCGTGCAACCATCCCTTTTTTAACATGAATTTCAATGTTGTTTGATGTAAATATTTCGTCATCTACATCTGATTTCTCTGAAAAATCCAATACAAATTCATATCCATTACATCCGGCTAGCTCTTCAGAGAATCTGATGCCCCATCCGTGTTTTTCTTCATCTCTTAAAATTTCAAGAAATTTTGAAGCTGCGCGTTCCGTAAGTGAAATCGTTCCATTATCAACCGGTTCTTGTAAAAGCGCATTTAAGCGACGTGCTAACTCATCGATTTGCTCATTTGTTTTACCATGCTTCATCATACCCGCTTCAAGTGTTTCCCATACAGCTGCATGGCATCCGATGCAATGTAAACCTGCATTTGTAATTTCTTGCGAAAGCTTTTGAGCTTTGTTCGGAAACATTCCTAAAATGTCTTCAATTGTCATTTCACGCGAAATTTTTGTAGGTTTCTCTTTTCCTGAAGAACAGCAAGATTCTTTTTCTTGCTTAGGCTCTGAGCAGCAGCCATTAGATTGGGTAGGTTGGTATTCTTCTTGTTTGGGCTTTGAACAACAGCCATTTGATTGAGAGCTTTTGACTTCTTCTTGTTGAGGCTTTACGCAGCAACCGCCGGATTGTGGATGTTTGCTTTCTTCTTTTTTTGGGGGATTACAACATGACATAATAGATTCCTTGATTTTTAGGTTGGTTTGTTACTTTTAGAAAATTAAAAGCAAATTCTCACTCGACCCTGTTTAATTTTACACTGACAAGCTAAGCGCTCGTGGGAGGTTCCTTCTCCAAGAAAATCTTTTTCCTCTTGAGTCGGTTCCGTAAGATTTTCATGCCCTTCTTTGATTTCAATCACACATGTTCCACAAACGCCCTCAGTGCAGGCAAAGGGAACCCCGGCTTCTTCACATACTTCTGTAATAGGAGATCCGTTCTCTAATTCAATTTCTTCGCCATTATGATCAAACTTTAAATTCGCCATGAAATTTCACTCCTAAAACAAATATTAACAATTAAAAAAAGATGCATATAATAACTAGCTATTATTGATTAAATTAATAATAATTTCAAGTTTTTTTAGTTTTCATGGTTTTTTTCTGGTAGACTATGGTTGTTTTGAGCTTTTTGGGAACGATAGATCAAAACAAAACCGATCAAAATAAATGGAATGCTTAAAAGCTGACCCGCTTGGAGAGATGAGAATTCAAAAATGGAATCTTGATGAACTTTCCAAAATTCTAAAATAAATCGTGCGCTGAAAATCAAAACGAATAATAAGCCTATAAACAAGCCAGGCTTATGCTCTTCTTTCTTTGTTTTCCAAAGCCCGAAAAGGATCAAAAATATAACAAAATAAGCGGCCGCTTCATAAAGTTGTACGGCATGACGTGGAATCGGCAGGCTGCCATCCGCTGCATTCCCAAAGACAATCGCCCAAGGCACTTGACTCGGTGTACCGACAATTTCTTGATTCATAAAATTGCCTAATCGGATGAAGCAAGCTGCCAAAGCGCTTGGTATTGCTACAAAATCGAGCAATCTTAAAAAAGAAAAGCCGGGAAATTGTTTTCTAATCGATAAATGGTAAAGATAAAGTCCAATAAGCACTCCGACTACTCCTCCATGACTTGCCAATCCACCTTTCCAGACTTTAAATATTTCTAGGGGGTGGTGTATAAAAAGTTCCCAATCATAAAACAATACATGGCCTAGACGTGCTCCTACTAAAGTGCCAATGACAATAAACCGGAGTAATCGATCAGCTAAGAGGTACGCGGTGCGCTTTGCCGAGCTTGCATCCAGAAATTGAGTCCGAGAAGTAGATTCATTTTTTATGAAGTAATTAGCAAGAATATGGACAAATAAGAAATAGCCTAGAATAAATCCGGAGACAAAGAGTATTCCGTACCAGACAACGGGTCGATCAATCCAAGGAACCGTGAAGACTTCTAAAGGAGGATCCCAATAAAGCCAAGCCGGGCAACTCAAAGTTTGCATAAGACCTATTTTTGTAAAAAGGGATTAACAAAAAAGCCCTATCTTTTTACAAAGATAGGGCACTGTTCGGAGTAGAGGGATTCGAACCCCCGACCTACTGCTCCCAAAGCAGCCGCGCTAGCCAAGCTGCGCTATACTCCGATACGCTAGAGAATGAAAAAATAACAAATGCGCACATTTTATTACAAATAAAAAATGAAGTTTTTTATGTTTTTTTTGAAATCTTATTTTAGAAAGACCCGGAGGATCACTTATTTAAAGTTGAAATTCTTAAAAATTAGCTAAAAAAGTTCCCCTATGATATCCTTCAAGGATTCATAAGCGCCTTGAAAATAAAACCGCTGACTGAGCAATAGATGAAAAGCTCATATTTTCGCCTACAATTTATTAGTACTTTTTTAGGAAATTTATTTGAGCATTACGATCTTGCTTTGTATAGTCTCTTGTCACCTTTTTTCGCATCAATTTTTTTCTCTCAAGAAAACCATATATCGGCTCTTATCCTTACGTATTCAATTATTCCGATCGGCATGTTAACTAGGCCCTTAGGAGCTAGGGTGTAGATTTTGGCCATATTTCCCTCTCTTTTCGGCTAATGAAAATACCTACAAATCTGTTCCGTTTCCTTTCAAGATTTTCTAAAAATTTGATTGTCATACAACGTAAAGTTTTA
>Ga0105047_10012932_pt1 | contig 13387 bp, 11 predicted proteins | sample MAT04_FD_78384 | JGI IMG/M metagenome (GOLD analysis project Ga0105047, IMG submission 78384) | Freshwater microbial communities from Lake Fryxell liftoff mats and glacier meltwater in Antarctica - MAT-04 (megahit assembly) | ecosystem: Environmental > Aquatic > Freshwater > Ice > Liftoff...
AGGACGCTGCATCGGGCTCTCCAGTCTTTGAAGCAGCTTAGCGCCATCAGGGGTCAAGGGAAAGTCCATCATGGTGACGCGGCCATTGGCCTTGCGGCTTGCCGCTGATAGCAAGGGACTGGGAAACGCGAGGTCGGCATGGAGACGGATTTCGGGCAGGGCAAGGCGCTGGCGGCAGACTGGTTTCGCCAACTGAGGGGCCAGATTGTCGCCGAGTTCGAGGCGCTGGAGCGGCAGTCAGGCTTGGGTAAACAGTTCGAGGTGACGCCGACGGCGCGGGCGACAGGCGAAGGCGGCGGGATCATGTCGGTGCTGCGCGGCGGTTCGGTGTTCGAGAAGGTCGGGGTGAACTGGTCCGAGGTGCAGGGCGTGCTCGGCGCCAAGGCGCAGATGGCGATGGCGTCGCGGGGCGTGCCAGGGGCTTCGGGCGTGCCGGGGGCCTCGGGCGTGGCAGGGGCCTCGGGCGTGGCAGGGGCGACAGGTGACGGGCGGTTCTGGGCCAGCGGCATCAGCCTTGTGGCGCATATGACCAACCCGCATTGCCCGGCGGTCCATATGAACACGCGGATGTTCTGGACCCCCGGCGCGTGGTGGTTTGGCGGCGGGTCCGACCTGAACCCTTGTATCGAATATCCCGAGGATACCGCGCATTTCCACGGCCAGATGCAAGCCGCCTGCGACGCGCATGACCCGCTCTATTACCCGAAGTTCAAAGCCTGGGCGGACGAGTATTTCTTCATCCCGCATCGGGGCCGCGCCCGGGGGGTCGGCGGGATTTTCTACGACGATCTGAACACCGGCGACTGGGAGGCGGATTTCGCCTTCACCCGCGCGGTGGGCCAGCACTTCCTGCCTGCCTTCCTGCCACTGACGGAACGCCACATTGGCCAGCCTTTCACGGAAGCTGACCGCGAGACGCAACTGATCCATCGCGGACTTTATGCCGAGTACAACCTTGTCTATGATCGGGGCACCCGGTTCGGGCTGGAAACCGGCCACGACGCCAATGCCGTGCTGATGAGCCTGCCGCCGATCGCAAAATGGATATGACCCGCCCCAGCCAGATGGCCTCGTTCCTTTTGGCCCTGAAGTTCTTGACCCGGTTGCCGGTGCGGTTGGACGCGGCACCGCCCGACCTTCTGGCGCAAAGCCCGCGCTGGTATCCGGCGGCGGGGGTCGTGATCGGTGTCATCGTGGGACTGGTGCAGGTTGGTGCGGCGCTGATCTGGCCGCCGTTGGTGGCCGCGATCCTGTCCACCGGGGTCGGGATCGTGCTGACGGGCGCGCTGCATGAGGACGGGTTTGCCGACACCTGCGACGGTCTGGGCGGCGGGCGCACCAAAGAGCACGCGCTCGACATCATGCGAGACAGCCGGATCGGGTCTTATGGCGCGCTGGGGTTGATCCTGATGCTGGCGGGCAAGATCGCCATCGTCGCCGCGCTTCCTGCGGGTGCGGTGTTCTGGGTGCTGATCGCAGGTCATGCAATCAGCCGGGGCTCGATGCTGTGGGTGATGCAGGTCTTGACCTATGTCCGAACCGAAGGCGCGGGCATCGCCGTTTCGCGATTGCAACCGCCGGAAGGAGTTCGAGTGGCGGGGGTGACCTGCGGGCTGGCGGTTCTGCCTTTGGCCTTTGTCCTGCCGGTTTCCGCTGTGGTGCTTGGACTGGTGGGACTGGTGGCTGGGCACATCGCCCTGCGCCGGCGGTTTGAAGCGAAGCTTGGCGGCTATACCGGCGATTGCCTTGGCGCCACCCAGCAGGCCAGCGAGATCGGCTTTCTTCTGGGATGCCTCGCCTTCGCCACCTGACCGGCGCCGCCTGACCGTCACGCAAGCTTTGCGAGGTTGTCATCGGCCTGCCTATCGGAGGGATTCACCCTTTGAATGGAGGGCCAGATGCGTCTGAGAGCCCTGCTTCTTGCCGCTGTGCCCTATGCTGCCGACCACGCGGCCATCGGGGCGGCGATCGACAAGGGCGTGAAGTTCTCGGACATGTGCGAGGGGGCCGATTTTACCGCGGACGGCACTTGCCCGAAAATTTTCACCGGGTCGAACGCCGATGGCAATATGGAATGCCTGAAGCTGAAAGAGGGCATGGACACGCTGGCCTCGCGGCTGGAGACCACGCGCTATGCCTCGATCAAGGGGGCCTCGACCGAGTTCCGCAAGATGGAAGGTCAGGCCTGTGACCCGGCGACCAACCGGATTTATGTGGCAATGACGCAGGTTTCCAAGGCGATGACCGACGCGGACGAAAAGACCGATCTGGTCGGCCGCAACGACATCCGCGTGCCGAAGAACGATTGCGGCGCGGTGTATGAGATGCAACTCGACAGCGACTTTGTCGGCACCGAGATCAAGGGCATCGTGACCGGGATTCCCAAGGAGTATGCCAAGGGCTCGCCGGAAGAGGCGAACACCTGCGATGTGGACGGCATTTCCAGCCCGGACAACCTGACGTTCATCACCGGGCAGAACATCCTGATCATCGCCGAAGACACCGATGCGCATCAGAACGACATGGTCTGGGCCCGCGTCATGGCGAAGGGCGCGATGACGCGGATCATGTCCACGCCGTATTTCGCGGAAGCGATCTCGGTCGACTGGTATCCGGATGTGAACGGCCACGGCTATCTGATGGCCGTTGTGCAGCATCCGTTCGGCGAAAGCGACGAGGACAAGCTGCAGTCGCCGGACGAGAAGAACGCATGGGTCGGCTATATCGGGCCGTTCCCGGCGATGAACCAAGCCTTCAGCCTGCGTCCAGACGCAGCAAAGCAGCCACTCCAACGACCACAACCGCCATGCCCACAAGCTGGCGGTTGCTGGTTTTCTGATGCAACCAGAAGGTCGATACGCCTTGGGCGAAGATCACCTCGACCAGCGCCAGCGTTCGGATATTGGCGGCTGAGGTCATGGCAAAACCCAGAAACCAGAATTGCGAAGAAAAGGCACCCAGGAAACCCGCCAGCAGCGAGGTGCGCCAGACGGCGAAAGACCCGGTCAAAGCCGGGCGGTTGAAGGCGGCGAGCCAGACCAGCAGCATCGCCGTTTGCAAGCCAAGGCTGATGCACAGAAGCGTGGTCGAGCGTATCATCTGGCTGCCTTCGGGCAGGGCCAAGATGCCGCCTCGAAAGCAGATGGCCGAGGCGCCGAACAGGGCTGCCGCCCCCAACCCGGTGATGGCGGCGCGGCTGTCGCCCCAGCCGGACAGGCCGGGCTTGACCGTCATGATCAACACGCCCGAAACGGCGATCAGGATCGCGCCCAGCATCGGCCAACCGAGCGTGTCGCCCAGCACCAGAAACGAGGCCAGCGCCACCAGCACGGGTTCGGTTTTCAGCCAGGCGGTGGTGACGGCGAAATTGGCGGATTTCATCGTGACCAGCATCAAGGCGGTGGCGCCGATCTGGGCGGCGGCACCGGTCAGCGCGAAGGCCAAGGACCGGGTGCCGGGGATGGGAACAGCCTCGCCCAGGATGGTTGTCAAGAGGACCAGGAACAACAAGCCGAACGGCAGGCCGAACAGAAAGCGGACCTGCGTGGCGCCGAGGGTGCCGATTTTCTTGGTGAGGCCAGATTGCGCGGCATTGCGGCCAACCTGACCGGCGGCAGCGATCAGGGTGATGAAAACCCAGACCGGCACCTCAACTTCTCCCGATCAATTGGCCAAGGCGGCTGATGCCTTCGTCGATCAGCACCGGGGTGGCGCAGGAAAACGACAGTCTCAGGGTGTTGCCGTTCGACCCATCGGCGAAAAAGGCGCGCCCGGGAACGAAGGCCACCTTTTCATGGGTCAGCGATTGGGCCAGCAGGTCGCCGCCGTCCATATGCTTCGGCAGCGTCAGCCAGACGAACATCCCGCCCTCGGGCCGGGTCCATCTCACGCCCTCCGGCATGTGACGCGCCAGCGCCGCCAGCATGGCATCGCGGCGGGCGGCATAGGTGGCGCGCAGGCTGGCGACATGGCGGCCAAAGACCGCCCGCGCCACAAGGTCAGTGACGATCTGGTTGATGGACGAGGTGTGCAGATCGGCCGCCTGTTTCATCAGCACCAGCCGCCCGATCACCGGGCTTGCCGCACAGACCCAGCCTAGCCGCAGTCCGGGAGCGAGCGATTTCGAGAAGGAGCCGCAGTAGATCACCCGCGAGGCTTCGATGGACCCATGTCGCGCGATGTCCAGCGCCAACAGGGGTGGCACTGGGGCGCCATCATAGCGCAGCACCTGATAAGCGGCATCTTCGACCACGGCGATATCCAGTTCATCGGCCAGCCGCAGGGTCGCCCGACGGGCGGCGAGGGAAAGCGTCTCGCCAGTGGGGTTGGCGAAATCGGGGGAAAGGTAGGCATATTTCACCCGGCCTCCTGCGGCCTGCGCGCGCGCGACAATCTCGCTCGCGCTGCGGGTGCCCGACAGGTCAAGCCGGTCGTAATTCGGCTCATAGGCGTTGAAGGCCCCCAAAGCGCCCAGATAGGTGGGCCAAGTCACCAGCACCGTATCGCCGGGAGTGATCATCAGCTTGCCCAGATAGTCCAAGGCCTGCTGGCTGCCCGAAGTGATCAGGATATTGCCCACATCGCAGGGGATGGCCAGCTTGGCCATTTCACCCGCGATCCATTGGCGCAGGGGCAGATGGCCTTCCGATACGGAATACTGAAGCGCCTGGGCCGCGGACCCGTCGGCCAGTGCCGTGGCGAAGGCGTCGCGGTAAGCCTCGGTCGGGAACAGGGCGGGGTCGGGGATGCCGCCAGCGAAAGACAGGATATCGGGCTGGTCCAGAAGCTTCAGCAGCTCGCGGATTTCAGACGCCTTCATCCGGCTGGACCGGCTGGCCAGGACCTGTTGCCATTCCATGCGGTGCCCTTTCGTTCAGGGCAAAATGCGGCGGGGCCGGGGTTAAGTCAACATCTATGACCTAATCCCGGATTGCTTCCAGCATGCGGGTGACGTTGTCGGGATCGGCCTCGGGAGTGATGCCATGGCCAAGGTTGAAGATATGCGGGCCTTGCGAAAACGCCTGCACGATGCGCCGGGTTTCGGAAATCAACTGGGGTCCGCCCGTCACCATCAGCGAAGGGTCAAGGTTGCCCTGCACGCAGCCATCGATCTGCACGCACTCGGCCGCCCATTCGGCACTGACCGAATTATCCAGCGCCACGCAATCGGCGCCGGTGGCCTTGGCAAAGCCCACATAGGACGAGGCCGCCTCACGCGGGAAGGCGATGATGGGCAGGCCAGGGTGGCGGGACTTGAGGGCGCTGATGATCCGTGCCACGGGTTCCACCGCGAAATCGGTGAAATCCTTGCCTACCAGACTGCCGGCCCATGAATCGAACAGCTTCACCACTTCGGCCCCGGCCTGCACCTGCATCGACAGGTAGTCGATGGTGGCCTCGGTGATCTTGTCGATCAGGGCCTGAAAGGTGCCACGGTCGGCGTCCTTCAGCGCATGAGCCGGGGCTTGGGCAGGCGTGCCGCGCCCGGCGATCATATAGGTGGCGACGGTCCACGGTGCCCCGGCAAAACCGATCAGCGTCGTCTGCGGCGGCAGGGCGCGCGACAGGATGCGGACGGTTTCATAAACCGGGGCAAGGGTGTCGTGGATGGCCGATGCCGGTTTCAGCGCGGCCACGGCGGCTGCAGTGGTTGTGACCTCCATGCGGGGGCCCTCGCCTTCGGCAAACCACAGTTTTGGCCCCAGAGCCTGCGGCAGCAGCAGGATATCGGCAAACAGAATCGCCGCGTCAAAGCCATAGCGACGGATCGGTTGCAGCGTCACTTCGGCGGCGAGTTCGGGGGTGTAGCACAGCGTCAGGAAATCGCCCGCCTTGGCCCGGGTGGCGCGGTATTCCGGCAAGTAGCGGCCCGCCTGCCGCATCAGCCATACCGGCGGGATCGGCAGGCGTTCACCCTTCAGGGCGCGCAGGATGGTCTTGTCGGTCATCGGCATCTCCGTTCCCGACTTGGTCCCGCGGCTGGGTCGGGAAGTCAAGCGGCGGGGCAAGACGAGGATGCGCGCAGGCATGCATCTTTTACGGCGCTGTCGGGCCGCTTTGCCGCGTTGGCCATTCATTCCACAGAGATATCCCCGGGGTCCGGAGGCCGGCCCCCGGCGGCTGCAACAAAGCGCCGGTCTGCCAGCACCAAAGCCAAGGCCCCCAGCACCGCCGCGCCGCTGCCCAAGACAGTAACCAGCCCATAGCCCGCCAGCGTGGTGCCAAGGGCAAAACACGCCGCCGCGATCAGATCGCCGGTCAGCTTTTGCATGGCGATCAGCGCCGAGCCGGTGCCGGGGCGGTCTGACAGCAGGTCCTGCAGATAGGCGATGGGCAGGGTCAGGATGAAGGCACCCCCCGCGGCGGCAGGCAAGACCAGCAGCCACAGCCACGGTGTAGGGGCCAACAGCGGCAGGCCCAGCAGGTGGATGACATAGATGCAGGTCCCCACCAGCATCGCCGTGGGCCGCGACATGCCCCGGCACAGCCATGGCAGCGCCAGCATGAACGGCACCTCGGCCCCGGCAACCAGCCCTGCATACAACGCCACATCTGCCGCGCTGCGCCCATTGGCGGGTGTCAGCACCAGGCTCAACACCGCCCAATAGACAGTGCCGGTGGACCCCACCGCCCCCAGTGCCATAAGGCGCAGTGTGATGGCCGGATGCGACAATTCACGCAAGGCCGCCCGCACGCTGAGGCCGGATCGCGCGGCATGGGGGGCCAGGCGCGCATCGGCGGGCCAACCCAGCACCGCCACCAGCAGCATCAGCAGGGTCAGCCCCAACCCCACCGGATAGATCGTCATCAGGGCCACACCTTGCCGGAACGCCAGCGACCACAGCGGCAGCACGACGACAAAGGGCAGGGCAAACAGCGCCCGGATGGTGGACAGAATGCCGTCGCGCGACGCCTCTGGCTGGGCTTGGGCCGAGATGCGCGACAAAGCGAAGATCTGGCCGAACAGGCTGGACATCGGCAGGATCAGCCCATGCGCCAGAATGAAGCTGAACGGTGACGGCAGGGCGGTCATCAGCGCCGCCGCCGCGACCATCAGCGCCGCTGCCCACACAGCCAACGACCGCCGCCGCCCGGTCTGATCCGACCTGATGCCGACATAGAGCGCCGCCGAGACGGAAACGGCAGTGCCCAGCGCCAAGAGGGCCGCATAACCCGTGTCGCCCAGCGCGAAATGCTGCACCGCCAGTTGCGCCACATAGGGGCCAAAGGTGCAGGCGACCGCGCCCAGCAGAAAGCTCATCGCCGCCGCGGCGCGCAGGCCCGGGTCGGTCAGAACAAGGCGGATCGCGGACATGTGGCCATGGCTATCCCGCGGTCAGGGCTGGTGCAAGGGACGGCGGAAGTGCGGCGGGTGGGCCGGGTTGTGGTCGCCGGACGCGAACGCACGTCCGGTCGGTTGGAGCCGCTGGCGCACGATCAGATCGCAGGTTCCCACGCACCAACAAGATGAGATGCTTCAAGGTCTTCTGGCCATGGCGGCATCGCAATGCAAATGAATTTCAAAGATTGGGCGCCGAGGTTCCGGTATTGGAAGGCCGTGCCTGCCGGAACGTCGATGGACATTCCGGTCACAAGTGACGTGACGCGCTTTTGCATCGCGTCTTTTCGCCAGATTTCGCCTTGTGCTTCCGGCACATACCGGAACTCGCTGACCGTGGCGTGAACCGTCGCCGAGTTGATTTGGCCGGGCGGGACGGTGCGGTGGATCATGTATCCGGCCGCGCCGTCCATGATGAAGCGGAGATCGGCCCCGGCTGGCGAACGGGCGTCCGGTCCGGCAGGAAGCGTGGTCTCTTTCACGAAGCATCCCCGGGATTGACGGGTGAGATTTCAAGATTGGAGGGACAATGTCAAAGGCCGCTTCGTCCGCAGAACGGACATAGGAACCCCACCCCCACTCCTTACCCCGGAATAACCTTCCCCGGGTTCATCATTCCCTGCGGGTCCAGCGCCTGTTTTATCGACCGCATGACGTCCAAAGCCACCGGCGACTTGCGCCGCGCCATCGAGGACAGTTTCATCCGGCCCACGCCATGTTCGGCACTGAAACTGCCGCCCAAAGCCATCACCACATCCTCGACCGCCTCGACCACCGCCTCGTGCAAGTCGTGGTCGGGGCGGCTGGGATAGACGGTAAAGTGGATGTTGCCGTCGCCCAGATGGCTGACGCAGATCGTCTCGGCGGCAGCATCCAGTGCTGGCAGACGCTGCTCGATCCGGCGAAAGAATTCCGGCACGGCGTCCAGCGGCACGGCGATATCGGTGTCGATCGCGGGCTTGCGGGCGAACATCACCTCGGCTGCCAGCTCGCGCCGCTTCCACATCGCCAGCCTCTGCGCCTCGTTCTGCGCGATTTCGGCATCAAGGACGGAACCGTCGCCCAGCATCTCGGCCAGCGTGTCCTCCAGCAACCGCGCGACGGGCAGGGTGCCGTCCGCATCCGGCACGGCATCACGCGGCGCGGTGGCGCCGACCTCGACCAGGATGTTGACCGCCTGGCGCGGGGTGAAGGGTTGGCGGATGTCGGGCCGCGCCTCGGCAAGGCGGCGCATATAACTTTCGGGCATGTATTCAAAGGCTTCCACCGCGCCGCCCGTCGCGGCCTGCAAGCGGTTCAAAAGCACCAGTGCATCTTCCAGCGACCGCACGGCCAGCGTCGCCGTGGCATAAGCGCGCGGCTTCGGCACCAGTTTCATCACGGCTGCAGTGATCACGCCCAGTGTCCCCTCGGCCCCGATGAACATCTGCTTCAGGTCATAGCCGGAGTTGTCCTTGTGCAACTGCCCCATCAGGTTCAGGACGCGCCCATCGGCCAGCACCACTTCCAGCCCCAGACACAAAGCCCGCGTTGAACCATAGCGCAGCACGTTGGACCCGCCCGCATTGGTCGACAGAGCGCCGCCGATCATCGCCGACCCCCGCGCGCCGAACCACAGCGGGAAATACAGTCCCTTGGCCTCCGCGGCCTCGTGCAGCGACTGCAAGATCACCCCGGCCTCGACAACCGCCACACGCGCGTCAAATTTTATTTCGCGGATGTGGTTCAACCGCTCGACCGACAGTTGCAACCCGCCCTCGGTCTGCAGGGCCCCGGTGATCCCGGTGCGCCCCGAAGACGGCACGACAGACGCCCCATGTGCCCCGGCGATCTTCAGCACGGCGGCAACCTCCGCAGTTGAGCCGGGGCGGACCATGAGGGATGGGTTTGACGGATAGTCCGTCGTCCAGTCGGTGCGGTAGGGCACCAAAGCGTCACCCGTCAGCACATGGGACGCCCCAACGGCCGCCTGAAGCTGTTCAACAAGTCCCATCTGCCAGTCCCATCTGCATCTTGCGATTTCACCGAAGCCAAAAATATCCTGGGGGTCCGGGGGCCAGCCCCCGGCTGCCTGGGGTCAGGGGGCGACCTCGCCCAACAGTTTCACCACCGCCGGACCGATCCCGGCCACGATCTTCTTCACACCCTCCGGATTGGGATGCAAACCGTCCGCTTGCAAAAAGCGCACCAGCTTGGCCGGGTCTGGCGGGCCATCTCCGATCAGCGGTCCGAAGAAATCAGGAAAAAGGTCGACGCGATACTGCGCGGCGAGATCGGGATACATGGCATCGAAGGCGGCTTTGTAGTCAGGGCCGTAGTTCCCCGGTCCCGCCATCGCCACCAGCAGCACCTTGACCCCGCGCGCCTCAGCGCCTTTCAGGATGCCGTCCAGATTGGCGCGGCTGACGCCCGGGTCGATGCCGCGCAAAAGGTCATTGCCGCCAAACGTCACGATCATCGCCTTTACATCCGGCGTCAGCGTCCAGTCCAGCCGCGCCAGACCGCCCGCCGTCGTATCCCCGGACACCCCGGCGTTCACCACCTTCACATCCTGCCCCTGTGCGGTCAGCCAGGCCTGAAGCTGCGGCACGAAGCCGTCTTCGGGCGCAAGTCCATAGCCTGCGGTCAGGCTGTCACCAAAGGCCACCATCGTCGTCGTGGCAACGGCAGGGCTCGCCGCCAGCAGCCACAGGCCAAGACACGCCATCGTGAGGTTGCGGGCGGTGGCCGCCGCGCCATATGTGAAGTTCTGGAAGAAAGTGGTGAGCATGGCGGATACGGTTCTGGCGCTGCACGAAGCGCGTTTGGTGTTGCAGGCCCAGGCGGGTCCGGTCGAAATTCTGCGCGGGATCAGCCTGACAGTAAAGGCGGGTCAGACTTTGGGGCTGGTTGGCCCCTCGGGTTCCGGCAAATCCTCGCTTCTCATGCTGATGGGCGGGCTTGAACGCGCGACCGGCGGCCGGGTCGAAGCTTTGGGGCAGGATCTGGGCGTTCTGAATGAGGATGGTCTGGCGCGGTTCCGGCGCGGCAAGATGGGGGTGGTGTTTCAGAACTTCCATCTGATCCCGACGATGACCGCGCTAGAAAATGTCGCCGTGCCGCTGGAAATCGCCGGCGATCCGCAAGCCTTTGCCAAGGCCGAGGCGGAACTGACCGCGATGGGTCTTGGCCACCGGCTGGACCACTACCCCGCCCAGCTTTCCGGCGGCGAGCAGCAGCGCGTGGCGCTTGCCCGCGCCGCCGTCCCGCGTCCGGCGATCCTTCTGGCCGACGAGCCGACGGGCAACCTTGACGCCGCCAATGGCGCTGTGGTGATGGACCTGCTGTTCGGTCTGCGCGACCGGTTTGGCGCGACGCTGGTGATGGTCACGCATGCCCCCGACCTCGCGGCCCGATGCGACCGGGTTGTGCGGCTGGGCGATGGCCTTGTCGCGGGCGAGGGGCTGGTATGATGCCGCTTTCCCTGCCGCTTTCCTTGCGGCTGGCCTTGCGGGAATTGCGCGGCGGACTGGCCGGGTTTCGCGTGTTCCTTTTGTGCCTCGCGCTGGGTGTTGCGGCCATTGCGGCGGTCGGTCTGGTGCGGTCGGGCATTGAACGCGGCCTTGACGATCAAGGCGCCGCGCTGCTTGGCGGCGATGCCGAGATGCAATTCACCTATCGCCGTGCCTTGCCTGACGAGTTGGCCTGGATGCAGGCAAACGCCGCCAAAACCAGCGAGATGATCGACTTCCGCTCGCTGGCCGTGGCGGGAGACGAGCGCGCGCTGACCCAAGTGAAGGCAGTGGACGATCTTTATCCGCTGGCAGGCTCGATCGGGGTGTCGGTCGGAACGCTGGCGGACGCCCTTTCGGTGCAGAACGGCACGCCCGGCGCGGTGGTGGAGCAGGTGCTGGCCGACCGGCTGGGCCTGCGACTTGGCAGCACGTTTCGCCTTGGCACCCAGGACTTCCACCTCGGCGCGGTGCTGACCCGCGAGCCGGACACCGCCACGGCCGGCTTCGCGCTTGGGCCAAGGACCATCGTGCGGATAGCGGACCTTTCCGCGTCGGGGCTTCTTGCGCAAGGGACGCTGTTTGAAAGCCACTATCGCCTCCTCGCGCCCGGCGCCGATCTGGAGGCGCTCAAGTCAAAGGCTCAGGCCGCGTTCGGCGACAAGGGCATGGCCTGGACCGACAGCCGCAATGCTGCGCCGGGGGTAGCGCGGTTCGTGGACCGGATGGGGGCGTTCCTGATCCTCGTCGGGCTTGCGGGCCTCGCGGTGGGCGGGGTCGGGGTCGCCTCGGCCGTGCGGGCGTATCTGGAGGAAAAGACCGCGACCATCGCCACGCTGCGGGTGCTCGGGGCAGAGGGCGGGCTGATTTTTGCCAGCTATCTGATCCAGATCGGCATTCTTGCGGGTCTGGGGATCGTGGCCGGGCTGGCGCTGGCGGCGCTGGGCATCCTCGCCGCTGGCCCGCTGATCGCGGCAGCGTTGCCGTTTCCGGTGGATTTCGGTCTTACCGTGCGGCCCTTGGCTGAAGCCGCTCTTTACGGCGTGCTGTCGGCGCTGCTGTTCACCCTGTGGCCGCTGGCCCGGGCTGAACGGCTGCGGGCGGCGGCGCTGTATCGCGGCGGCATCGGCGGCTGGCCCAAACCCGGCCGGATGGGGCTGATCGTGCTGGTCGCGGCGGCTCTGGTCGGCGCGGCAGTCTGGCTGTCGGGGACCTGGACGCTGGCGCTTGGAACGCTCGGCGGGGTCGCGGCGGCGCTGGTCGTGCTGGGGGTGGTGGCGTTCGGCCTGCGCGCCCTTGCCCGGCGCCTGGCCCGCTGGCCGGTGTTGCGCGGCCGTCTGGCTTTGCGCGCGGCAGTGGCCGCCTTGGGCGCGCCGCGCGGAGAAACCCTGGCGGCGGTATTGTCGCTGGGCCTCGGTCTGTCGGTGCTGGCCACCATCGGCCAGATCGACGCGAACTTCCGCACCGCGATCCTGCGTGAGTTGCCTGTCCGGGCGCCCTCGTTCTTCGTGCTGGACATTCAGGATGCCCAGATGGCGCCGTTCGAGGCCATGCTGGCCGCCAATCCCGCCGTGACCCGCGTCGAGGCGGCACCGATGCTGCGCGGCCTGATCGCCAAGATCAACGGCCGCCCGGCGCGCGAGGTGGTGGGGGACCACTGGGTGGTGATGGGCGACCGAGGCATCACCTTCTCGGACCTGGCCCCTGCAGGCACCGTGATCACCGCAGGCGCGTGGTGGCCATCCGGCTTCACCGGCCCGCCGCAGATCAGCTTCGCGGCGGATGAGGCGCGCGAGATGGGGCTGAAGCTGGGCGATACGATGGGGCTGAACATTCTGGGCCGGGATATCGAGGCGACCATCACCTCATTCCGGAAGGTGGACTTTTCCGGGGCCGGAATGGGGTTTGTGACCACGATCGACCCCGCCGCCGTCGCTGGCGCGCCGCATTCGTCCATCGCCACGGTCTATGCGGCGCCCGAGGCCGAGGCGGGCATCCTGAAAGATCTGAGTGACGCCTTCCCCAACATCACGGCCATCCCGGTCAAAGACGCGATTGACCGGGCCGCTGACGCTTTGTCGGCGATCGGTACCGCCACCCGATGGGCGGCGGCGGCGGTTCTGGTCACCGGCATCGCCGTGCTGATCGGCGCAGCGGCGGCGGGCGAGCGGGCGCGGGAATACGAGGCGGCGGTGCTGCGCGTGCTGGGTCTCGGGCGCGGCCGCATCCTGTTCAGCTTTGCGCTGCGGGCGGCCATGACCGGGGTGCTGGCGGGTCTGGTGGCGCTGGGGGTTGGCGCAACGGCGGCTTGGGCGGTGTGCCGGTTCGTGATGGACGTGCCCTATCAATTCGCCCCGGGCTCGGCACTGGCCATCGTGGCGGCAGGCATGGTGGCAACACTGGCGGCGGGGATGCTTTATGCCATTCGCCCGTTGTCGGCCCGGCCAGCCGGGGTGCTACGGTCGGCCGAATAGAGCGGCGCCCCGGCCTTGCACCCGGCCGCAACCTTGGCTTTGCGCCGCCGGTGCCGTTGCACCTGGCCGCAGCGCCGGGAGGG